>Ga0102940_1000245_pt1 | contig 37641 bp, 32 predicted proteins | sample SalPonR2_C_D1_MG_FD_78215 | JGI IMG/M metagenome (GOLD analysis project Ga0102940, IMG submission 78215) | Salt pond soil microbial communities from South San Francisco under conditions of wetland restoration - Salt Pond MetaG R2_C_D1_MG | ecosystem: Environmental > Aquatic > Marine > Intertidal... | reverse complement strand
TCCTACTACACGCACCTGGTTTTTGCCCCCACCAAGAACATTGCCCGAACGGAGTGGCTGCTGGAAAAAGCTACAGAGATTGGAGTAGATGAAATCACCCCCATTTTCACCTTTCATTCCGAGCGGCGGCGGCTGCGCCACGATCGCCTGCAGCGCATTTTACTAGCTGCCGTGAAGCAATCACAACGCACCTGGCTGCCCGTATTAAACGACCCCCTCTCTTTTGAAGTCTTTCTAGATCAGGATTTTGGCGAAAGCCAGTGTTTGCTCGCCTACATTGACAATTTAGTTACAGCACGCCTAAAAGACACTTACCACCCCTCAGCAGACGTTATTATAGCCATCGGCCCCGAGGGAGGGTTCTCAGCCGCAGAAGCGGAAAAAGCACGAGTACATGGATTTAGTAGCGTGTCGCTAGGCCCTTATCGCCTGCGCACAGAAACTGCCGGCATCGTTGCTTTACAGACTATTCACCTGATCAATTAAACTCCCTTAGCCGCCCCGTTGTTTCAGCTAAAAAACATTACTCTATGCGTATTCTTGCCCTGTTGTTATTCACTACTTTTGCGGCGCTCACCCCCCTACCCAACGAAGAAGCAGCCTCCATGAAGCTGGCTTTACTAAAATACAACGGTGGTGGCGATTGGTATGCTAACCCAACTGCCTTACCTAATTTAGCTATCTTCTGTAACCTGACGCTGGGCACGGATTTTTCCAGTGATTATGCCGTAGTTGAGGTAGGAAGTGCCGAGCTTTACAACTTCCCCTTTGTTCACATGACCGGCCATGGCAATGTTGTCTTTTCCGATGCCGAAGCAGAAAATCTACGCAATTATCTAATTGGTGGGGGGTTTCTTCATATCGATGACAACTACGGTATGGATCCTTATGTCCGTACCGCCATGAAAAAGGTATTCCCCGAAACGGAGTTTATCGAACTGCCGTTCGAACATGAAATTTATCAGCAAAAGTTTGCCTTCCAGAACGGGCTACCCAAAGTGCATAAGCACGATGATAAACCGCCACAGGGATTTGGCTTGTTCTGGGAAGATCGCCTGGTATGCTTCTATTCTTTTGAATCTGACCTTGGTGATGGCTGGGAAGATGAGGATGTACACAATGACCCTCAGGAAATACGAATGCAGGCGCTCCGCATGGGCGCTAATATCATACAATTTGCCTTCCAGCAGTAGCGCTGTTGCTTACTCCCAGATAACGTTGCGACGGCCGCGGACATAACGTCGGATGTTCACCCAGAATACCATAAAGAGGTATATGATGATAGGTGAACCCAGGGCAACAAACGTAATGTAAATGAAGTAAACACGTACGCGTGAACTGGCTATCCCCATTTTTTCGCCCAGGTAGCTGCAAACTCCAAAGGCCGAACGTTCAATCAGATCTTTAAACTGTGTCATGGCGAGTTGGCATTCGTGGTTGATGCAAAAACAACGCCCTTCAGACAAAAAGGTTCACAGCCCTGGCCAGGGAAAGCCAGCTTTAAGCAGACATTCAGACTTTTAGAACGTATATACTGCCCACAAAGTGGTTTGGGCTTCGCCCTAACTAATGCTAGCGAGTACACATCCGGATCAAATGGGAATAGGGTTCCCTGCACCTCACGTGCTGGAAACCCCAATCCCCATTCGTTATCGCGAGAATATTTCTCCTACTCGACGAACGCCAGCGAGTTCTCCCCGGATATTTCCAACTGCATATAATCCAGCAGCTGTCCGCTCGCATCCTTAAGCTGAATCTGGTAATGATTCGCCTGCTCGTAGATAAAGGTAAATGTATCCTTGCGCACTCGCTGTTCTACTCCATTTCCAAAATCAATCACCAGGTAAGGATGCTGATCTAAGGCTGCCACCTGAAATTGTAGGGGCATACCCGCCTTACGCTGACCATCGATTTCCAGCAATTCAGCAGTCATCTGCTTCTCTGTCGGCTGCAAGGACTGATTTGCTGGTCGCGAAAAAGGAGAAGCCGGTTCATGCTGATTGCTGAAAGCCATCAGCATGCCGGTCAGGCCAATCAGGAGTACGAGCAAAATCAGTACGTTTTCTGACTTCTTGTTGGTTGTTTTTTTAGTGTGTTTCATAGCAAACTGTGTTTTGATTTGGCAATAGTTATGCAGGCCCAGCCATGGACGACCGGGTTATTTCCGTGTTTCGCAAGCACATTGTTAGCAGGCAGACATACGGGGGGTGAGTACTGACGAGCGCGAGCTATTCAGCACAAAAAGAGGCCGTAAAAACAGCCTGTAAGCCGCCTTATGGGGGGTGAGTAGTCAGGTAACGACATAGCCGTAGCACCCGACCTTCAGGTCAGTTATTGGGGTATTTTAGACTTATTTATATATTGATTTACAGTTAATTACATATTAACCCTCTGTTGAATACAAATATAGTAGAATCTCACATATGTACAAAATTTTAATATTACAATTTTTAATTATGTGTGGGGAAGGCCGCCTTTGCTAAAGCCAGGCGGCTGAAGAAGAGAGGCTTTTCATACAGACACAATATCTTGCGGCTCAGGAAATAGCCTTTATGGAGTATACCGTCTCCGAAAGGGAATGGAAAGCCACCTTTGCTTAACGCTATGGTGGCTGAAGAAGAGAGACCGCCTTCGCTAAAGCTACGGCGGTCAAGGATGGGGAGAAATAAAAAAAGGGCAGACTCCATGGTGGAATCTGCCCTTAATTTTGGCGAAAGCCGTTTCATTTAGTCACGAGCCAGGAATGGATAGCGGTAATCTTTCACCGATACCATATTCTCCTTAATGGCGCGGGCTGATACCCAGCGGTACATATTGATGATGGAGCCGGCTTTATCGTTGGTACCCGAACCCCGGGAACCACCAAAAGGCTGCTGCCCCACTACCGCGCCGGTCGGCTTATCATTAATGTAGAAATTACCGGCAGCATGGCGTAGTTTGCGGGTAACATGCTCGACAACTTCCCGGTCGCGGGCAAAGATAGCCCCCGTCAGGCCGTAAGGTGACGTCTTATCAACCAGATCAATGGTAGCTTCGAAATCTTCATCCTGATAGACATAGATAGTCAGTACGGGGCCAAAGATTTCTTCTTCCATGAGCTGGTGGTGCGGATTGGTCGTCACCACAATAGTCGGCTCAATGAAATACCCATCTGATTTATCGTAGCCACCACCGGCGATGATATCGCATTCGTCAGAATCGCGGGCGATAGTGACGTATTTGGAAATTTTGTCAAAAGCCCGTTCGTCGATGACGGCATTAACGAAGTTGGTGAAATCATCTACGGGACCCACCTTCACGGTTTTCATTTCTGCCAGCAGGCGATCCTTAATTTTAGGCCAGAGCGACTGTGGAAAGTAGGCCCGGGATGCCGCTGAGCATTTTTGTCCCTGATACTCAAAAGCACCGCGAATGGTATTCGCTACGATCGTATCGGGATCGCTCGTTGGATGTACCAGCATGAAGTCTTTTCCACCTGTTTCCCCAACAACCCGGGGGTACGTTTTATACTTGCTGATATTCTTACCAATCGTTGCCCATAAGTGCTGAAATACTTTGGTGCTACCGGTAAAATGGAGTCCAGCAAAATCTGGATGTTCGAAGATAATATCTCCGGCTACCGGTCCATCTACCATCAATAGATTGATCACCCCGGCGGGCAGGCCAGCCTCTTCCAGGATTTCCATAATCAGGTTGGCAGCGTAGATTTGCGTCTCGGCCGGCTTCCAGACGACAGTGTTGCCAAGCATAGCCGGAGCGGAAGGCAAATTACCGGCAATGGCCGTAAAGTTGAACGGAGTGATTGCAAAGATGAAGCCCTCCAAAGGACGGTACTCCATACGATTCCAGATATTTGGCGCACTAACCGGTTGATCCTGGTACATCTTAGTCATTTCTTCCACGCCAAAGCGCCAGAAATCAGCCAGCTCGCCGACTGCTTCGATTTCAGCCTGCCAGGGGTTCTTCGACTGCCCCAGCATAGTAGCCGCATTCATTTTATAACGGTAGGGCCCGGTGAGTAGATCGGCTGCCTTGAGAAAGATAGCTGCGCGCTCCTGCCAGGGCATCTCTTCCCAGGCCGGCTTTGCTGCCAAAGCCGCATCGATTGCCTGATGTACATGCTCCGAAGAGCCTTTATAGTAATGGCCAAGGGTATGTTTCAATTCGTGTGGTGGACGAACGGCGATCTTCTGATCACCCTTTACCTTCTTTCCACCAATTGTCATGGGGATATCAATTTGTTTGGATTTCGCTTCGGCAATAGCCTCCTGCAGCTGTACACGCTCCGGGGTGCCCGGAGCATAATTCAGGTAAGGTTCATTCACTGCCGGAGGTACTTGAAAATATGCATTCGCCATAGTCTGATGATTAGGTTTGCAAAGGTTAGTAATGGTAGCACAAAGGTAGAATTTGTCCATCGATTTGAAAAGACTTCTTCCCTGTACCTGCCTGTGAAACAGGCTGTTCTTTTTTTTGTTGGATCAGGCTTACGCCAAAAAGAGCTGACTATTCTTCCGGAGCCTTTACCTCAATGCGTGTAGGTAAAAAAGGAGACGCATCTCCCCCACCCTTGATAATTTCGCGCACGATGGTGGAGCTGATATGCGAATACCCCGGTTGACTAATTAGAAATATGGTCTCAAGGCCATCGCCAATAATATGATTGAGTTGGGAAATAGTTTTTTCATAGTCGAAATCCGAGGCGTTCCGCAAGCCCCGCAGCAGGTAATTTGCTCCGATCCGTTTACAATAATCAGCCGTCAGTTTTTCAAAATGGCCGGCTTCGACCTTGGGCTCATCGGCAAATACCGCATCCAACCACTCCAGGCGCTGTTCCAGAGAGAACAGCGTTCGTTTTTGGGCGTTAACCCCGACGGCAACAATGATTTTATCAAAAAGAGGAAGAGCCCGGTTGACCAGATCCACATGACCAACGGTGATTGGATCGAAGGAGCCGGGAAAGACAGCTATTTTTTGCATGTACGGGTGATTCAATTAGGATGATTCTAAAGCCTCTAATATAGGGCATAGCAATCGAATCAATAATTTATTCCCGCAAAAGACGAAAGCTGTCCAAAAAAGTATCACTGGCCCGGTTGAGGACCATTTCCCGTTTCATGACCGTTTGAATCGTGTAATAGCGGTCATCCACAATCAAAGCTTTGGTTTTGATCACCGCATCGCCGCCGCGGAAATGAATACGCCAAATGTGGCCGGGGTAATCCATATATTCTATAGCATCACTGTAAACCAATTGCCCTCGAACCGAACGCACGGCTTCCGATACGGTGGCTGTAAAAAATTCGGCCAACAAATCTGTGGAATCCTGATGTAAAGCCCCGGGCGGGTAATCACAGTAGCTCACCATATAGAAAACATTCTCTGCATATTTTTCATCATTGACCAGGTGCATAAAGGTGTGATAAGCCATAGGCCCCAGCGGGGTCGTAATCGTATCTACGCGTTCTGTCATAGGACCTGGGGTGCGTACCCGGAACCCACCATCGTAGGAATAATAATCTTTCCATTCAATAATTGGTATATCGACCCATTCCTTTACCTCCGCCGAATCAATTACCTGAGCCTGTATGGCCGGTGCCAGTAGGCAAAACAACATGCTCATTCTCCAAAACCGTGTCATCCTGATGATCATAGTCCGCTTCATTTATCCTTAAGGATACCCAGGTACCCCCGTGGGTTGGTTGTAATAATCCCCCTAACCGTTTTACCGAAAGGTAGGCAAAGAACAATTTTTCATTTACCTTAGTTTGATAGTCAAACTAACCTATATGTCAACGCACATCTCTACCTTTTATTCCGGGCATACCGCCTTAATCGCCGATCTGTACCATTTAACGATGGCATATGGATTTTGGAAAAATGACTTATCGGAACGAGAGGCTGTCTTTCATTTGTTCTACCGCAAGCCCCCTTTTCAAAACGATTATGTCATAGCAGCCGGCCTGGAGCTAGTGATGGATTACCTCAAAGAATTCAAATTTGATCACGAAGACATCCGGTATCTCGGACAATTAACGGGTTCCGACGGCAATCCATTGTTCGATATTGGGTTTCTCAACTACCTGCAGCGTCTGGAGTTTTCCTGCGACCTTGATGCCGTACCGGAAGGCACTCCCATATTTCCGCACCAACCCCTATTACGTATACGGGGCCCTTTAGCTCAGGCAACGCTAATCGAATCCGGGCTACTCAACTTAATTAATTTCTCTTCCCTGATTGCCACCAAGGCCAGTCGTATTGTACAGGCCGCACAGGGAGACCGCGTACTAGAGTTTGGGCTACGTCGCGCTCAGGGGTTCGACGGAGCCCTCACTGCCAGCCGGGCAGCGTATATCGGAGGGTGCCATGCTACCAGTAATCTACTGGCCGGGAAGTGGTATGGCCTCCCCGCTAAAGGTACGCACGCCCATTCCTGGGTCATGTGTTTCGATTCGGAAATGGAAGCCTTCGAAGCCTATGCCGACAGCCTTCCCAATAACTGCATTTTACTGGTGGATACCTACGACACGATAGCAGGAGTTAGAAAAGCGATACGGATCGGAAAAGAGCTGGAGCGCAAGGGCTATACCCTGAATGGCATACGCCTGGATAGTGGCGATATGACAAGCCTGGCCAAAGAAGCCCGCAGCATGCTGGATGGAGCCGGATTAACGGCAACGTCAATTGTAGGCAGTGATAGTCTCGACGAGGATCAGATTCTTGCGCTAAAGGAACGTGGTGCCCCCATCGACATCTGGGGTGTGGGCACCCGGTTAATTACCGGCCAGAATGATCCGGCGCTGGGTGGAGTCTATAAATTAGGGGCCCTACGTGATCATCATGGAGTATGGGAACCCAAAATCAAACTGAGCGAAGAATCCATTAAAACCTCTAACCCGGGTATCCTGAACGTACGTCGGTATAGCAATGCCCAGCACCTGCCCGTGGCTGATATGCTATACAATACACTGACAGATGCCAGCGATGAACTCGTTCCTTTTGCCAAAAAACAACACCGGATGGCGTTAGTCGACTACGACCATCAGTCGTTACTGCAACCCATCCTGCGTCAGGGAAAGCCGGTATACACATCGCCGTCCCTACCTGATATTCGGGCCTTCTGTGCCGGACAACAAGCACTGTTTCGCAGCCTTGACACCACAATATACCCCCACGGGTTAGAGCGTACTTTACATCAGCACAAACAACAACTCATTCAGGAAATCCAAACCGGGCACAAATCCGTGTGATTTTGCCCGAAAACTTTTATCAATTAGAAACTATGGCATACACCTACTCCTATCCGCGACCATCGGTCACTGTTGACTGTGTCATCTTTGGCCTCGACGATCAGCAAGAACTCAATGTGCTGCTGATCGAACGCAAGAACCCACCCTATGCCGGTCAGTGGGCACTGCCCGGAGGCTTTGTTGATCTTGATGAAGACCTGGAATCCGCAGCCCTGCGTGAGCTGGAAGAAGAGACCGGTGTCAGGGATTTATTCATTGAACAACTTTATACGTTTGGTAACCCCGGGCGCGATCCGCGCGGACGCGTAATAAGTGTGGCCTATTTTGCACTGGTCAATTTAGAGCAACACCCCGTACGGGCAGCCGACGATGCCCGTACGGTAAGGTGGTTTCAAGTACACCAACTCCCCGCTCTGGCATTTGACCATCATACTATTTTTACCGTAGCTTTGCAGCGATTGCGGGCAAAAGTTCGCTACCAACCGATCGGTTTTGAACTGCTTCCCAATGAATTCACACTTACGCAGTTGCAAAAGCTGTACGAGAATATCCTTGGCATACAATCAGGGATTAACAAGCGTAACTTCCGCACCCGGATTTTGAAGATGGGCGTTCTGGAAGAAATGGGCATTCAAGAAGGAGTAGCCCACCGCCCGGCCAAGCTATACCGATTCAACCGGCAGCGGTACGAAGAACTGGAAAAAAGTAAATACGAAGATTTAATCCGACGGGGCCTCGATTTTGATATTTAATCAGGCTTCCAAAACCACAAAACATAGAGCGTTATGGTAAGCATTATTATGGGCTCCGATTCCGATTTGCCGGTTATGCGGCAGGCAGCGGACATTCTTAAGACATTAGATATTCCCTTTGAAGTGACGATTGTTTCGGCACACCGCACACCGGAGCGCCTTTTCGCTTTCGCGAAAGAGGCTGACCATCGGGGCATACAGGTCATTATTGCCGGTGCGGGAGGTGCAGCACATTTACCCGGAATGGTAGCCAGCCTTAGTCCTTTACCCATCATTGGGGTACCGATAAAGTCATCCAATTCGATCGATGGCTGGGATAGTATGTTGTCTATTCTGCAAATGCCCAATGGGGTCCCCGTAGCTACCGTAGCCCTCAATGCCGCCAAAAACGCCGGAATCCTAGCCGCACAAATACTGGGTGCTACCGATCCCAATATGCGGGAGCGGGTGCGTCAGTATAAAGAAGAGCTCCGCGCCGGGGTAGCCCAGAAATATACCCGCCTGGAACAGGAAGGTTACGAATCATACCGCAAAGAATAAGCCCGTTTTTTGCCGAAAGGCGCACCGCACACGCAAGGGCGGCCCGCGCCTTTCGGCAACACCATCTGCTAACGTACGCGCAGGTCGAATTCTACTCGCCGGTTTAGTCGACGTCCGGTAGACGAATCATTATCCGCGATGGGTTCCGATTCTCCGTACCCCTCATAGTTCATCCGGCTGGCCTCCACTCCATTAGCCAGAAGGTATTGAAAGCAAGATCGCGCCCGTTCCAGGGAAAGGATCAGGTTATTGGTACCTTCTCCTCTGGAATCAGTATGGCCGGAAATAAACATGGTATACGACGGATAGCGATTCATAATAACCACAATCTGGTCCAGTACATCGTAAGAATCAGCCGTCAGTTTTGCACTACCCGTTTCAAAGCGCACGGTTCGCATGGCATAATTCAGCACATCCTGATCCTCCTGTTTGATCAACGGGCACCCCTTGTTTTCGGAAGGCCCAGCTTCCCGGGGACAGACGTCGAAAGGATCAGCAACCCCATCACCATCTTCATCAGGGCAACCGTTCAGCTCACCGGCTATTTGCGGGCAGGCATCATCGATATCAATCACTCCATCCATATCGCTATCCGGGCAGCCATCAATAGCCCCGGCTACTTTAGGGCATTTATCAACCTCATTTATAAAGCCATCGCCATCCATATCATTGGTGGGGCAGCCATTGTTTTCCATAAGTCCTGCCTCTTCCGGACAGTCATCTTCGCTGTCTATAATGCCGTCTTCATCGCTATCCGGACAGCCATCAATCGTTCCTGCCTCGTCGGGGCACTCATCTTCTTCATCGGCAAAACCGTCGCCATCGCTATCGGGAAGGGGGCAACCATTATTAACTACTAATCCGGCTTCTTCCGGGCAGTCATCTTTGCTATCTATAATGCCATCTTCATCGCTATCCGGACAGCCGTCGATCGTTCCGGCCTGCCCGGGACAATCATCTACGTCATCGGCGAAGCCATCGCCGTCACCGTCACGCTCTTTAACGGGGCAACCACGGTTACTTTCTGCGCCTATTTCCTGCGGGCAGTCATCTTCTCTATCCATAATGCCATCACCATCGCTATCCGGACAGCCGTTAACGGTTCCGGGCGTATTAGGGCACTCATCTACCTCGTCGGCAAAACCATCATCATCAAAATCAGCAGCGGGACAACCATCGTTTGTTTCTATACCGGCTTGCTGCGGGCAATCGTCTTCGCGATCAATAATGCCGTCACCGTCACTATCCGGGCACCCATCAATCGGTCCTGCCTCGTCGGGACACTCATCTTCTTCATCGGCAAAACCGTCACCGTCCCTATCCTGAATGGGGCATCCATTATTATTAAGGGCCCCCGGTTCAGCAGGGCAGTCGTCGTCAATATCGGCAATGCCATCACCATCCTGATCGGGGCAGCCTTCCAGGGTGCCATATTCGTTAGGGCAATTATCGACCTTGTCAATTAGTCCGTCTTCATCAGAATCCGGGCAGCCCCGGTTATCGGAGGATCCGGCCTCTTCCGGGCAGTCGTCCATATTATCAATGATGCCATCACCGTCGCTATCCGGACAGCCGTTGGACGCTGCTGGCCCAGCTAATTGAGGGCAGCCGTCTTCCATGTCCGGAATACCATCCATATCGGTATCCGGGCAGCCCATAAACTTAGCCATTCCAGCTATTTGTGGACATTGATCGTCGTCGTCGGGAATACCATCCTGGTCGGCATCAGGTTTTTTATCGCCCAGACGGTACGTAAATCCTAAGCCCGCCTGTACATTATTCCGGTTTTCTGCTGAGGATATCCGGTATTCGCCCTGCAGATTCAGGTAAGAACTACGCCCCACGCGAATGTCCAGACCCAGCCCCATAGGGATTTGGGTATTATTTTCTCCTTTATTTTCCACCACATAGCCGAATCCACCAAGTAGATAAGGTACCAAAACATGTTCCGGATCGTAATATTGTAACCGAACCAGACCATCGATACTGAAAAAATTCCGCTTATTGATATCATTGTGTATATCAGCCTGGGCAAATTTCATCGGAATAGCCAGACTAAGGTATTTGCTGAAATTGCGGCGATAAGCCACTTCCAGCCCATTTGTCAGGTTCAATGAATCAATGCCGTTAGGATTACCGTGATCGATAAATAACAACTTGGCTGAGGTAAAGTCTTTCCCAAATAATTTGTCCTGTGCATTCAGGGCAGAGGGCACGACCCCGAAAGCCACACAGAGTAGCAGGAGTGTTAGATGCTTCATGGAATTTGTAGTTTTCTATAGCAGTATGATCTAAAAGCCGCAAAATCAATGATCCTGTTCTTGCTCCGGATCCACTGTTTTTGCTTCATATACGCAAGGAACCGGGTTAAAGGTTGCAAAAAATAGCATTAGAATTACTGTTATTCAGCAAAAAGTCCGGAAAAACAGTAACCGCCGGTGTCAGCAGCTCCTGAAAACCATATCATCAACAGGAGACACCTCCTATGCAAATTGACCTACCGCCTAAAAATAATCTCTCTCTCATCATGGAAATTTGTTATAAGACCTCCCGCCAAAAAACACAAAACGTAATAAAATTTCATATTTTAGCATTCCCCGAAATTAAAATACACCGACCTGACTGCTACCCGACTAATCTATCCTTTTCACCAAAGGAAGCAGTAAACACTTATTTACTAACCAATATTTTTTCAATCATGATTAAACGATTGACCCTGTTTAGTTTTGTTTTTTTTATGGTAGCCGGGTGTAGCGAAGAGCAACTAGAACTCACGCAACCCTCCGTGGATGCCCACGAGCAGCGGGCTGCCATGACCAAAAGCCAAATCAACGAATTTGTCTTACAGCAATTAATGCGCTATGATAAATTTGAGTGGACTATGGCTGACGATTACCTGGTATACAGTGCTGCTATCCGCACTGATTCTGTGGTTGCCGTCGGGTATCATCCTGCCGGGAGCGGTAATATTGACGATAAAATACACCAGATCAACCTTGCGGATCCGGCATGGCAGGCGGCCCGCGACAAAGTAATGAAACGGGTAGTTCAGCGTATGAACGAGCATTTCCCAGGTAATAATTTTACGGAAGAAGACCTGATGGCTTTTTCCGAGGATAAGTATCTACCTGCTCTTGACCTTCGGATCTGGAGTGAAGATTTAATCAGTGAATTGCGTGATATGCCCGAGGTGCGCTACGTAGAGCCGATGGGTTACGGAAGCGAACAGGCTCTGCGATCAGATTCCGGCTGTGGCTATTCGCCAAATTTCAGTATCCCTTCGGCTGACTACACCTTTACCGCGCCCGATGCACGAATTAGTTGGCATTTGCAGCAAGCGAATGTACCCGCAGCATGGAGTGTTTCCAGTGGGTCGGGTATTGGCGTTTCTTTACTCGATACCGGTACGTCACCCAATCAGGCAAAACTAGGCAATGATTTTAATGAGGGCCTTTCCCAGAACCGCTACATCTATCGCCGTGGTTTCTACGAGACTGGCTCCTGGTGGTGGGCCGCCATCGACGGCCCCGACGATCAGTGCGGACACGGCACCCAAATGGCTGGATTGATTGCTGCGCCCCGGGGTAATGACGACACGCCCGTTGGTGCGGCCTATAACAGCAACCTCATTTCCCTACGGGTAACCAGTGATGTAGTCATTAACGGCTCGAGCGAAAAAAGAGGCGTAGCCGACGGTCTGGTATTTAGTGCCAATCGTTCTGATGTCAACATTATCAGCATGTCCATTGGTGATGTATTCTCTAGCAGCCGGGTAGCAGATGCCGTGCGGTACGCTTACGGCAGAGGGAAGCTAATGTTTGCTGCTGCCGGTACGTCACTAAGCTGGACCAGCTGGTACGGCGTTATTTTCCCGGCAAATATGAGTGAGACGGTCGCCGTTACCGGAGTGCGCGATGGCAATCCCCTATCCAAATGCCATACTTGTCACGATGGTAGTGCCGTCGATTTTGTGGCCACGATGCAACGCCGCAGCGACGATAACCGCACGGCGCTAACGCTGGCTTTATCGGGTAACACCCCCGCTAATGTCGGTGGTTCTTCGGCCGCTACGGCTACTACCGCAGGTATTGCGGCCCTGGTATGGGCGACCAATCCGGGGATGAATCGCGGCCAGGTGGTGCAACGACTGAAAGAAGCTTCTCAGTTTTATCCAAACCGCAACAGCAATTTTGGTTATGGGCGTATTGACGCGCTGGCAGCCGTGCAGGGAGGAAGTTAGAAGATGAGCAGCTCTTGCTAAAAAATGGCAGACGGATTGTATCTCCGTCTGCCGTTTTATCGTTACCCCTCAACCGTTTTATCCAAAGAGGTTATCGTAATCATTACTGCCTTTTTCCTGGCTGCGGGGTTGTTTTGCCGGACGCTTAATCCCTTCGTTTAGATCCAGGGTATCCTTGGTTTTTTCTTTCCCCGAATCAAGGAACATCAGGGAACTTTTCTCTTCCCATTCCTCCAGCATTTTCAATCCTTCGTCTTCAAAGATGCCATTTTGCAGGTCGATCGAATCCATGACGTTAGCAGACATTTCCATAAAGCGTTCCATTTCGCCCACTTTGTCGGCCACATCATCGGCGACAGCCTCCATTGCCATGTCAAACATAGCGCGCTTATCGGGGTCACCACTAATCACACTCATAGCTGATTTCATAGCAGAATGCGACCCACGGATGGCTTTGCGCTCCTGCTCTTTCAACTTTACCTGATCCTTGGTATCTTCCAATAAAATTTCAGAATTCGTATGCATCTTATTGAGGATACGGTAAAGCACCTCCATACGGGCCAGTAAGTTTCGGTACTTTTCATTACTCTCTTTCAGGCGGGCAGCCTTGCGGGAAGATAGCAACATCTGCTTTTCTTTACCGGCATCACGGGCCGCCGCCGCCAGCTTCATATTTTTTTCAATTTCCTGCTCGTTATCTCCAACCAGCGTCTGCAGTTTGCGCATCTGCCCGCGGATGGCACCAATTTGCTTGCGCATCTTTTGCAGATTATCCGATAGATCATCGACGTAATTTTTTAGTACTCCGATCGGATCAATGGTAACAAACCATCCGGTAACTTTCCGCATAGCACTTTTATACATATAACTAACGAGGTTACGCATCCTGGGATCAAAGACCATGTAGAGCACTACCCCCAGCACGAGCAACATACCCGCCAGGTACAGCACATTAGAGGCCAGGGCGATTAACGTAGGTAAAAAAGTGACCAGTAAATAGCCCAACCCAGCAAGGATGGCCAGCAAAAAAATTGCGCCCGTTACGCCTTCCGGTCGTCTCCAAAAAGATTTTCGTTTTCCTGTATTCGAAAAGTCTACCGTATCAGCCATATTGATGATTATTTCTTAATTGTTCGCTAATGAATTAAAAGTCCGGATCGTGCAGCGTACTATTCGGAAAGAAAGGATTCGATATTTTCGATATCCCGGTCAATCTCATTGGTAATACTTTGCAACGTGGATTCGAAACCATCCTTGGTTGATTCAATACGCTCTTTAGCCGATTGTATTAAATCGTCTTGTTTTTCGATGGTTTCCTGACTTTGCTGAATTTTTGCTTCCAGCTGTTCAATTTTCTTTTGGTAATCGGCAATCTGTTGACGTAGTTTAGCCACTTCCGTCTGCTTGCCTTCTATACGTTGTTTAATTTGCTTTTGTAGGGCAGCATCAAATTGCACCTTCTCGTTAGCCAGTACTTTTTTGTAATGACGAGCAGTCTTTAATAGTTTCTCCCGGGTCAGCCCTACGGTTTGTGCCGTAGCATAAGCCGACTTGTACGCCGTATCCTCCGCCAGATCCATCCCTTTCAGAGCCTGCAGCGCTTGCTTGAACTCAATATAATCAAACCCCGGCAAGTTATTTTTTTCCAATGCCTTTACCAGGAAGTCTACACTTTTTTCGTCTAATCCGTGATGTATCCCAAAAATTGATTTCAGACCTTTTTGCATGCTTGGTTTTTAACAGCAGCATCGATCATTCTTCTATTCCTACAGAAGCCATCGTTGCTGCTCGTGGTTTTGCAGTTAATGCGTACACACAAAATAACATAAAATGCAGGAAAGATGATGTGGAAATTCGATTTTCCTGGATAGATCATAGATTGAACACCTCTGTTAGTCCACCAGTTCCCAGTCACTAAAGCCGTTACGCTGCTTATTGACCTGAATTCGCACACCGATCCGCTCTTTAAGTTCTTTTACGTGAGATATTATCCCAATGGTTTTTCCGACAGACTGCAGGTTTTCCAGGGTAGTAATGGCCAGGTCCAGGCTATTTTCATCCAGGGTACCAAATCCCTCATCAATAAACAGGGAATCGATACGTGCATGACGCCCGGCCAGATCAGATAGGCCCAGGGCTAAAGCCAGACTAACTAAAAAGCGCTCTCCCCCCGACAGCGTACGCATAGATCGTACATTATTGGCCTGATAGGTATCGACAATATCGAGTTCCAGATCCGCATCCGATCGCTTGCGAATGTAATACCGACCGTTCAATTGTTCCAGATGGTGATTTGCCAACAGGCTGAGGCGCTCCAGAGTAAGGCCCTGGGCAAACGTGCGAAACTTCTTACCGTCAGCCGAGCCAATCAGCTCGTTCAGGCCATCCCAACGCTTGTATTCGGCTTCCTGCTGGTCCTGCTTTTCACTCAGGGTACTCTGCTCTTTGCGCAGGGTGTTATCCTGTTTCAGTTGCGCATCGATGCCGCCCACCTTTTGCAGCCGGATATCGTATTCCGCCTTTTTTTGTTTTTGCTTTTCCTGTACGAGTGCTTCTTCCGGCTGATCCGCCAAAAGATCCTTTAACGCAGCCTGCTCTTCCTGTCGATCTTTCAGCAGCCGCTCTATCTCTGATTGCTTTCGGTCCAGCTCTTGCTGCTGCTGTTCGATTTCTTTTTCTTTACGCAGGGGTAACAGTGCCTCGGCTGCAGCATCCAGTGAATTAAATTCTAGTGCTTTAGCTTCTTTTTCCAGATTTTCCCGTCGCTTTTGATTTGTCGTGCGGATCGTTTCCAGTTCGCGCTGTTGTTCCTTCAGGGCAGATTCCAGGGTACTGAGGGCGACCTGATATTTGCTGCGCTCCTGATCGGCGGCGGTAGCCTGTGCCGTAAACATTCGTTCTCGTTCCAGAGCTGCCTTGCGGGCGGCCTTTGGATTAATGGCTTCCGGAAGCAGTTTGCTTCGCTTTGCGCGCTGTTCTTTCAGCCAGGCTTCTCTCTCATGTACCTGTTGTTCCAGATCTTTCGCCTCTGTCGTCAGCTCTCGCATACGCTCTGTTCCCGCCCGCTTTTTTTCCACTAGCAACCGCAATTCTGCAGTAGCTGATCTTTCCTGTTCGCGATACTGTATAGCCCATTGCCGACGCTGAGTGAGCTCTTGCAAAATATTTCCCAGTGACTTCTGCTTTCTGTCGACGCCCAGGGCATCCAGTTTATCGTTTAGCGCGCGATGCCGGACATCGCGTTTTGACCGTTCCTCTTCCAGGCGACGCTTCCCGTCGGCAATACGATCTTCCAGTCGTACACACTGGGCAGCAACGGATTGCCATACTTGTTGTTGCTCATTCCATTCCCGCTCGGCACGCTCCAGGTCGCGCACTAACGTACTGATTTGTTCCTGCAGCTGTTGTTTGACGGTCAGGTCGGTGGTCATCTTTTGCAGGGCCTTTTCCAGAGCATCTGGCCTTTCGGCAAAAACCAACTGCGGGCGGGCAATTTGCTTCTGTAGACCACTAATTTGATCTTCCAGCTCATTCATACGCTCTTGCAGCTGATCCTTTTCCCGCCGCACCTGATCCAGTTCAGTGTGTTGCTTTTGGTGTCGGTGTAGTTGTACCTTCCGTTCGTCTTCAACCTGTTGGTAGCGCCGTTCCAGGCGTTCTTTTTCCTTGTGGGCTTCATCAATAAACGGTTCAATATCCTGCTCCCGGAACGGGTGCTTGGTCGATAGACATACCGGACATTGCTCCCCCGGTTCTAATTCAGCCCGTACCTGCTGGAAATCCCCAATTTGTTGCTGTTGCCGGTAAATGCGCTGCGCGTAGTCGCGACGAGAGCGCGCCTCTTCCAGGCGTTCCTCCAGGTTTAGTAATTCCGTGCTCAGACGCACTCCTTCTTCTTCCAGCCGTTCAGATAATTGATCCTGCTTATCCAGGCGGCGCATGCATTGCCGGTAGGTAATCGAGAGTGCGTTTACTTGCTGAACAATATCTCTTACGTGCTGCAGCTCCTGAATATCCTGGTTTATGGCCTGCAGTACTCCCGTGCGGTTATCGGGGTAATCGTCACGCACCGCCTGGGAAAACGTCTTTTGTAGAGCATCTTTCTTCTCCTGACGCTTTTGCAGTTCTTGCTGGAGTATCACCTTTTTATCGTGAGCGGCAGAGCGTTCTTTTTCCAGGCCCTGTATTTCTTTTTGCAAACCTTCCAAATCTGCCTCTGATGATTGCAGCGATTGTATCTCCAGCTTGAGAGAAGAAAATTCCTGTTCGAGCAGCTCCAGACCATCCTGCTTCGATAGCCAGGCTTCCGCCTCCGCTTTTTGTTGCTCAATATTTTTTTGCTGCGTGTCTCTTTCCCGGGCCAACGTCTCTTCTCGGTTCAACTGCTTACGCAAAATGTCCAGACGCTCGCTACGCTGCTCCGTAGCTTCCACCTGACGCTGAATGTGCTCATCCAGCTCTGCTGCCTTTTCCCATACCGGTTCCTTCGCTTCCCATTCCTTTTTGGCGGCAGCCAGTTCTTCCACTATCTTCTGATACGTTACCTCCGCCTCCTGCAGCACCTGTTCACGTTGGGCAATTTGCTGGTGCAACTTTTCCAGTTTATCGCGGCGATTTGTCTCTTCGGCTTGCTCCTCTTTCCAACGTAGCCACCCTTCGCGCAGGGGATGTGCCAACCGCGACCGGCGAAGTTGCTCTACCTGCGGAGATAAAACCTCCTGTTGCGACCCGATATGTTTCCGTTCTTCTTGCAATTGCTGAATGCGCTTAGCTCCTTTTTCCGCTTCCCGATAGTTTTGCAAGACTTTCTGGCTGGCGTCTACCGCTGCGGACAGGGATGTAATCTCCTCGCGTAGCGCCGTCTGTTGCTGCTCCAGGGCAGTGCGCTCCTTCGTTGATAAAAGACGTAGGCCTTTTAGCTCCCGCTTGATATTCTCCAGCTTCTCCCCCTCCCATTTATAGCGTTCATAAGCGGCTTTTGACAATTCAGAATAAATACCTGTACCCGTAATGCGCTCCAGCAAATCGGATCGCTCCCGTTCGTCGGCATCAAGGAAAGCGGCAAAATCGCCCTGAGCCAACAATACCGAGCGACCAAAACGATCGTAATCCAGTCCAGTGATCTCTTCCAGTGCCTGATCGACCTCCCTGATTTTTTCCGCTACAATCTCAAAGTCTTCGATTTCCGGATTATAGCGCGACAGCTCACGCTTCGGCGGCTGAATCTTACCGTCAATATTATTCCGGGAGCGCCAAATCGTCCATTTGGCCCGGTAGACATGCCCCGCGTGACTGAATTCCACCTCAGCCAGAGCCTGAGTGGCGCCCCAGGAAAGAACCTCTTCTACATTCTTATTGCGTGGGATACGGCCATACATCCCCAGGGTAATGGCATCCAGTACAGTAGTCTTACCGGCTCCGGTATCTCCCGTAATGGCAAACAGGCCCGTATGCGCCAAGGGGGGCTCATCGAAGCGCAGCGTTTTGCGCAAGCGCAGAGAATTTAGGTTTTCTATAGTTAATCCAAGAATCTTCATGCCTGCTCGTCTTGTTCCTGTTGCCAGTTCATCAATTCGCGGAAGGTATCCTGCATAACTTTTTGGTCGGCCTCGCGCAGCCCGGCTACCGCACAGCGACGGGCAAAGACCTCTTCCACGGCCAAATCCTCTAATTCGGGAGGTGCCTCACTCGCCCCGCCCTGCTTGCCGCGGTCGCGAATCAGCCTAATTTTCAACACCTCCAATGGCATTTCTTCCACCAGTTCCTGAATATATAAATCGAGCCGTGGTGGCACATCATCGCCTTCTACTAATATTTCCAGCCATGGTTCCAGACCACGCCCCCCCCTGGCGACAAAACGCTCAATAGCTTTCTCTACGTCGGGCAGAGTTCCCTGAATGGTCTTTAGGCGACGAAACACTGGTAGTAACCGAGGAGTAACCGAAACGAGTTCGCGGTTAGAAAAGGCTAACACCAGGGCACCTTTATCATCTTTAGTCTCGCTAAAGCTCAATGGAATGAGCGATCCCGAATACCTGATGTACTTCACTCCTCCAATGGCCTGTTGCCGGTGAATATGCCCCAGCGCCACATAATCAAAACAGTCAGGAAAATGCTGAACCATGATATTTTCCTTATCCCCGATATATATATTGTCTTGCTTGCCACTCACATCAGCACCGGAAGCATACAGGTGCCCCATGGCAATCAGCGGCACCCCTGTTTTGCCATACTGCTCTTTCGCCAATTCCCCCACCTGCCGGTAGTGTTGACGCAATCCTTCCCGAATACGTTCAATGCGTTGCAGCCCGGTTTCTCCCGCAACACTGGTGCGCAAGTCGCGATCGCGCAAAAAAGGAACAGCAGCTACTACCGCTTCCAGGTCACCCGCCTCGTTGTGCAGAGGGATCAACTCTTCCGCCAAATCATCGCGGGCCGCTCCGCGCACATGGACATTTAACCGGGCCAGCAATTCAGCCGGCGCCTCCAGCATCGATGGCGAGTCGTGATTGCCGCCGGTGATAACAATATGCCGACAGGTAGTGCCTTCGAGGCTGATTAGAAAATCATAATACATCCGACGGGCATAATTCGGCGGATTGCCAATATCAAAAATATCACCGGCAACCAGGAGCGCATCGGCCTCCTCTTCGCGAATGAGGTCACGCAGCCAGTCCAGCGCCAACTGATGCTCTTCCGCCCGGTCACGGTGGAGAAGCTTTTGCCCTAAATGCCAATCAGAGGTATGGATGATTTTCATAATTAAGGGTAGTGTCCGGGAAAATAGCAAGGATTAAGGGGATGTGCAACTTGAGGTTGAGCAGGGTTGAGGTGCGAGGTGTGAAACTTGAGGGGTAAGGTAAAAAAGGATTGTTTCATTACCTGTGTACTGCCTGCGCAGTCCAGAGGACCACGGTCCGCTGCGTTTGTTAGTTGACGAAGTCCAGTGCTCGCTGCTCCGACCAGATCAATTCGCCTGGGCTTTGAAACCCGACATGCCCCCCTGCGCGGGGTGTTTCCACGTAGATATGAGAATATTTTTGCCCCAGGTCCACGGGGGTGCAGGCCGGCAGTAGAATGGGATCATTTTGGGCGTTCACGACCAGGAGGGGCACCTTGCTATTCGCCATAAAGTTCACGCAGGACGACTGCTCGTAAAATTCATTCGCTGATCTGTACCCCGCTACCGGCGCACTAAACCATTCGTCGAACTGAGCCCACTGCTCTACCTGATCGAAAAGGGAGGGATCGATCAGGCCGGGAAACTGTTGTTCTTTGGCCAGTAGCTTAGCCTTTAATTTGCGAAAAAACCGGTTTTTATAAAAGCTGTTGCCGGGGAGCTCCAGGGCTTCGGCGCCAGCGCGCAGGTCACACGGGGTAGAAAACGCAATGCCCGCCCGGATAGGCTCCGCAAGCCGATTGCCTTGTACGCCTAAATACTTGAGGGTGATTGCTCCGCCCATACTGAATCCGATCAGCACCACACTTTCGTAATCTTTTTGCCGTAAGGCATGCTCCAGTACATAATCAATATCCTCTACATCACCGTGGTGGTACAGGCGTGCCGTGCGGTTTAGTTCTCCACTACAGGAGCGGCAGTTCCAGGCCAGTACCTCCCAGTTGTTTTGCCGGAAGGCGCGGGCCATACCGCGTACATAATGACGGTCACTGTTGCCTTCGAGTCCGTGCGAGAGTACTACCAGGCGACGGCTATCGGAGGCGGGTAACCAGTCGAGGTCGAGAAAATCCCCGTCCGCTAATTCGAGGCGCTCACGTGACCAGTTGAAGGTGCTTACCTTGCGGAAAAGCGCCGGCCAGATGGTCTGCCAGTGACCGTTAATTTGGTAGAATGGAGCTTTGACGTAGGAGGAAGCGATGAGGGGCATGACAAATGGTTTTCCGTAAAGGTACGGTGTAAATCGAGTGAAATGTGTATTTTTCAGGTAAAACGAAACTATGCGTCATTCCATTATTATCTTTTTGCTGATAATTTCCAGCTCCTGGTCGTGCCAGACACAAACGACGGCCGATGTTACTGTACACATCGCCCTCGATGAAAGCCTGTCCGACAATTTTTTACCGGAAGGCCGACTGTTTATTTTCTTAAGTGAGAATACCGCCCGCGAGCCCCGAACTCAGATCTGGCCGATATCCACCGAGAAGAATCACATTTTTGCCCGTAACCAATCCTGGGACGGCCGCGCCCCTATCGTGGTACGCAATAGCTCCGATTTCATTAAAACAGCCGATTTCAACCTGACCGATGTGCCGGCGGGCACGTACAATCTGCAAGTTCTCTGGGATCAGGACACTAAAGAATCCCGTATTAATGCTCCCGGCAACATCTTTAGCGCGGCCCGCATTATCACCTTGCCGGAAGAAGGCATGCTCGACGTTACACTCGACCAAATCATCCCGGAGCGAACGCTGGTAGACAACCGCTTTGTGCAAAAAGTAGAAATGCGCTCCGCACTACTATCGGAGTTCTGGAATAAAGATATGACCGTAAAGGCCTCGGTATTGCTGCCGCGCTCTTTTTTTGACGAAACAGATCGCACCTATCCCGTGCGTTATAATGTCGCCGGCTATGGAGGCCGCTACACGCGCATTAATCGCCTCATGCAATCCGGCAGTCCGTTTGCCGAATGGTGGATGTCAGAAGAAGCTCCGGAAATTATTACGGTTTTCCTTGATGGTGAGGGACCTTTCGGCGACAACTACCACCTCGACTCCGATAATAATGGCCCCTACGGAAGTATGCTGACCGAAGAGTTGATCCCCTACGTGGAAGAGCTATTTCGCGGCCGTCAGGAAACAACCTACCGCTTCGTAGATGGGTGCTCTACCGGCGGCTGGGTATCGCTAGCCTTACAATTATTTTACCCCGATGTCTTCAACGGCGTCTGGTCGTACAGCCCCGATGCCATTGCTTTTTCCGACTATCAGCTGATCAATGTCTACGATGACGAAAATGCCTTTTATAACGAATGGGGTAATCTGCATCCTCTGGCCCGTGACCTGACGGGTGATCCCATGGTGACTATGAAAGAATTTATCCGGTACGAAAACGTTCTGGGAGCTTCCAATACCTACGTCAACTCCGGAGGGCAATTCAGTGCTCATAATGCCTTGTACAGCCCCCGGGAAGCAGATGGTCTTCCCGCCCCCTTATTTGACCCCGAAACTGGTGTCATCGACAAAGAGATCGCTGAACACTGGCGTCAGTATGATCTGACCCTGCTGATTGAGGACAATTGGGCCGAGCTAGGTCCAAAGCTGCAGGGGAAAATATACATTTGGATGGGCGACATGGACAACTTCTACCTCAACCCAGCTACCCGCACCTTCGACCGCGTTATCAAGTCTATGACCAACCCGGTATCCGATGCGGTGATTGAATTTGAGGCCATGGCCGGACACTGTGACAATTTTAATCACCAGACGATTCTCGAACAAATGCAACAACGCTTGGAAGCCATTGACCGCTAGCAACCAACACCATGCATTCGAAAATATTTTGATTTCACTTGATCTATACACAAAACTATGATTCGAAACACAGTATTTCTTATTTTCTTTTTCCTGGCGGCAGCCATAACTGCCTCGAGCCAACCGGCTTTTTCGAGTATGGATGTCTTCGACCTGCAATGGGCATCCGACCCACAGATATCTCCCGACGGTAACACTATTGTTTACGTACGCCGCCATATGGATATCATGACCGACCGGCGTACGGGCAATTTATGGATGATCCGCACCGACGGTAGTGACCACCGCAAACTGACTACACGCGATCGGGCAGAATCCAGGCCTGTGTGGTCGCCCGACGGACGTAAAATTGCTTTTACCTCCGGCACGGATCAGGGCAGCGAAATCTTTGTGTACTGGGTGGAGTCAGGCAGCCTGGCCCGTATTTCCCAACTCGATGGAAGCCCCAGTGGCCTAAGTTGGTCGCCCGACGGCAGCCAAATCGCCTTCTCGATGTTTGTGCGCGAGTCGCACGAATACCTGGTCAAGCCACCGAAAAAGCCCCGTGGTGCCAACTGGGCTGAGCATCCCTTTATGGAAACGCGCCTGAAGCACGAAGCCGACGGGTCGGGCTATTTACCGGCAGGATATAGTCACTTTTTTGTTATTTCTGCCGAAGGCGGGGCAGCCCGGCAGGTAACCGCTGGCGACTTCCACCACCGGGGTACCCCTATCTGGTCGGCCGATGGCCAGCATCTATACTTTTCGGGTAACCGCAATGAAAATTGGGCCTACGATTTTCGCAACAGCGAAATCTACCGGATCAACCTGAGCGACGGCACGACGGAGGCACTGACCGACCGCAATGGTCCCGATGGAGACCTCGCCCTCTCGCCCGACGGGCAGACCATTGCTTACCTCGGCTACGACGATAAGGTGCAAACCTATCAGGTCAATCACCTATACCTGATGAATGCCGACGGAACAAATAAACGCATGCTGGAGAACCCCCTGGATCGTTCCATGGATGATCTGCAATGGGCAGATGATGGAAACGGCCTTTACTTTCTCTATGACGACGAGGGGAATACCAAGATCGGCTATACGGATCTCTCGGGTAACGTTGAAGTGGTTGCCCACAACGTAGGCGGCACCAATCCCGCCCGACCTTATGGAGGTGGGGAATATTCCAAAGGCGGCGATGATCAGATTGCCTTCCCGTACACCACCCCTTATCATCCCGGCGAGATTGCCCTTATCCAGAAAGGGGAGGAAAAACCGGTAATGCTTACCGAATTGAGTAAGCCTTTATTAAGTAACCGTACGCTAGGGCAGGTGGAAGAAATCTGGTATAAATCGTCCGTTGATCAGCGCGACGTTCAGGGGTGGATTGTCAAGCCCCCGTTCTTTGACCCCGATAAAACCTACCCCTTGCTGGTGGAAAACCACGGCGGCCCTATTGCCAACTACGGTGACCGCTTTTCTCCGGAGATGCAACTCTACGCCACCCAAGGTTTTGTCGTATTTTATCCAAATCCCCGGGGCAGTACCAGCTACGGAGAAGAGTTTGGTAACCTCTTATACCACGATTATCCGGGAGATGATTACCACGACGTAATGGACGGAGTCGATGCGGTACTGAAAAAAGGATATGTCTCCGAGGATAGCCTTTTTGTAACGGGCGGTAGTGCGGGAGGTATTATGACGGCCTGGATGATTGGCCAAAACAACCGCTTCCGGGCGGCGGCGGTAATCAAGCCGGTGATGAATTGGATCAGCAAGACGTTGGTTGCAGATAATTACTACGGGTATGCTAATTCCCGCTACCCGGGCCAACCGTGGGAAAACCCCGAAACATACTGGGCATTTTCTCCCGCCTCTCTGGTCGGCAATATTGAGACCCCGACTTTGGTGATGGTGGGCAGCGCCGATTTGCGCACGCCCCTATCAGAGGCTAAACAGCTGTACCACGCTCTGAAAATCCGGGAAATTGAAACCGGCCTGGTGGTCATTCCCGGCTCTTATCACTTCATTGCGAACCGCCCCAGCCAATTGATCACCAAGATCGAGCACATTGTGGCCTGGTTTGACCAATACCGGAAATAATAGGTGTACAGACGCGATGAATCGGGTCAAGACTCGATAAATCGCGTCTGTACGTTTATATTCGTTGCTGCTAAAAAAAATGCAGCATGATTCCTCGCCAGGATTTTAAAGAACACGTCAATCAGATTACCGAATGGATACAACGCTACTTCGAACAACTCGAAGAGCTGCCGGTCAAATCCCAGGTTAAACCGGGAGATATTTTGCGGCAGCTACCGGAACACATGCCCGGGGAAGGCGAACCGCTGGAAGCCATTATGCTCGACATGGATCAGGTTATTCTACCCGGCATTACCCACTGGCAGCATCCCAACTTCCACGCCTACTTCCCCGCCAACAGCTCGGTAGAATCGGTCTATGCCGAAATGCTAACCGCCGCCATTGGCGCGCAGTGTATGATCTGGGAAACCTCTCCGGCAGCCGCCGAGCTGGAAGAGCGTACGATGGACTGGCTGGCCCGGGCCATGGGAATCCCCGAATCCTGGGAGGGCGTTATTCAGGATACGGCCTCCAGTGCCACGTTGGTCGCTATTCTAACGGCCCGCGAAGTAGCCACCGCTTTCCAAGCTAATGAAACCGGAGTACCTAACAACCTGCGGGTTTATTGCTCTACCCAGACCCACTCCTCCATTGAAAAGGCCGTAAAAATTGCGGGATTAGGACGACAAAACCTCGTTAAAATACCCGTAGATAACAAAATGGCCATGAAAGCCCACGCCCTCGAGGAAGCCATTACCAGGGATATTCAGAACGGCTACGTTCCTTGCTGTGTGGTCTCGGCCGTAGGTACTACCGGTACGGTCGCGGTGGATCCTATAAAAGCTATAAGTACCATTTGTCGTCATTATAAGGTGTGGCACCATATTGACGCGGCCTACGCCGGATCAGCCCTGCTCCTCCCCGAATACCAGTGGATGATTGAGGGAATTGATCAGGCCGACAGTTTTGTTTTTAACCCGCATAAATGGCTTTTCACTAACTTTGACTGCACGGCATACTATGTCAAAGATGCCGATATCCTGGTGCGCACCTTCGATATCCTACCCGAGTATTTACGCACCAGTACCCGCGGGCAGGTAAATGACTACCGCGACTGGGGCATTCCGTTGGGACGTCGTTTCCGGGCCTTAAAGCTCTGGTTTGTACTGCGCAGTTATGGGTTGGAAGGAATTCAATCTGTTTTGCGCAAGCATATCCAACTTAACGAACAGTTTGCGAAATGGGTTAAAGGACACCCTGACCTGGAACTTATCCTGCCACCTTTTCTCAATGTTACCTGTTTTCGCGTGCATCCACAGGAGGCTTCCCCCAAAAACCTGAACGAGCTGAACGAACGCCTACTCAACCAGCTGAATGCCTCGGGAGAAGCCTTCCTCACCCACACAAAAGTAGGCGACGACTATGTCATTCGCATGGTCATCGGGCAGACCTATGTTGAGCAAAAAGATGTCGAGCGCACCCAGAAATTGATTCAGCAAATGGTGGATGATGCAGAGTAGTCGGTAGTGGGTTGGTAAGTACCCACTACTTACCAACCACCCCTTCCACCTCAATCGGAGCTTCCACCTGATTGCGCAGCAAATCGTCCATCGTTTCTCGCTTGCGAATCAGATGGGCCTGCCCGTTGTGAATGAGTACTTCAGCGGGTCGGAAGCGACTATTGTAATTTGATGCCATGCTGAAGCAGTAAGCGCCCGCATTCTGAAGAGCCAAAATGTCGCCCTCCTGAATTTCTGGTATGCGTCGATTAATGCCGAAGGTGTCCGTTTCACAAATGTAGCCCACCACGGTGTAGAATCGCTCTTTACCCACCGGCCGGCTGACGTTAACGATTTCGTGATAGGCATCGTACAGCATGGGACGAATCAGGTGATTGAGGCCGGAATCGATCCCGGCAAAGACGGTCGACGTTGTTTGCTTTATGACATTGACCTGCACCAGAAAAACACCCGCTTCACTCACCAGGTATTTTCCGGGCTCAAAGGTTAGGGTAAGTTCCCGTCCATAATTTGCGCAAAATTTATTGAAGCGGGCGGAGATTTTATCGCCAAGATCCTGAATGTCGGTTTCGGCATCTCCTTCGCGGTATGAGACTTTAAAACCGCTGCCAAAGTCGAGGTAATCCAGGTCGGGGAAATCTTTGGCTACCTCGAACAGGATTTCAGCCCCTTGTAGAAATACGCCTGCATCCAGAATCCCCGAGCCGGTATGCATGTGAACACCCTCTACAGTGAGGCCGGTTGCTTCCACAATGCGGTGTACCAAAGGCATTTGGTGAAAAGAAATGCCAAATTTAGAGTCAATATGTCCCACAGACGTTTTTGCATTCATCCCCGCCATGATATGGGGATTGATGCGAATACAGATGGGATAATCCGGGAACTTTTGCCCGAACTGCTCCAGAATACTGGTGTTGTCAATATTGATGCGTACTCCCAGCTCTACCGCTTCGGCTATTTCTTCCAGGCTTACACAGTTCGGGGTATAGACGATATCTTTTGGCGCAAAGCCAGCCATTAACCCCATTTCCACTTCCTGTACCGAGACGGTATCCAACCCTGCTCCCAGAGAGCGAATAAAGCGCAGTACACTGAGATTGCTTAAGCTCTTACAGGCATAGAGTAGCTGAAGATTTGACACATCGAAGGCATCGTACATGTGCTGGTACTTTTCGGCCATTACCGCACTGTCGTACACATATAATGGCGCGTCGAACTGCTCCACTAAGGCCAGTGGATCGACACCGCCGGTAAACTGATACGTTCCATTCTTTAGAACCATAAACTTGTTATTTTCCAGTCAATAATGGGCTAGTCAGAACCGCACAAGGGATTGAACGGCAAAGATAGGAGAAATTATAGAGACTTAGAGGCGCTACCACGACATCCCTTACAGGATAAAAAAAGTAACCAGAAAGACCACGAAACTAAAGGCCAATCCCCCTACGAAAATCCGGTAGGCAATCGACAACAACCGGTACTTTTTATCCAGAACTGCGCCCAGGTTGTATAAATCACGGCTTAAATCATCGTACAAGATTTCCTGATCCTCTTTTAAGTCGCGCAAATACTCCATAAAATCCTCCTTGCCGAGTTTAAGGAAGTTGCCAAAGTACAGCAAACTGACCCGGTGATTTTGTACGTCTTCCCGGGTAAACGACTGCCCGGACACCTTGGGGATGGCCGACAATACGGCAAAGATGATCGCCGATAAAGAGCTAAGCATGAGCACCAATACCGGGATGATAAATTTAAGATTGGACGACAGGCCAAGCTCCGTCATGGAGAAGCCGGCACTCCCTGCCGTAATCAAAATGGATAAAACCAGCGTATTGATACTAATGATCATATTGGCTTTACCGTCGGCAATTGAGCTCAGATTGATATGGTTGCGCAACGTAACCCGATAGACGGTGTCCACTCCACGGCCAAAGTTTTTTCCCGTTTTCTTGCGAATGGCCAGCTTTTGCCCCTTGCGGAGGTCTTCTTTCAACTCGGCCATATTCTTATTTTGCCGCTTACTGAATGCTTCGTGGGCCTGACGGGAATAGAACTGCATATTCATTTGTACATCGAGCAAGTGCTTTTGCCAATCCAGTAACGAATAGGACTGCCCATGGGCATACTCCTTCTCCAGGCGCAATAAATTAGCACGCCGTTCAAAGCGCTTACGCCCCAGGTATGCCTTGTTGGCGTCGTGCAACAAGCACTCCAGGAAATTTCCCGGCGTATGGTCAGCATGCGTGGCGAGAATGAGTTTACGCACCGTTTCCACCGTCGCTTCTGATGCTTTATGCTGGCGCAAAAACTGACTGGCTAATTGTGCGGAGCGCCCCTCGTGCCCTTCAGCCCCTTCCGTGTATCCCGTATCGTGAAACCAGGCAGCAATGACCAAACAGAAAGCATCTTCGGCGGGCAGGTCAGCTTTTTCAGCCAATTCGCGAGCTACTTCGGCTACCTCCTGTGCATGATCATAGTCGTGGAAGACAAATTCCTGCGGCAAATTCTCGCGCAGGTATTCGTAGACGAAGGTATCAGCTTTAGCAAAAAGTGCTTTCTGATTCATATTGACGTTCAATTATCCAGTACTTTAGCGTGTATACCTGGTAAGTTACGCAAATTAAGCATGCGGGAAAAATACCCGTATGGACATTTCAATCTGTGATCACCGGAGAAATCCAAAAATTGGCTCTGCCTAATGATAAACGTATACATATGAAAAAGTCACATACCCCGGGCGACAAATAAAACTTACGAGTACACACCAAAACAGATGCCCAATGCATCATACCTAATAGAAAAAACGTTAACACTGAAAAACCAGTCCTTCGTGGAGGAAAGTGAATTGATCATTGCCTGTAAGAAACAGGATCGCCGGGCACAGCAAATGCTTTACGAGCAGTTCTCCCCTGCTATGTTTGGTTTGTTGAAGCGATACATGCGCACCCGGGAAGATGCCGAAGATGTATTAGTCGAGGCTTTTTTTAAGGTACTCACCAATATCGAACAATATCAGAGTAAAGGACCGTTTGGCGGTTGGGTACGAAGGATTGTCATCAACGAGGCCCTGATGGCTTTGCGCAAAAAACACAACTTCAATTTAACCGTTGAAATCGAGCATCACGATGTTCCTGCTGCCCCCAAAGTGGTCGACCGGCTGGCCGCCAATGACATTTTACAACTTTTAGATCAGCTGCCTACCGGCTATCGCACTGTATTTAACCTCTACGTCATTGAAGGTTATAAACACCGGGAAATTGCCGAACTGCTTGGGATAAGCATCAATACTTCGAAGTCCCAGCTTATTCTGGCTAAGAAAAAAATGCAATCACTATTGGCTCGACGCGCACATCCTGATGCCCGGGCCACTGAAAAATAAAGCTGAATCCTATGCAACCAAATAACGAATTATTTGACCTGTTCCGGCAGGGAAAATCCGACCTGGACGAACAACCTTCCAAAGCCAGTTGGCGTCGACTCGAGCGTCGACTTGATGCACACCAACGGCGTACCCGCATATCTTTTCGCCGCAACATTTCCATTGCCGCAGCGGTAGCCCTGGTCATTGGATTAACCTTTTTGATTTCTTTCAGCATTGGACAGCAAAGCCAGCTGAACCGACAGGCCTCAGCGGTACTCATCGAATCGCAACTGGAAGAATTCACCCCGGACGAAGGTGATCCGGCAGCTTATCGGATTGTAGAATTTGTTCGTACCTACCAGAACCGTCCTTCCCTCTACATTCGTGAAGGAGAACCCCATAAAAAACTACAGGTGCGCAATTAATCCGCGTCCGTCAGGGCATTCCATGCCTGACGATCAATGGCATAAAATACGCATTCCGTATCGTAGTAGCGGCCGGTATGATCGTAGGTCAGGCCAATTTTTTGCATCACTTTAGTGGAAGCGACATTGTCCTCCAAAGAGACGGCAACGATGCGATCTAATCCCTGCTCATCAAAGGCATATTGTAAAAGCCGATGCCCGGCTTCCGTAGCGTAACCTTTATTCCAGTGTTTCTCCAGGAAGCGATACCCGATTTCAGTGTCATCCGTTTCATCAAGTGGTTTCAACGACATCCATCCAACAAATGCCTTGGTTGCACGCTCCTCCGTAACCCAGTACCCAAAGGTGTTTTGTGATTGGCGGATGCGCCGCCGTAAATCAGCCCGGGCCTCCGAATAAGTCTGGGTACGACCAAAAGAAATGTACCGCATCACTTCCGGACTATTTCCCAACTGAAAGATATGATCGAGGTCTGCTTTGGTAGGCATTCGTAAAACTAAACGCGGAGTATATAAAGTAGGCAGGCTCATGGTGTTCCCTTATTTTGTCCACTGCTCAATATACGCTCTGGTAGCCGCTTCATCTTTCCATCCCACGAGAGTCATTTCCCCAAAGCCTTTGTAATGTAAAAACCACTCTTCGATGATCCGTCGAACAGCATCGTGTTTTATGTAAAAATCCTGAAACGTCGTGGCCGTAAGCAGACGGTCTTCCACCGCTAAAGGAGTAGCAATAATCTTGGTATCTATTTTTCCTGCGTCCAATAGTTCTAACATACCCAGAGGAAGAACCTCGACGACCGTTCCCGTCGGTAGTTGATCGCTAATCAGGAAGATGTCGAGTGGATCGCCATCGCCACCCCGGTCTCTGTCCATCAATGTTCCGGGAATGAATCCATAATTTCCGGGATATGGCAAGAATGAAATACGCCGATCGGTACCGTTGACCTGATCGGGACGTATTTGATTACGTCCACTGTCGTACTCCATTTTCAGGGTAGTGCCCGCAGGAATTTCAACCACCATGCGGTATCCATCTTCTGTTTTAGCCGAAAGTGTCCGATAATTGGAGGATTGATTCCCACCGCACCCGACAAGTAGGACCGAGAAAAGCCAAAACACTACATAGCCACTATTCTTCATAATTCATTTACCGTTTATTGCGCTAGCGCAGACGAAGCTGTCTGCTTGAAAATTAACGATGCTCTACAAAGCAAATTTGCCTGATACACAGCGTACAAAATAGTCTTTTTTACAAAAATCAATACCCGCCTTTTTTTCGCTAGCAGTGTTTGGGCAAAGCCCCAAACTACCTGGTGAGGGGTATAGATAGGGGTATACGCCGATTTTTTGCATCTCACTCATGAAGTTTATCGAATAAAGCGACTTGTTTATCGAATTGTGCCCGTTTTGCTGCAACGGGTATGCGATGAGTCTCGTCATTCTAACTAAAGAAACTGAAAACAACCTACGATTATGAAAAAGTCATTTTTATTCCTTCTGCTCTCGGTTTTTGCCTTTTCCACCCTAACGGCACAAAGCTGGTGGAGAAGTGTTCGTGGCAATGGTAATGTGGTCAAAAAGGATTTGGACCTACCAGAGATTGATGCCTTCAGCCTTTCCTTCAACGGGGATGTTTATGTGCGACAGGGCGACGAGCAATCCGTTACTGTTGAAATGGAAGAAAATCTACTCGAATACTTAAACACAGAGGTGCGCGACGGAAAATGGCGCATCAAGTTTGACAAGAACGTACGCACGCGCCGCGACGTAAAAATCTACCTCACAGTACGTGATTTACAGGAGGCATACATCAGTGGATCCGGTTCCATCGTTGGGGAGAATACCTTCCGCAACCTGGGTAATGTCGAAGTGGGGGTTAGCGGCTCCGGCGACATTAAACTCGATCTGGAAGGAGAGGATATCGATATTTCAGTCAGTGGCTCCGGGGATATTGTCCTGACCGGCCAGGCGGACCAGATTGACATTGGTATTAGCGGCTCCGGTGATGTTCGCTGTCATGAACTTGTAGCAGCTGTCGGCAAGGTGCGCATTAGCGGATCGGGGGATGTCACTATACACGCCACAGAAAACCTGCAAGTCCGTACCAGTGGCTCCGGGGATGTAGAGTATAAAGGTACCCCGCGCCTTTCGGCAAAATCCAGTGGCTCCGGGGATATTTCATCAATGTAAGCGCCTATTTTCTGGCAAAAAACAATCCGACTGTTAACCATCTGGCCCGGGAGTTGAACTTCCGGGCCTTTTTTGCGCAAGCACGGAAGGAAGTTTGTATTTTCGCTGCTCAAATTGAAGCAAAATACACTATGAAAAATATTTGGATATCCAGCCTGTTTATTGTACTCCTTGCTGCCTGCCAGCAAAATACGGATCCGAAAGCTTCCACCGCCCCGGAGGAATCGCTCTATCAGAAACTTACCGGCACCTGGGAGACCACCTACCTTAAAGTTGATGTACGCTCGGCAGAAAACAAGCCAGATTCTTCCTATCTTCTGGAAGTAGAAGAAGGGGAATGGGAACGTCTTTACCGCGTAAAACCTAACCGTACTTATTTTTCTCCCGACAGTACCTTTCGTACCGTGCACCGGGGTATTCCCGGCAACCTGATGAGTGAGGACAGAGGCTTATGGAATACCTTCGGCGATACCCTCATGATCATACAACCAACTAAAACATCCCAGTTTAAAGTTGCTTTCCGCGATGGTAAAGCTCATTTTGTCGGGCTCACCGACTTTGATAACGATGGTAAAGCCGACGATTCGTACTACGCCATTCGTCGCTTTATTGGCAAGCATGCTTACGAATAGCGCGCCCACTTTTCGGATAGTTTTTGCCGTAAGGCAGCCCGTTCCTCAGGGGGTAAAAAGGCAACCCGCAAAGCTTCCTGGTTACACCGCAAAAAATGACCGGTCTGCCAGCCAAATACACGCTGTAGGGTACGGTATTCATTGGTTAGCGTGACGTTCGATAACGTGCGCCCATCGGTGTTGATACTAAGCGAGTGTCCGGCCCGATAAAGTTTATCGACCGGATGCTCAGGCATAGCCCGAAAGACATTGGTTTGAATATTACTGGTGGGGCAAATTTCAAAATGTACTCTATATTCCCGTAATGATTCCAACAATTGCGGATCTTCAATAGCCCGTACCCCATGACCAAGACGCAGGGTTTGGCCTTCTTTCACCGCGCGACGGACGCTCTCCGCTCCCACGGCTTCTCCGGCGTGCATGGTAACGGGGATTCCCTGCTCATGAGCGTAAGCGAAAGCTGGCAAATGAGTATCCAGCGAATAGCCTGCTTCATCTCCCGCAATGTCGAAGCCCCCTACCCCATCGGCCTGATAGCGATGTACCAACTTAACCGTCTGCATACTCTGCTCAGCCGAAAAACGACGCAGGGTACAAAAAATAAACCGGTGGGTTATCCCCGTTTGCCGTTCCCCTTCCCGGCCCGCCTCCAATACCGTTTCGGCCACCTCTGTGGGGGTGAGTCCGTCTTGCACATGAAGTAAAGGAGCCAGGCGGATTTCGGCATATAGGACATGGTCGCGCTGAAACTGACGAAACAGATCCAGGGTGACCACCCGCAAAGCTTCCCGCGACTGCATGAGTTGAATGCCCTGATCGGCGCGTGTCAGGTAATCGGCCAGGTCATGGCATTTGGCAGGTGCGATAAAGGTGTCTCTGAATTGCTGGCGAGTCAGCGACGGCTGTAATTGTCTGGCGGCATCAAAGCTAACGGAGCAATCGAGATGAACATGCAATTCAACCTTGGGTAAATTTTTTACGTCCATGGGGCAAAGATAAGCGATATCTGTTAAGAACCAGACCAGCCAGCCCGATAAACCCTGCGGTACTGATGGCTACCAACCGGGATATTCTGCAAACTCATTATCTAATCTATACCGCTCACGAAGTGGGTGAGAATTCCCAAACTCATCGAGCCAGTGTAAAACCTCTACCCTGTTCTTACTGTTATACCGTCGATTTTCATCACCTAAGAAAACGAATAATGAAAAAGCTGTTTGTACTTATCATGGGGCTTAGTATGCTTACTGCCTGCAATGCCCAAAAAACTTCCGGCAATCAAAAGAGCGGGGGTGTACAATCCATTGACACCTACCGGGCTGCCCAAACCTACCCCGAGGGTACTGCCGAAGCGACTTTTGCCGGCGGCTGTTTTTGGTGTACCGAGGCCTCGTTTGAACGCATCCAGGGTGTTATCGATGTGGTTAGTGGCTACTCGGGAGGCGAAAAAGAATACCCTACTTACGAGGCAGTGAGCTACGGACGCACCAACCACGCCGAAGCCATTCAGGTATTTTACAACCCTGAAGAAATCACCTATGAGACGCTGCTCGATATTTTCTTCACCGCTCACGACCCGACGCAACTGAATCGTCAGGGGCCGGATGTGGGTAAGCAATACCGTTCCGCTATATTTTACCACAATCAAACGCAGAAGGAACAGGCCGAAGCATTTATGACCATGCTCGAAAAAAAAGGAGCCTATGATAAAGATATCGTAACCAAGCTTAACGCCTACGACACATTTTGGGTAGCTGAGCAGTACCACCAGGATTACTACATCAACAATCCCGGCAATCCCTACATTCAGCGAGTTAGCAAACCCAAGGTGAAAAAGGTAGAGGAGAAATTCGCCGATCTGTTGAAGAAGGAATATCGCCCCTAGGGACGCACGATTTTTGCGTCTCCACGAAAGCAAACGATGGCGACTCTAAGGTATTGACCGACCGATTCCCACTTCGAGGCGATCATATAGGCGGTCGTTCATGCCGAATTGGAAGCGCAGGAATAAATTCCCGCGCTTCCAATTTCTTTTTAGGTAGGCTTCCGCCAAAAAAGGGCGATCTCCGTTATTGAGATATCCCGCGTAGCCACGCAGGTACATGCCGCTCTCCCATACTTCCTGCTGGTAAGAAAAGCCACCTCCCAATAGTACGGCATCATTCTGTACGTGGGTATCCTGGTTTGTTTGCCAGACCAACAGCCCCAGCATAGCTACCGGTCGCCAGGTACCTGACCATACCGGAAAGTCTTTCCCTACCGAGAAGTCGATATTGAACCCGGGACTGTCCGTAAACCGGGCAGCACCCACCGTATTGGACGAAGGCAGGCGATAGCCAACGCGCAGAGTGATACCCGGCCAGTCGTCAGTTTCTGTTTTGACCTGAATTTGAGTATTGAGGTGCAGGTCGCCAGTAGCTTGCCCGGCATTATAAAACGTGTGAAAGACCCGACGATCCGTTTTCCACTCGTGGGTCGTTTGAAAGAACTCCAGGGGTACCCAGTATAAGTCAAAACTAATGCGCTGGGGCCAGGCAGCGTAGCGTGCATACAGCGCCGGATGCCAGGTGCGGTCACCCGGGGCCCATTGTGCATTTCCCGTAAGGCGGATTTCGCTTTCGCTAAAAACGCGGCCCTGAGCCTGTTCGGGAATGGTTAATGCATTAGGTCCCAGGTAGCGGGGTGAAAAAACCAGGTATTCCCGCCAATGTGTAATACCGTCCCACTGTACATTATTTGACCACCAGGCATGATCCTGTGCCGATCCCCGGCCAGAAGACAAGAAAATTATAGCGAGTAAAAATACACCCTTGATCCCGTGAGGAAGTAGCCTGCTCTGTCTCCAATTCATCCGCCGAAGATAATCCTTCCCCACACACCATCCATTGGTAGAGGCCATTTTCGGCGTAAGCCTAGCCAAACAGTTCGCCCACCCAACAGCCATGGAAGCCAGGAGGTATGTTATGCGGTAGGCGTGCTTTGGCTACGATTTGCAGATTAGCCGCGTCCCGTAATTCGAGATAAGTTTCGCGGGTAGCTACCTGGAATTTGATGTACGCTATCCAGCCATGGTCTTCTCCTTTGCGCCCGGGATGCGGAATAAACAGAGGCTCACCAGGCAAGTCGGGATGAAGGTTTTCGTAGAGGGTTATTTCCCGGTCGACATCGATCTTCATGATACCATCCAGTAATTTATAGGAGGCATCAGCCGGTGCACCCACCGCCCATACGTAGCGGTATTTTTTGCCGTTCAGAGCCGGGTCAATGGCTGGTAATTCTCCGGGGTGCTCCGTCAACAAACGGCTGCTCACCGCTCCACTCTGCCGGTCAATGGTAAAGCGGCGTAATTTACCCTGGGGGGTAGCCGAATCATCTCCTGCCATCAGGGCCACATTAGCCTCAGCACCCGGAAAATCGTCCATAGCAAAAGCATCCACGACTATAGTATGCTCATCTACTTCGTAGCCATTGGCATAGTGAAAGATAAAATAAAAGTCCGTTTCGTAGGTTTCGATACCGTCTTCACCCACGACAAGAATTTTAGTTTTCTCGTCCGATTTGGCTTTGATCGATTCGACGGGGGTAGCTAATCCCATGAAGGCCTGCCAAATATTAAAAGTCACGGGAGGCAAAAAGAATACGCTGCGATTTTTTTCCGTAAGGATAAAATCATGGGTGAACACTAATTCGTCCATGGGGAGAGCCTGGGCAATGCTCGCGGTACCATCGGGTTGGACTTCATACATCACCAGGCGCTGTTTGGTACCGGCCAGGGTGCCGAAGTTGTGCAGGACGCCAGTATCGGGATGTTCTTTAGGGTGAGCAGAAAAAGGCATTTCCTCCATGATTTGTCGGTCGAGCCAGGAAAAATCATTTTTCAGTACGCCTTCATAGCTATAGCGATCGATGGTTTCCAGGGTATCGGGATCAATGCGATGGGGCCAGCCACCTTCCCAGAGTGCCAGCAACTGACCGCCATGCCACACCACACTCGTATTGGCGGCATTCTTAAATTGCATTTTCAGGGCATTTTTAGTCCAACCTCCGGGAATATTGGTACCGAAGCTCCGATAAAGCATTTTTCCTTCTTCCTGCTCACGAACAAACTCCTGGGTCCGTACATAGCGGTTGGAATAATGGAGCTGTCCTTTGTCGAAGACGAAGCGCGTAATCATGCCATCGCCGTCAAAGAAGTGGTCGTATTTCACTCCCTGATGGACAAAACGTCCGTTCCCATTGCGAAAAAGAGTGCCGGTTAATGCTTCGGGAATAGCTCCTTCCACTATCTCGAGAGGCTCGTTGGCATATTCTTTTTCTACGCAGGCTGTCGCCTCCAAAAAAGTCTTTAGGGTATCGTTGGTCATAGCTTACAATCATACAGGCGTAATCTGGCACGCAGACTACGCCTGTATGAAGTCAATTTAGGGCCGCAAGGTTCATTATACTGCCCATTTTTATGGATGAGGGATCAGGATTCCTTATCCGGCACTTGCCGGAAAAACACTGGAATGCTTACTCGGGTCGTGGTCATTTCACCCTGATAGCGAGCAGGTTGCCAATCGGGCATAGCGCGAATCAGGCGGCGAGCTTCGTCAATACAGCCTCCACAACGTTCACCCTGTATATCCATTAAACGAATGGGGCCTTTCACCTCACCGCGTTCGTTAATCACGGCCGACATGTAGGCAATAAAGCGTTCGTCAGAAGCAAAAGCCGGCACGGGATAGGAAATATTTTTTTGGAAGTATGCCTGTACCGCATCGTAGGAACATTGGGTACGGGCATCACCTTTTTCCATCAGGCATTCCCGGGTAAATAAAGGTGGCCGATTATCTGCCGCCTGAGGAATAGAACGATCAGTAGACTGATCTAATTCTGCGGCCTGATCCATCATCGTATCCCACACCATAAATACTATACGCTCGCGCGGGAGGTATTTTTCCAACTTATCTTTTTCGTAAAAGACGAAAGCACTCTGATCGGGATTAACAGCATTGGTATCAGTCCGGGATTCGATTTCCAGCATTTCCCCTTTGGATGCGTCTACAAGGTTACTTCCCGGTTCGGTAGATTCATTCTGACAGGAAAAAAGTAGTCCAGATAAAAGTACGTATAAAATGATTGGTAGGTGCTGAGTAGTCATATATAATTTATTTCGCTTGGTTCTTTTTTCGGA
>Ga0102940_1000244_pt1 | contig 37724 bp, 24 predicted proteins | sample SalPonR2_C_D1_MG_FD_78215 | JGI IMG/M metagenome (GOLD analysis project Ga0102940, IMG submission 78215) | Salt pond soil microbial communities from South San Francisco under conditions of wetland restoration - Salt Pond MetaG R2_C_D1_MG | ecosystem: Environmental > Aquatic > Marine > Intertidal... | reverse complement strand
CACCTGATGGCAAATACCTTTACTATACGACCAACCCGATCACCCCCTCCTACCCTTTTGGCCTACAGGATCCCGATATTTACCGTATGGCACTGCGCGTAACGGATGCCCCCTACCGCTCGGATAAGTTTACCGAGCTTTTTGCGGAAGCAGAGAAACTGGAAAAAGACAGTACTACGACCCCTATGGCTTCCCTGACGATTGACCGGGATGGCCTGATGGAGCGGGTAGAGCGCGTAGGTCCACGCTTCGGCAGTCAGGGCAACCCATACGTGTGGCAAAACGACGAAAAAACCATCGTGGTCTTTGCCTCCAACCACGATGAAGGCCAAAGGCGTTTGTGGAAAACAACTTACGAGCCCTTCGAGGCTCCGAAAACGGAAGAAATCAAGGGAGCCCGCACCGGTAATACCGATATCCGCTCCGCAAAAGACAAGCACTACGTGCTGGTTGGCGGAGATATCCATAGCCTCGACCTTGCGGAGGGCAAGGTCAAGAAAATAGAGATAGATCACGTATTTCAGCGCAACCTCAACGATGAATTCCGCCAGATGTACTACGAAACATGGGCCAACCTGGAAGAGAATTTCTACAACGAAACCTTCCATGGTATCGACTGGGCTGCTATGCGCGATCAGTATGCACAATTTCTACCCCATATGAACGAGCGCAATGACCTACGTCGCCTGCTCAACGACCTGCTCGGAGAACTCAACACCTCCCACTTTGGCTTTTATTCTTCGGGCGATGAGGAAGACACCTACTATGGATCGCGCAGCCTCGGTACCGGATTGATCTTCAATGATACCAATCCCTATCAGGTAGCACGGCTGATCGCCAAAACACCAGCTGAGCGGGCCACTAAAGCTATTCAGCCCGGTGATGAACTGATCGCGGTTAATGGTGCACCCGTAGATACGACAAATAACCGTGAGCAATACTTAGCCCGACCATCCGTAAGCGAAGAATTAACGCTCACCTTCCGTCGCGGGGAAGACACCTATCAGACCAAGCTACATCCGGTATCTTACGGCAGCATCCGAAGTGCGCGCTACACAGAATGGCAGGAGGCTAATCAGGCCTACGTCGATGAGCAAGCCAATCAGCGCATTGCCTATGTACACATGCGCAATATGGGTACGGGCGAACTCGATGAATTCCTGCGCGACATGGTTTCCAAAGAACGCAAACGGGAAGGCTTAATTCTGGATTTGCGCTGGAATACCGGAGGTAATGTTCACGACAGAGTACTGGAATTCCTGTCGCGACGTCCCTATTTACAATGGCAATACCGCGAAGGACAGCGTACCTCCCAGCCCAACTTCACTCCGGCGGTAAAGCCCATTGTGCTGCTGATTAATGAGCAGAGTCTGAGTGATGCCGAAATGACAGCAGCAGGCTTTAAGCAGCTCGGGCTGGGTACCATCATCGGTACGGAGACCTACCGGTGGATTATTTTTACCTCCAGCGGCTCACTCGTAGACGGCTCGCGCTATCGCCTTCCGGCCTGGGGCTGCTACACCCTGGATGGGGACAACCTCGAAAAAACGGGCGTTACGCCCGACATTCTTGTCCCCGAAACGTTTGACGACCGGTTGCAAAGCCGGCAACGACAGCTCGACCGGGCGATTTTGGAGATTTTGCAACAGTTGAAATAACTCTATAAATCGAAAATATACCTCAGCAAAATACCAGCGTTTACTATTTTGGGGCCTTTTACATACGAATGGGCAAATATACTGCTCACGAAGTAGCTTGGGCTTTGCCCAAAACTCATCGTTGCCGGTATAGATGCCTACTCGGGCTTATTCTCTGACTAATCCAACGACTAATGACCATCGAAGAAATTACGGAGCAATTCAAAAATCAAGCGGCTAAAGCACCGGCCATGGATAAAACCCTGAAATTCGTCTTCGACGAAGGCATTGTCTTTATCGACCTCACGGGAGACACCCCGCAAATCAATAATGACGACCGGGAAGCCGATTGTACCATTACCACTAAACTGGCTACGCTCGATGCCTTGCGCAAAGGAGAGTTGAATCCTATGATGGCCGTGATGAGTGGGAAAGTCAAAATCAAAGGGGATATGGGAGTGGCTATGAAGCTCCAATCTTTACTTGGTTAACCGTACAGCAACAACCCCGGCAATTTATTTTGCCAGGGTTGTATTGGTAATACTGGAGCCGGGTATATCCTCTATTTCGTACGAATAGGAAGCATGAAACAAGGGTACTCTGTGCAATATTATTCCAGAACCCGTATGTCCTTTTTTTATTTTCGTAACTTTCCAACACAACCAGAAGATACTGACAGGCTTGAAGTACCTCATTCCACACTTTATACAAGAAAAATTCGATGCGGATGAATTTCACGGTTCGCTTTCGGCCTGCACCCTTTTCCTTGACCTGAGTGGATTTACCCCCTTAACGGAATCCTTGATGAACAAGGGTAATTCCGGAGCGGAAGAGTTGTCGATCATCCTGAACGACATCTTCGAACCGCTGGTAAACATTGTCTATGCGCGGGGTGGTTTTGTCCCTTATTTTGCTGGGGATGCATTTACGGCTATTTTCCCGGAAGACGCCACCAATCATTCCCACCTGGCCTGCCTGGAAGCTGCCCTCGAAGCACGATCCTACTTCCGCGACCGGGAATTCCAATTCGGGGACTTCACCATTGGCTTGCGGATTGGTTTGTCGCACGGAGATATTGAATGGGGTATTGTGGGGCGGCATCAGCGCTCTTTTTATTTTCGCGGGCGTCCTATCGACCAAAGTGCCCTTTGTCAGGCTATGGCCAAAAACGAGGACTTCTCTTTAGTTATTGATGAGACCATACATTTAAAGAATCTTCCGGAAAGTATCAAACCTCACCAAATCAAACCCGGCTTTTACTATATCTCCAATAACTGCACCCTGGAGAAGCAATCTGGCAAGCCTATACAACTTCCGCCAATTCGCAAAGAGGTCGCTTCCCGCTTTCTACCGGAAACGGTGGTTAATTACCAGCAAGACGGAGAATTCCGCTCAGTGATTACCCTCTTCATCTCGTTCACCGGGATCGACAGCTATCGCCTAATGAACCGATTTTCCGGCATCGTACTGGAGCAGATGTACAACTTTTCCGGCTACTTTAAGGAAATTGATTTCGGGGATAAAGGCGGGGTGCTGGTCGGTTTCTTTGGGGCACCGGTAACCTTTGAAAACAATGTCGAACGGGCACTCGAATTCGTCTATGCCCTTGATCAGGAGACCAAAGAGCTGCGGCAGCGTTATGATTTTCAGTACCGGGCAGGGATTACGCAGGGAACTGCCTACACTGGTATCGTGGGGGGACGAGAACGCTGTCAGTATGCCGCGGTGGGCAACCGGGTCAACCTGGCCGCCCGCCTGATGATGTATGCCGACTGGAATGAAGTACTGGTCGACTCTGAAATTCGCAAGCACCACCATTTTCGGTTCCAACATAAGGGAGATATTCAGTATAAAGGAATACACAGCAGTGTACCGACCTACAAATTAGTGGGTAAAAACGAAGCATCCCTGAGTGCCTACGAAGGTATTATTGTAGGTCGCGACCAGGAAATCCAGGAGCTGATTGACTTTACCCAACCTCTTTTCAGCCATCAATTTGCCGGTATTGCTACTATTTACGGAGAGGCCGGCATTGGGAAAAGCCGCCTGACCCACGAGCTCCGCAAGGCGCTAGAAGCCACCGGTCACGTGGCCTGGCACGGCTGCCAGACCGATCAAATCTTAAAAAAACCCTTTAATCCATTCATATACTTCCTGCGCAATTACTTTCAGCAGTCCACGCAGGACGACAACGAAGCTAACCTGGAAAACTTTGAACGGCGCTTCTCAAAGCTATTGCAGCAACTCGACCAACTCAACGATGGGAATGCACGCCGCATGAAGGGAGAGCTCCTACGTACCAAATCTGTCCTGGCTGCGCTACTGGGTATTGTATATTTTGACTCTTTATGGGAACAACTCGACGCTAAAGGCCGCTACCAAAACACCATTCAGGCGATTATCAACCTGTTCCTTAGCGAGTCACTCATTAAACCTTGTGTAATTGAGCTGGAAGACGCCCACTGGCTTGAGGACGACTCCCGGGAGCTCCTCAATGAATTCTTGCGTTACGTGCCTGACCACGCGGTGCTACTCCTCATCACCTCTCGCTATAAAGATGACGGAAGTAAGCCCGTTTTCATATACCCGGAATTACAGACCGAATTTGACTTTCCCCGCTATGAAGTCGACCTCAATTTTCTGTCGCGTGACTCGACACGCCAATTTGCCGAATTTCAGCTGGGCGGTCCGATCAGCGAGTCGTTAATGAAAATGCTGTTGCGTACCACCAATAGCAATCCGTTCTATCTGCAGCAATTACTGGAGTACTTTGTGGAGCAAAAATTGCTGGCTAAAAAAGATGGCGCCTGGATTCTGGCTGACCAAAACGTGCAGCTATCCAGTTCGATCAATGCCGTTCTGACGGCCCGTATTGACCGGCTATCCTCTCTGGTAAAAGAGACGGTAAAGGCAGCGGCCGTAATCGGCCGGGAATTCGAGGTGCCTATCCTCACTGAGGTCATGAAATCACAACAGGAATTTACCACCTTAAAAGACGAAAACAATACTCTGCTAACCGAACAGATTCGCGTAGCGGAAGACGGCCAAATCTGGCGAGCAATGAGTGAGCTTCGGTATATTTTTCGTCATTCGCTTTTGCGAGAAGCAGCATACAGCATGCAGTTGCGTACTCGCCTCCAGCAACTCCATCAGTTGATTGCAGAGGCGATCGAACGGCTTTACCCGGACAAACTGGAAGAGCGCTACGTCGATCTGGCCTTTCATTATGAACAAGCCGGTGTAAGCGATAAAATGCGTATTTACCTGCGTAAAGCTGCCGACCACGCCCGACGCAACTTTCAAAATCACCAGGCTTTGGAGTTTTATGAAAAGCTTTTGCAAAAGCTGGATGATCAAGGCGATCAAAAACACCAAATTCAGACGCTCTTACACAAGGGTCGCGTTCAGGAATTGATTGGTGAATGGGATAGATGCGAACAAACCTACCGCAATGCATTATCACTGGCTAATAAGCTGCAGAACACATCACTACTCGGAGCGGCCAATAATAGCCTTGGACAGGTGTTGGTCCTTAAGGGAGATTACGAGGAGGCCCTCACTTTCCTGCAACGGGCCGAACAGCTTTTTGCATCCCTCGATACCGTAAAAGGAATTGCCCAGGTGAAGGGTAATCTTGGTAATTTGTATTTCCGGCAAGGGGATTACGATCGCGCGCGTACCTATTTCCAGGACAGCATTAATATGGGCCGTGCCCTTAATCCGCCCATTGTCAATGCACAAATTGTAGCTAACCTTGGACTTACCTACATGAACCGGGGAGAATTTAAGGAAGGCATACAACAGCAGCTCGACCATTTACAAATTTGCCGACAGACCAACGACCGACAGGGGGTAGCAACTATTCATACCTATGCGGGTATTATTTATCTCGAACAGGGAGATTATACTGCTGCCCTGAAAAGCTTCCGAAAAGGCCTGGAAATCAGTGAAGAGCTCGGTAACAAACATCTGGTATCTATTGGCATTGGCAACGTCGGAGTCTTATATGAACGACAAGGCGACTACAACAAAGCCATGGAGCACTACGTCGACGACCTGGAGCTTTGTGAACAGCTGGGTGATAAGCAAGGAACGGCAATCGCTCTTGGGCTAATTGGACAATTGCTCAATATTCAGGGAGAATTCTATAAAGCTATTGAATACCTGCAGAAGAGCCTGATGATTTCCGAAGAACTGAATTACCGAAAAGGGGTCAGCAAAGCGGTCAATACACTTGGAGACATCTTCTATTTTCTCAAGCAGTATGATCGCAGCTTACATTTTTACGACCGCTCCATCGAAATAGCCCGATCGATCGGCAATAAGCTGGTACTCGGGAGTAGCCTGGTCGAGAAAGGGGCCGTCCTGCTAAAAGCCAGGGATCATGACGCTTTACTCCATGTGGTCAACGAAGCTTTTGCCACCGCAAAAGACCTGGGTAACCCCGATTTATTATTCGAGGCGCAATTACTACAGGCCCAGGCCAAGGCCGCTGCCGGGGAGCCTGAGGAAGCTCAGAAGGTATTACACAATTTACTTACCGGCGCACTGAGCAAAGATCAGCAAGCTGCCATCTTTTATGAATTACACCACATCCAACCCTCCGGAGGAGCACACAAACAGAAAGCTAAAAAACTTTACGAAGAGCTCTACGCGGCTACGCCACGTTTCACCTACGAAGAGCGCTTACAAGAATTACGTGACTGATTAGCCTGCTGAGCGATCGTATAATACGTAATACAAGCGGCGGGCCCGGAATGCCTCGATTTCCTGTTGCCAGGATCGGTACACTTCTTTCGCGCTGCGTCCGGGTGTGCCGGGCGCTGGACTAATCCCCGGCGCAAACCAGGAAAACTGTCCAGGATATTGCCGGTATAAGATATTCATGGCCGTTAGCACCTTACGGACGGACACGTACTGGGCTTCCGCTCCATCAAGCAGGCGTAACGTCCAAACAGATTTCCTCTTTGCCGGGGTATACATGCGTATCCAATGTGCCCCCGGAAGTCCCTGTTGGCGAAGTTGATCTAGACAGGCTTTGCGTTTTTGCGCATTGCCAGGACGCTCCACCACAATAGCCTGATAAGGCTGTTGAGCAGCAAAACCAGGATCAAAACCGGCCATTTCGAACAGGCGCATTCCAGGCTGACCGGCAATTTGTGGCCACCCGGCTAAATCGGCTCGTCCGGACTCCCATGCCATTCCCGTCGCCGGCCAGCGAGCAGCAGGATGCCAATTAGCCATCGATACCGTCTGTAGCGCAAGATCAAAATCAAATACATCGTTCCAGTAGAGTATTAATTCTGCCGTCGTCATTCCATGCCGTACGGGCAGGCTTCCTCCCAGGGAGTCAGCCCGTGGCAGGAGAGGCCCCTCTATTAACTCTCCTCCTAGTGGATTCGGTCGATCGACCACCAGCACGGCCAAACGCTCCCAGGCACAATGCCGTAACAGTTTGTACAGTTTAGGTAGATCGGTATCCCACCCTGAACCATCTAACTGCCAATCGATAACTACCGTCTGTATGCCTTTTTGGGCGAAAGCCTCATGGGCAGCCCAAACCGGAAGGGAAGAAGAAAAGGCAGTGAGCCCCGATTGCCCAACATCTATTTGTGCCCGCAGCCGGCCAGGTGAAGGCTGGTTTTGCGACCCCGGCCAATCGGGAATATTCGTGGCGATCGCCCAATCTTTATCATTTAACAGCCCACGCTTGCGGCGCGTGAGCACCGACCACCCCGTGTGTAGCCCATTTAAGGGCCGGGGTGCCGGGTCGCGGTAAAACGAGGCCAGAGGAGCAGCCTGTCCTAACCTGAATGCAGGGAGAACCGCCTGCTGAGGTCCACTTTCTTGTCCTGTCCGGTCTACCGCCCGTAGTTCGACCTGGCTGAGCTTTTTCAACACCGCCGAGGGCGGAGGTAACACCTGTGGACGGGAAGTTGCGGATATACCCTTGCGCAGGGCGAAGAGCGGCAAGTGGATATATCGCTGATCCTGACTAAGTATCCGGTACGCTTTTTGATCGCCATAGGCCCAGCTGATTATCCAGCGAAAAGCAGCTTCTTCCCCCTGTGGTGTCCAGCTGATGAGGATGGAATCACCCTGTACCGTGGCGTCGACCGCCGGCCTGCCCGGTGGCTGTTCATCCAACCACGGAGACGGTGGCACCAATGCCGGCTGCCGGTACACACTATGGCGCAGGGTATCGCCTAACGCCGGGCGGTCAACCAGCGGGGCAATGCTCCAAAATACCTGGCCCGGCGCCTTTGCTATCATCCCCCGGGTCACCATGATTTGATTTAGGGTTTCATCGATCGCGGCCATTCCCTCCAGGCGACCCACGCTCATACCGGGCCAAATGTGCCGACCATAGGTATTTTCTCCCAACCACCAGTTGAGTAGTACGGGAAAGCTCTGGGGAATCTGATTAATGGGCCAGTAAAGCTGGGGAGTCCAGTAATCAATCCAGCCTTTATTGAGCCATTTCCGGGCATCCGCATAAAGGGCCTCGTATTGATCAAATCCCTGTATCGAAGGCGGATGGCCAGGGCGCCAAATCCCAAAGGGGCTAATACCAAATTTCACATGAGGCTTTTCTGCCTTGATCCTGGTGTAGAGGCGTTGAATAAAGGTATCCACCGCTGCCCGTCGCCAATCACTTTTACTCAGGCTCCCCCCCTCTGACCGGTAGGCTTCATAATCCACTTGATCGGGAAAGTCTTTGCCGCTATTGTACGACGGATAGGGATAAAAATAATCATCGAAATGAATTCCATCCAGGTTGTAGCGACGAACCAAATCCATGGCAACGGCCAGTGAATGTTCCTGCGTTTCGGGGTGCGTGGGCTTCATCCACCAATATCCGTTTGCCAGTTCTACCACTAAATCGGGCGATTCCCGTACGATCGATTCGGCACCGACGGGGCCGCCCGTGGTGTGGTGTGCCCGGTACGGATTCAGCCAGGCATGCAGCTCCAGCCCTCGCCGGTGGGCTTCATTAATCCAAAAGGCAAGCGGATCGTAAAGGGGCTGCGGGGCCTTACCCTGCGTACCGGTCAGGTAATATGACCAGGGCTCCAGCTCGCTGGGATACAAGGCATCCGCCTGTGGACGAACCTGCAGGATCACGGCATTAAAATTGTTGCGTTGTAGCAAGTTGAGCAGCTCAATGGCTTCCTCCTTTTGCTTGTCCACCGGAAGTCCGGGCCGGCTAGGCCAGTTGATGTTGGCCACCGTTGCCACCCAGGCGGCGCGAAATTCCCGCGGCACCTCCGAGGGCGGAAATTGCGGCACCGGCGATATGGTCACGGGTTCTTTAGTGGTGCGACAACCAGTCCATAAAAAAACAGCAGCAAGGAAGAAAAACAAATATTGGTTTTGCATCAGCAAAGTCTTAAGATCAAGGATGAAAAAGAGGATACCCCGGCTTACACCATAGGTACAACTGTATGCCGACATTTTTTAGAACCCGGAGAAGTCGAAGACATCCGTTTTTACTATTTTGTGACCATACATGTCGTTACATAACGGACGATCTAAAGAAAACGCATTTGGCGAGTCGACAATCAAAAGTACAAATCAGTAAAGTTCTTTTCGAGTAAGTACCCGTCAAATAACAAACAGATATTTATGCTTTGGGGAATAGATTTAGGAGGTACTAAAATAGAAGGAGTTGTCTTAAAAAGCGCGTCAGACCCAACACCTCTGGTGCGACATCGCATTGCTACGGAAGGTGATCAGGGCTACGACCACGTTATTTCGCGCATTGGGCTGCTCGTCGAAAACTTAAAGCAAGAGGTTGGTGCCGTTCCAGATCGTATTGGTATGGGCACACCGGGAGCCATTGATCCACCTACCGGGCTATTGAAAAACAGTAACTCCACAGCTCTGAACGGGCTGCCTTTTCATCGCGACCTGGAAGCACGCCTGGGCTATTCCTTTACTCTGGCCAATGACGCTAATTGCTTTGCGGTAGCAGAAACGCGCATGGGCATCGTTCCTGACAAAGTTCCCAATGCCCAGTTTTGCTTTGGCATTATCATGGGTACCGGCGTTGGTGGTGGCATCGTTATCGACGGGTACAGCCACAATGGTTTGCAGGGGATTGGCGGTGAATGGGGACATTCTTTCCTGAGTGTCGAGGGAGAGGACTGCTACTGTGGTAATCACGGCTGTGTAGAAACCTTAATCTCTGGCCCGGCCCTGGAGCGGTATTATCGCAAGCTAAGCAACGAGCAACGCTCTTTACGAGAGATTGTTGAACGCGCTCGCGCTGGGGGTGATCCCTACGCTACAAAGACTATGGAGCGGCTTATGCATTATTTTGGCCGCGGGCTGGCCAACCTAATCAACATCATGGATCCCGATGCCATCGTTATTGGTGGGGGCGTGGGCAATATCGATGAGCTCTATACCGAAGGCATAGAACGGGTAAAATCATTTGCCTTTAACCCGCGTCTCGACACCCCTATTTTAAAACCCAAACTGGGGGATAGTGCCGGTGTCTTTGGTGCTGCTTTTTTGACCGCTGAGAGGGGATAAGGCCATAAACCATCTCCTTTGACTAAGGGCAAACCCGAGCGATAATCTGTACATCCTCCCTGGTAAAAGATTCCCGAATTCAGACTATTCTCCGGAATCTTTGCCTTTCGCCGATATTTTTTTATTAAATGGCTTCAACATGCAACCTTTTGTCGCTATCAATCGTCCTTAAAGGTGTACATCTTATACAGCCAACAGCCTTTCTTACGGCTTGTCGCCAAAAAGAAATACACAAGCGGAATTTAGGAATCCTAAATCCCACCTTTAGCAAAACAAAAGCCTTAATTAGGAAGTTAGTGTATAAAAGGTAAAAAGCAAAAGAGTTGTTCTGTAGCGAACAACTCTTTCCAAATAGCTTAAGAAAGTTTTTTCATACTAATCCATTTGTTGTTACCGTACCGATTAAGGTACGGTAATTTTTTTGGTAGTCCTGCGATATGCAGCCTTACCAAATGGCAGATTTGATGTTCCATGTTGGAAATCCTCTTCCACTTTAGGAACCTGAAGGTATAACTTTTCTTTTTTTAAAAAAAATGAAATACCTCATTCTTGTTTTGAGGTAAAATAAAAAGCGGCTGTTTTACGAATGCAAAACAGCCGCTTTGGTGCATAAAACCCGGAGATTACCAGCCAGGCACGATATTGAAACCGAACGAGAACGGTATATCCGTACCGAGTGGTTTTGCGTAGTAAGGCTCTACCACAATTGCACCAAACACATTGACTCGCAAGGAAACACCGGCACTAAATACCGGCTGCGCATCAGCAAAGCCCGACAGGTTTTTATCGGTATCAAATTGCTGGAAATCGTTCCAGGCCAGACCACCGTCGATGAAAAAGTTTAAATCCGAGAACAAAAAGCCGGATTTAAGGAGCGCCAGCTGCTTGGGACCGGAGAAGGGAATACGTACCTCGAAGTTACCGACCAGCATCTTAGAGCCAAAGAAATTATCCTGAGCAACGTCACCATTGATCAGCATTTGCTCCCGCACATCGCCGGTGAAACCCCGTACGAACCAGGGGCTACCTAAATAAAAAGGAAAGAGTGCATTGGCCTGATCGCCATACCGTCCCATATGCATAGCCCGGAAGGCAAAGCCTATTGGTTTGTAGAATCGGTAGATGCGGTAATCCAGATTGGCCTGCGTGTACTCAAACTCTCCATAGAAATGCCGCCCGCCAAAACGGAAGCGGTGTCCTTCGAGCGGAGCAGTCATGCCGAAATAGGAATTATCCCCTACGAGGGCCAACCCGGCACTACCCAGGAAAAAACCCTGGGCGAAGGGATCATTAGGGTTGTTGTTTTCAACGCGGTCACGCTCCTGAAGAATAAGCCTCCCGAAACCATCGTAATAATTGTTAAGGCGGGTTGTTCGCTGACTGTAAAAAGAAAAATCAACGCCTCCCTCTAGCCGCAAGGTGGTCGAGAATGGAAACTGAGCAAATAGATTTGCTTTTTCCTCAAAGATGCGGTTGATGTCAAAAATCCAGCGTTCGTATAAGCCCAGGTCGCCACCACCTTCACGCGGTAGGGTATCGAGGCCAGCAAAACCACCCCGGGTCGAACGCAGGGGAAAGTGCGATAAGGAACCACCCCAGTTCAGTTGGTTTTTGCGGTTGATATAGGCCACAGAGGCACCAAAATCCTGAATTTCGCCATTTAGTGCGGCACTGACAAAAAATTGATTATTGCCCAGGATATCACTAAAAAGCAGGTCAACCGCACCGGCTGCACCCGTAGTGGTGCCGAAGGTATTGGACGTTCCGACACCAATACCACCACCGCCACCAACATAGTCGAGCTTGAATTTTCGTTGAAAGGGAATACCCTTCATCTCGCCGTACGCCATCTGGCCATACTGATCTTGTGACCGAACAAACCGATCAACAATACTCTCCATTTCCTGAGAGGGGCGAGGTAAAAAAGCTGCCGCGTAGGTTACTTCGTTCGGGTCAACAGGAACGTTCATCAAATCCTGATCACGGGCCCGGTAGATGCTGTAGCTCCGGTTGTTGTAGTGGGTGTATAAGATGCGATTGCGCTTCCGGTCTACACTGATGGCCGGAGAATAGTGCGAAATACCACTAATCCCCGTAGCGATATCGGTCAATTGATAGACTTCTTCCGTACCGGGTACGTACCGATACATATTGCGGTAGCCATCCCGGTTGGATAAGAAAATAATGTGTCCATTGACATCGACCTTCGGGTTGAGGTTATCCGCGCCGGGAAACACATCAAACAACTCGATTGACCGGTTAGCTACACTCAGGCGGGCCAGGTTAAAGGTCAGGCGACCGTACGTACGCCCTCGCGACATGGCTAGTTGATCGGTAGAGTACACAATCTGTTGACCGTCGGCCGTCCAGGTAGGATGCAGCTCGGAGTTCATATCATTCGTCAGCTGAATCAGCTCGTCTTCCCGCAAATCATACATAAACAAGTCTGTCTGCCCGTCCTGCTTACCAGTCAGAGCAATATGCCGGCCATCGGGTGACCAACTCGGATTAGAAAAGGCCGGCAGATCTTTGATGAACATCTCCCGCACGGTCTTACCGCTTTCCACATCGACAAAGATCAGAATATTCTGACCTTTCTTAAATCCGACGAAAGCAACCTGCTTACTGTCCGGCGACCAGGTGCCGGACGACTCGATAAAACTGAAGTCATCAATATTCCCTTCCCGGGTCGTACTCGCCAGCGTTTTGATAATTTCTCCGGAATTTACGTCGGCTAAAAATACATCGGTGGAAAAGAGGTTTTTTTCCGAAAGGAAAATAACGTACTTCCCACTCGGGCTAATCGCCGGTGAGATATTCATTCGGCCACCATCTTTCTGATCAATAATAGAGCGCCCAACCATGTCCGTATTCTTTCCATCCACGAAGGGCTGAAAAGTTTCCCGGAGCGATTTTTGCCAGCGAGCAGAAAGGGTATCGAGCGGAACGCCCAATTCCATAATACAAGCCTGCTCTACTCCATATTTACCCACCGCTTTAAAGAAGGGCTGTATCTTGCCATCACCGACCAGGCCGGTAAAGAAGCTCCAAAAGGCGTGCCCGTAACGATAAGGAAAATACGCCGGATTGCGCATATCTTTCAGGGTCGGGATATCGTCATTGAGTACCGCATCGCGCATCCACATAGCCGTATGTGGATCGACACTACCGATCGACATGTACTCCGCCATACCCTCGACGATCCACAGGGGTAAATTCCCCAGATTCTGCAGGCTGGTAGAATCGCCCGTGATGATGGTATTAAACTGATAGGCATGCACCATCTCGTGGCCAAGTACCTGTACCGTTTGCTGGTTGGACATAGCCACCGGCATAATTACCCGGTTCTTAAAGGCTTCGGTCACACCACCTGTTCCCACACCAACAGCACCACTGATAGTGTTCGTTTGCTGGAAGTCAGCAAAATTATTATAAAAAATCAGCGGATTCTTCTGCACGATAGTATCGCGCAAGGTGGCCCGGTGCATTTGGTACCACATTTCGGAGTAGGAAGCTAAAGACTCCAACAACGCTTCATTTTCGGTGTAGTAATAGATGTCCAGATTGGGCGTCTGCACCACTTCAAAATCAAAATTCTCATAGTTTACCTTATTGCGACCAAAGAACTGCGCTTCGGCAACAAAAGGGATACCAACCAACAGCAAGCATAGCATGAAGGCGGTATGCATGGTATTTTTTACATTCAACATCATGTACATAGTTTTATGGAGCGCCCGGTATTCTACAAATACCTGCTAAAGATTAGAATAATGTACGATTTTTCGCAAAAATTCACTTGTCGACGCTCGAATAGCGTATCATTTATGTTAACATTATCAAGGCCTGGCTAGTATAGCTTCCCTACAAAAATGGGCGTTAAAATTGTCTTAAACCCGCCGCGTATGTAAGTTTACCGACACACCTCTAAATCTTTAAAGCACATGCGACAATTTTGTTTTTACGTTGCCCTGACATGCCTCGTTTTTATCCTGAATAACACAGGGTTACGCGCACAAGACGCCTGGGAAACGCCCTTTGAGGCGGCCGTCAACACCTCGGCTACTTATCAGCAGACCATTGCGTTTTACGAGCGTTTGGCGAAAGCCTACCCCAACCAATTCAATCTGTCTGCAGTGGGTGATACCGACGCCGGACACCCCCTTCACCTGGCCGTATTTTCTGCCGATGGCCAGTTTTCGCCCCGGTCGGCACACGATAACCAGAAGACGATTGTGTTTATTAATAACGCTATTCACCCGGGGGAACCCTGCGGCGTGGATGCCAGTATGCTGTTTTTCCGCGACCTGCTGCAAAATCGCGAGTGGCAACAGCGTATTCAAGACGTGGTAATTGTTGCCATCCCCTTCTATAATATCGGTGGTGGCCTCAATCGCGGCGCTTATAGCCGCGCCAATCAAAACGGTCCGGCAGCGCATGGCTTCCGGGGCAATGCCCGCAACCTCGACCTGAATCGCGATTTTATCAAAGCCGATTCGCGGAATGCCCGTACCTTTAACCAATGGTACACCACCTGGCGGCCGCATATATTTATTGACAACCATACCTCGAACGGAGCCGACTACCAATACGTACTCACCCTCATTGCCACGCAACATAACAAATTAGGCGGGCCACTCGCCGAGCTCCTACAAGAAGATATGCTACCCTTTCTCTTCGCTGAGATGGCGAAGACCGATTATCCAATGACACCTTACGTTTACGTGCGCAATACTCCGGAAGATGGGATTGCGGGTTTTCTCGATCTACCCCGCTACTCCTCCGGCTATGCCGCTTTGCACCACGCCCTTTCCTTTATGCCCGAAACGCACATGTTTAAAGATTTTGCGGACCGGGTGCATAGTGTCTACCATTTTTTGCAAGCGGCTACCACCTACGCTCAGGAAGCACGGCCTAAAATCCTCACGGCACGGCGCAGTTCAGAAATACGCGTCGCCCAACAAGATATTTTCCCCATCAACTGGGCGTTGGACAGGTCGCAGTCCGATACCCTGCTGTTCAAGGGATACTCCGCAAAGAATAGGACCAGCGCTATTTCCGGTCAGGATCGCATGTATTACGACCGCGACGACCCGTGGGAAAAACCGGTTCCTCATTTCAACTATTACCGGACGACCGATAGCGTGCGGGCGCCCCATGCCTACATTCTCCCCTATGCCTACGGCGAGGTGGCCCGCCGCCTGCACTGGAATGGTGTACGCATGTACCAGCTCACGGCCGATACCGAGCTGCCCGTGACCTTCTATCGCATTGACGATTACAATACGCGCAATGCCTACGAAGGCCACTACCTGCACTATAATGTAGCCGTGAGCGAGCAGGATACGACCCATACGTTCCACCGGGGCGATTACGTAATTTTCACCGATCAGGCCATCAACCGCTACGTGGTGGAAACCCTGGAGCCTCGGGCTCCCGATTCCTGGTTCGCCTGGAATTTTTTCGATGGTATCCTGCAGCAGAAGGAATATTTCAGCAGTTATGTTTTTGAAGATCTGGCGGCCGAATACCTGAATGAGCATCCGGGGTTGCGTCAACGACTGGAGCAGCGCCGGCAGGACGACCCCGAATTTGCGGCCTCGGCCAGGGCACAGCTCGATTTTATTTATCGCAACTCGCCCTATTACGAACCAACTTACCGCCGTTATCCGGTCGGTCTGCTGCGCATGCAGGGTCAGACATTACCCTTGAAAGAAGCTGAAACGCCCCGGTAATGTGTCGTTGATCACTGTAGCGCTTTCGCAAAAAAACTACCTTAGCGCGCAAAATAAAGACCAATGAAAGCAAGACAAGTGGTTGGATGGGTGATTTTATTAGGTGCCGGGGCCTACGCAGCAACTAAAGCCGGTCCAGTGATCGAGCAAATTAGTGGCAGTGGTGTCTCCTTATTTTTTTTCGTACTCATTATTTTAGTCCTGCTTCTGGGAATCCGGCAAATTCTTAGCAGCTAATTTCCCAATCAGGTAAACAGGTTTGCCCCGTAAAACGTTAGTTTTGCGTTTCAAACGCAAGACGTTCATGGCAGAAGAAGTAGCAATTGCTCCCGACATACAACTCGAACAAGAGTATTTGGATATCACCGGAGCTCGCGTACACAACCTCAAAGACGTTGATGTACGTATTCCCCGTAACCAATTGGTAGTCATTACCGGCATTAGTGGTAGTGGTAAATCATCCCTGGCTTTCGACACCATCTATGCCGAGGGGCAAAGGCGATATATGGAGACCTTTTCTGCTTATGCCCGTCAATTTATTGGGGAGATGGAACGGCCCGATGTCGAAAATATTGACGGGCTGAGCCCGGTCATCTCGATCGAACAGAAAACGACCGGCCGTAATCCACGCTCAACGGTAGGCACCATCACTGAGGTCTATGACTTCTTGCGCTTATTGTATGCCCGCATCGGAGAAGCCTACTCCTACTCCACCGGTCAGCGCATGGTGAAGTACAGTGAAGAACAAATGAAGGATAAGATCCTGGAAGCCTATGAGGGGCGCAAAACCCTTATCCTCGCCCCCGTCATCCGCGGACGTAAAGGCCATTACCGGGAACTCTTTGAGCAGATACGTAAACAGGGCTATACTAAAGTGCGCGTCGATGGTGTCATCATCGACATCGAGCCCGGCATGCAAATCGACCGCTATAAAGTGCACGACATCGAGGTGGTGATTGACCGCCTCAAGATCACCCACGACCGTAACGACCGCCTTAATAATTCCCTGCAGGCGGCCCTCAAGATGGGGAATGGCATGCTAATGCTCATGGATCACACCACTAAAGAGATCAAAACCTACAGCAAGCACCTGATGGACCCTCAGTCAGGTATTTCTTACGAAGAGCCGTCCCCCAATACCTTCTCGTTCAATTCGCCCTACGGCGCCTGCCCCACCTGCAATGGCCTGGGCAGCATCAACCGGGTCGATATGGATAAGGTGATTCCCGACGATAGTAAGTCCATTAATGAAGTCGGAATTGCTCCGCTGGGCGAGGTACGTCAGAATATGACCTTTAAGCAGTTGCGGGCTATTGCCAAAAAATATAAGTTCAACTTTTCTACGCCCGTAAAAGAGCTGCCCAAAGAAGCCCTCAACGTTATCCTACATGGGGGCGACAACAACCTGGCCGTCCGTCTGAGCCGTACCAAGCAGGACTATTCTTACAATCTGGCTAATGACGGCCTGGTGAAAATGGTCGATTCCTGGTACAATAGTACATCTTCCGAAAAAATTCGCAAGTGGGCCGAAGCCTTTATGACGGTCGATACCTGTCCGGAATGCGATGGTTATCGCCTCAAAAAAGAATCGCTCCACTTCAAACTAAATGATCGCCATATTGGCGAATTAGCCCATAAGGACATCACCGAACTCAGCGACTGGATTGGCAAGCTCGATCCTCACCTGACTAAGCGCCAACGGACTATTGGCGCCGAGATTCTGAAAGAAATTCGCCTCCGCCTCGGTTTCCTGCTGCACGTGGGCCTCGACTACCTTTCTCTGGATCGGCCCGCACGTACGCTCTCCGGAGGAGAGTCACAGCGCATCCGCCTGGCTACTCAAATCGGCTCCCAGTTGACAGGAATTACCTATATCCTCGACGAGCCCAGTATTGGCCTGCATCAACGCGACAACCAACGCCTGATCGAAGCCCTGCGCGAACTAACCGAGATTGGCAATACCGTGCTGGTCGTCGAGCACGACAAAGACATTATGCTGGCCTCCGATTACCTAATTGACCTGGGGCCCGGCGCGGGAAAACTCGGGGGGGAACTCGTCGCTGAGGGACACCCCGACACCTTTATCGAAAAAGATACCATTACCGCTGACTATCTGAGCAATCGGCGCGCTATTGCCATACCCGATAAGCGGCGTAAGGGAAATAAATCTTTCCTCAAGCTGAAAGGAGCCGCAGGAAACAATCTGAAGAACGTCGATATTTCCATTCCTCTGGGTACATTCACCTGCATCACCGGTGTCTCCGGTAGTGGTAAATCAACCCTGATCAATGAGACGCTTTACCCTATTTTGCGGCAGCATTTCTACAAGAGCCTAAAGTCTCCTATGGCTTATAAAAAAGTACAGGGGCTGGAACATGTAGATAAAGTTATTGAGATTGATCAGTCGCCCATCGGGCGTACACCTCGCTCTAATCCTGCGACCTATACCGGTGTATTTACCGATATTCGGAAAATCTTTTCCGAACTCCCAGAATCAAAGATTCGCGGCTATAAACCTGGGCGTTTTTCCTTTAATGTAAAAGGCGGTCGCTGCGAAGTCTGTCAGGGCTCGGGTACGCGAACCATTGAAATGAATTTCCTGCCTGACGTATACGTCGAATGCGAAAAATGTATGGGCCGTCGCTATAACCGGGAGACATTGGAGGTACTGTACAAGGGAAAAAGCATTAGTGATGTACTCGATATGAACGTAACGGAGGCGGTGGAATTTTTTCAGCCTATCCCCAAGATTTACCGCAAGTTAAAAACGCTACAGGAAGTGGGCCTTGGCTACATCACGCTGGGGCAGCAGGCAACCACGCTGTCCGGCGGAGAAGCACAGCGCGTTAAGCTATCGGAGGAACTTTCCAAGCGCGACACTGGACAAACGGTCTACATTCTGGACGAACCCACCACCGGCTTGCACTTCGAGGACATCCGGCACCTGCTGAATGTACTCAACAAGCTGGTCGACCGCGGCAATACGGTTATCGTCATTGAGCACAACCTCGACGTGATCAAGGTGGCCGATTACATCATCGATATGGGGCCGGAAGGTGGCCGCCGTGGCGGCACCGTCGTGGGTACGGGAACCCCCGAGGCGATCAGCAAAATGCCTAAAAGTTATACGGGCCAGCATTTGCTGGGCGAGTTGTAAATAGTTTGGCGCGATTTGAGGGTTTACCCTAAAAAACACCCATACTCGTCTTCCTCTACCAGTGCCAGAAAAGTGGACAGGCTATTGACCTCGGGCATGGGTTCGTAAAGTTCCCATTTTCCACTGGCACGCTTCCAATAGACCTTCCAAATATTTCTCGCCTTAACGTATTTCGTCCGGGCAAAAGGCAATTCTAATTTTACGGAAGGATCCTTGTAATAGGGTCTAATATCAAATATAATAATCTCCTGCCCTTCCTTCTTATAGCCCATATCCAGCTGGTCCCTGATTTCCTCGGGTGGTCTTTTTCTAGCCAAAAATTGCTCCATTTGATAGACTGTGAGGTCTCTTATCTTATCGTCATCTTCCATCATGGTACATTTTAATCCTTAACCATATGAACGTTGCCGGTCTGATTTACCGGTAACGCGAGTCTGTAAGATGTTATTTTCCGTGGAGCTTCGCAAGCTGCAAATCGGTAAGAACGGATCGGAACCGCTCGTACCAGTTCGACATTTTGGTATAAACCGATACCTCTATATTTTTTTTATATTGAGGAACAACCGGAGCTAACCTATCGCTATGAGAAAATGGGTCAACGCAGGCTTTCGTTTTTACTACGCTCAGAGGTACCGCATCATGCAGCGCTTCATGCGGCACCCCCATCAGGTACAGGCCAACGTCTTCCGTGATTTGCTAGAGGCTGCCCGGCACACCAAATATGGGCGCAAGTACGGATTCGCCGATATTCGCACACAGGCTCATTTTAGCCATCAGGTACCCCTCACCGAATACGAAGACCTCAAGCCTTATATTCAACGTATGATGCACGGCGAAAAGGATGTGCTTTGGCACGGGCAGGTGCGGTGGTATTCCAAATCTTCCGGTACGACTAGCGACAAGAGTAAATTCATCCCTGTTTCCGCCCAGAACCTTAAACGCTGTCACATCCGTGGCTCCTGGGATACGATGTGCCTTTACTATCACCACCGACCCGATGCGCGTCAGTTTGAGTTGAAGAGCCTGGTCATGGGCGGAAGTCTTGAATCTTTTGCCCCCTATCCCACAACTATGTACGGTGACGTATCGGCCATCATGATCCGTCGAATGCCCTGGGTGGGTAAACCCTTCTATACCCCCGATTTCGAAACGGCGCTGCTCGACGACTGGGAAATCAAGCTCGAACGCATTGCCCAGATCATTGCCAAAGAGAAAGATATCGTGATGATTGGGGGAGTGCCTACCTGGACGGTCATGCTCCTGCGTCGTGTATTGGAGATTACCGGCAAAAAGCACATGCTGGAGGTATGGCCTCATTTTCAGGTTTACATTCACGGCGGCGTGAGTTTTCTCCCTTACCGCGAGCAATTTAAGGCCTTCTTCCCTTCCGAACGAGTCGACTACCAGGAAATATACAATGCCTCCGAAGGGTATTTCGCTGCCCAGGATGACCTAAGTGCAGACGGTATGCTACTGCTACTGAATAACGGCATGTACTTCGAGTTCCTTCCCATGACCGAATGGGACAAAGAGCATCCTACCGTCGTTCCCCTCTCGGAGGTGCAGACGGGTAAAAATTATGCCATCGTAATCAGCACCAACTCTGGCCTGTGGCGCTACATGCCGGGCGATACGGTAACCTTTACTTCCACCAACCCGTACCGCATCAAGGTGACCGGACGTACCAAGCAGTTTGTTAATGCTTTCGGAGAAGAAGTGATGGTCGAGAATACCGACCGCGCTTTGGCGCAAGCCTGCGAACAGACCGGTGCCCGCGTCAGTGAATATACGGTAGCCCCTGTCTATTTTCAGGAAGGCCGCCGTGGAGGGCACGAATGGCTGATTGAATTCGAAGCCTTACCGCCAGATTTAGAGACGTTTGCCGACCTACTCGATAAGGCCCTGCAAAACATCAACTCCGATTACGAAGCCAAACGCTTTAAGGATATTGCTCTACGGCGCTTACAGCTACACGCCCTGCCCCGGGGTACTTTTGCCGGTTGGATGCGATCACGTGGCAAGTTTGGGGGGCAACACAAAGTACCGCGTCTGGCCAATCACCGCGAATACGTACAGGATATCCTGGGCTTTTCGGGCGAACGGGTGTAGAGACGCGGTCAATATTTCGTTACGATGCCTTTACGACCCAGCCAGTTGTGGATGGCCTCTTTGCGAATGGCACTGGCCATCAGGTCGGGAAAATGCTCCGGTGTACAGGCAAAAGAAGGAATGCCCATCCCAGCCATCTTCGCCGCTATCTTATGGTCGAAAGCAGGAGCGCCACGATCGTTTAACGCCAACAGGCTGTAAAACTGCAGACCACTTTGCTGGAGCTGCTGCACGGTGCGCAGCATTTGGTTCTCGGGACCGCCTTCCATCAAATCAGAGATAAGTACGACAATGGTATCCAGAGGATTGGTGATGAGTTGCTGAGCGTATTGGAGTGCCCGATTGATATGGGTACCCCCACCCAGCTGAGCAGCAAATAGAAGATCAACCGGGTCGTCGAGTTTTTCCGTGAGGTCGACTACGCTGGTATCGAAAACAACCATATGCGTACGAATCGACCGCAAACTGGCCATAATGGAACCAATGATGCTGCTGTACACGACCGACGAGGCCATAGAGCCACTCTGGTCGACCAGTAAAATGACGTGCTTGAGCTTTTGGCTACGCCGCCCATGCCCAATTAACCGTTCGGGTATAATGGTCTTATATTCGTGCTGATAATGCTTCAGGTTGGCGCGAATCGTAGCGTGCCAGTCGATTTCCTGTAACCGGGGACGCCGGTTGCGCACCGCCCGGTTGAGGCTTCCTTTGATAGCTTCCTGTAGCGGGTTGCGCAATTGCTTTTCCAGTTTTTCCACCAGGGCACGCACCACCTCCCGGGCTGTTTCACGAGTACGGGAAGGCATGACCTGCTGCAGAGAAAGCAGGGTACTAACCAAATCAACATCGGGTTCGATTGTTTCCAGCAACTCGGGCTCGAGGAGCATTTCTTCCAGCCCCAGCCTTTCCAATGCGTCTTTTTGCAACAGCTGGACAGCGGGCGCTGGAAAATAGGTACGGATATCTCCCAACCAGCGATTGACATGAGGAGAAGAGCTGCCCAACCCCCGATCGCGGTCACTATCGTATAGCGCTTCCAGAACGCCATCCATCCCCAACTCCGCTTCATCCAGACCTACCTCCTGCTCTGGATCGGACTGATTGCCCAGAATCAGGCGCCATTTGCGTAACAAATTAGTATTTTCCATAGCAGCAAGGTCCCTATATCAAAAACCGATAAATCATCATGACGAAAATCAATTTATCAAAATGATGAATATCAACCCTACTTTTTAAAAAAAATATGATCTTAAGGAAGTAATTAAAAATTTAGCCTTATGAATGTCCTGGCACCCGTTAAAAGCCTAATGAGCTCCAAGCTCATTACCGTTAATCCAGCTGATAAGCTGACCGTAGTCAAAGAAGTCTTTGACGAGAATCCTATTCATCACATTCCGGTAGTGCGTTTCAAAGAGATCGTAGGAATTATCAGCAAAGGGGATTTTCTACATTTCCTGCGTGGTTTCAGCCGTAATGAAGAAGATCGTTTTGTCAATTATGCGCGGCTGCGTGCCTACACTGCAGAAGATATTATGACCAAAGGGTTGGCAAAAGTCGGTCCTAATGATCGCATCAATGTTGCGCTCGATCTCTTTCTAACCAATCGTTTTCACGCCATCCCCGTAGTTGATCAGGGCGATCTCGTGGGCATCATTACCACCTTCGATATTATCAAGGAACTCGCAGGGGAAAAAGTAACTGCCGATCAGATCTTAAACAGTCGTGAGGAGGATGAATAGACGTAGCCACTCAAATTTTCTTGTACTATAATTGATCCGACCGCTAGCAAATGGTTGGTATCCGGTCATTCTTTTAACTTAAACAACCGGCTATGAAACGGATTTTGTTTCCCACCGATTTTTCTACGGTTTCGGCGAATGCATTCCTTTATGCTCAGGAGCTTGCCCAGAAAATGAATGCGCAACTGTGGGTAGTCCATGTGTATCACCCGACTGTAGATGCGGCTAATCCCTATTTAAACATCCCCACTCCGGATTTGGCCGACCTCAAGGAAAAACACTTGGGCCAGTTTGTCGAAAAGTATCAGTTGACCACCCCGGACGGCTCCAGTACGGATGAGGCTATCTCAACGGAGTTACAGCTTGGTGTTCCGGTTGATGAAATTATTCGCCTTTCGGCAAATGCCGATATGCTTGTGATGGGTACGCGGGGCGAAACTAATGTCGTGCGCCGTCTATTTGGTAGTGTTGCCACGGCAGTATCCCGCCGTGCCCATTGCCCCACCCTCTTAGTACCCCCCGATGCTAAATTTACGGCGATCAACCGCATCCTGTTTACCAGCGATTATGCTGAGCACGACGAAATACTGCTCCGCAAAACCATGCGCCTATGGCGTCCCCTCTATCCCCGCATGGTGCACTTGCTCCACGTGAGCTACAACGGATCGAGCAACTATTCTTTTGCTGATGCCCGGTTCGAAGAGATCGTGCACGAAGAAGCTCCAGAGATCGGTCTACTCAAGGCTGAGGTACAGTGCGAGCGCCCCCTACTGGGAATTATGGAATATGCCGATGACAACAATATCGACGTCATCATTATGGGTACCGTCCGCCGCTCCTTCTTCGAGCAGTTATTCCATCATAGTACCACGAAAGAGGCTATTCTTAACACAACAACGCGTCCGATTCTTATCGGTCAGCTAGAGGGATCGTCGTGAAAACAAAATGCAGCTACCTTGCGATAGCTGCATGCATATAACCCCAAAAAACCAAATGAAAACTAATTTTTAAGACCAGTCGTAAAGCCGAAATAGAACGACAGAAGTCTGCCTGACATTGTATCTTGTACTCCGACAGCTTGCGGGTACCCAGGTAATGAGCGCCAGTACCTAAGACTAAACTACTCTGCAAGCGTGGGAACTATTTCACCATTTTCTCTTCTAAGATATTCCTTCATAAGTCTCAAAACGAAAATCCAATAGATGTCTGCAAACTAATGTTTCGGTCCTGATCGTCATTTAGTATCAGGTTATTTCCATCGAGCATTTGCAGGTTCACATCTTGCTGTTGATTGGTAATATCGGCCAGACCATAGTTGAATCGAAATCCCACGTTGAGCCCGTTATTGAGGTAGATACTGAGTCCTGCGTTTAAGCCAAAATCCAGGCGATTGAACAGGATCTCATCTACCGTATTCCCATCGTAGTACGCGTTGACGATCTCCGGGATAAGCACTTCCTGATTATCGATGGTTCGGTTATCGACCCGGCCAATACCGGTAATTGAAGATTCGTCTGCGGTATAGTTCCCATCAACCGTCAGAATGACGGGGTCTATATTTTGTCCTGCCGCAGATACGCCGCTGAACGTAATTTCTCCCTGCCCCCGGGAAGCTAAAAGCAATCCGGCATTCACGCCAGCGGAAGCCTCGATCCGCCCCAAACGCACGTAAGCCATCAGGGGTATATCGAGGTAGGAATTAGAGAAGGTGATTACCTCCCGCCGGTTACCAAAACTAACAACCGGATTTCCCTGCCGCGTGTAAAGGCGCAGATAGGATGGACCGTCATATATATATTGACTTCCCTTTTGAGAATAGAGTACTTCCGCCCGAAACCCGAATAGGTCGGTAACGCTAAAATTGACCAGTGCGCCCACATGGAAATTTGTGGCAAAGTCATTGGATTCTAAAGCATCGCCTTGCGGTCCTTCTTCTGAGGGTCCTTCAAAGCGGGAAAAATTTAGCCCTACTTTAAACCCGCCAGATACTTCCTGTGCGACCAACCCCAGTGGAAGCAAGCCCAGCAATAGAATGATGATTCCTGTTTTTTTCATGTTCAACTATTTTTTTGCACAAGTGCCAATTGTTTCTGTAGCCAGATAAAAGATTTACCCTCCCTCGTCTAGCGACATTTAACTATTAACCGCCATCGTACTGTTTCTTATGGCTTCTATAAATCAATTTTCATATACACCGGACAATGATCGGAATGAACGATATCCGTCATCTGATAAGCTTCTTTAAGTCCATCGCGCAGATTGTCGGTGACCGACTGATAATCGATACGCCAGCCCTTATTGTTGTTGCGGGCATTGGCCCGGTAGGTCCACCAGCTGTATTGCTCCAGGTCAGGATTAAGGTAGCGGAAGGCATCCGTAAATCCACTATCGAACCATTTGGTCAGCCATTCGCGCTCTTCCGGCAAGAAGCCACTATTCTTTTTGTTCCGCACCGGATCATGAATGTCCATTTCGGTATGGGCGATATTATAATCCCCCACGACAATTAGCCGGGGGCGCTCCTTGCGTAATTCTCCAATCCAGCGGAAGAAATCATCGAGAAATTCCATTTTAAAATCTTGCCGCACGCCTCCCGTTGTTCCACTCGGAAAATAACAATTGAGTACCGTCCAGTCGCCGAAATCGGTACGTAAGATACGTCCTTCCCGGTCATACTTTTCCATACCACAGCCTTTTTCCACTAAATCGGGCTCTTGTTTGGCCAGGGTAGCTACCCCGCTGTAGCCTTTTTTACTGCTGGCTGAGTGCCAAAAATGGTGATACCCCATCTTTTCTACACCCGACATGTCTACCTGTTCGGGATGAGCCTTCGTTTCCTGATAGCAGATAACATCGAACTGCTCGTCCCGCAGCCAGTCTTCGATGCCTTTGCGCTGGGCAGCCCGTATGCCGTTAAGGTTGTAGGAAATAATGCGTTTGCTCATAGCTCAGATTTGGTCGCTTTTACAAAAGACCCGAAAATAAAAAAGCTTTTGGGGCCACCCTAATCCGCAGCCTGCTTTTGTTCCATTCGCCGCCATTGCAGCCATCCGGAAATACTCAGAATGAGGTAAACGCCGTACAACACACTAGTTGGATAAAGGCCCTTGAGTAGATAGATGTTGATGGCTACAATATCTACGATGATCCAAATGATCCAGTTCTCCAGTTTGCGTTTAGCCAGAAGATACTGGGCAACCAGACTGGCGACCGTAGTGAATGCGTCTCCGTAGGGGTAGCTGGCATCGGTATTTTGTTGCATCCCGTAGCCCCAGAACATTACCCCCACCACAATGAGGGCCGGCCACAGTAGCCGCTGCCGATGTGCCAGGTGTCCTACTTCTACCGCCGCCTCATTGTCGCGGTGTTTAACCCAGTTCCACCACCCATAAATGTTCAACAAGACATAAACCACGTGCAGAAAGGTATCGGAGTATAGCTTATTGAGAAAAAAGATGTAAATGTAAAGGCCCACAGAGATGAGCCCAAAGGGCCACGCCAGAACTTTACCGCGGGTTAGCAAAAAAACGTGTATAATGCCGGTAGCAACAGCAATGTACTCAATGATTTGTATTATATCCATGTCAATTGGTCTTAGCACAAAAGTAGAGAATCCATGCTAATTGGTATCGGTGGAGTCAGTCGATCGGGAAAATCCACGCTGGCAGAACAGCTTTTTGCGGAAGCCCAGAAGCATCGTTCTGCGTATATCCTGCACCAGGATGCATTTGTCCGACCCCGGGATGAACTTCCGCGCATACGCGATCATATCGACTGGGAACTTCCCGCAACCATAGACTGGATTCGTCTGCATAATAGCATTATCCAGGCTTGCGCCAAAAAAGAAGTCGTAATCATTGAAGGGTTATTTGCTTTTGCGCACGCCGCGATCAATACGCAATACGATCGTGGCATCTGTATGCACATCCCCCGGGAGCTCTTTTGGCAGCGCAAATTAATGGACACGCGCTGGGGCCGCGAGCCCGATTGGTACATCGAACACATTTGGCAACGCCATCTGCAATATGGTCGTCCTCCGGCGACCATCAAACCGATGACCTATCTGAGCGGAAGCATCCCCGTTCCCGATGCTATAGTACGGGCCTTGCTTCGTTAATCGGCCCAGTTTTCGCGATCCAGGCTACGAAAATGGATGGCTTCCGCCAAATGCTCAATCTTAATCTTCTCGCTTCCGTCCAGATCGGCCGATGTGCGTGCTACCTTGAGAATGCGATCGTAGGCCCGGGCTGACAATTGCAGTTTTTCCATAGCCCGCTTCACCAGGGTCTGCCCTGCCTGATTGATATGGCATACCTCGCGCACCATACGTGGGGGCATGTGTGCGTTACAGAAAATACCGGGCAACTCGGCGTAGCGTTCCCCTTGTTTTTGTCGTGCCTGCACTACGCGGGCGGCAATGTCCTCACTACGCGTATCGGCTCGTTTCATGCTGGCCAGTTCATCGTAGCTGACCGGGGTCACTTCTACGTGTAGGTCGATGCGGTCAAGTAGTGGCCCCGAGATTTTATTCAGGTAGCGCTGTACCACCCCCGGAGCACAAACGCATTCCTTTTCCGGATGATTGTGGTAGCCACAGGGGCAGGGATTCATCGAGGCAATCAGCATAAAGCTGGCCGGGTAATCAACAGTCACCCGGGCCCGCGAAATGGTAACGCGGCGCTCCTCCATGGGCTGACGCATTACCTCCAGTACGCTGCGTTTAAACTCCGGTAACTCGTCCAGAAAGAGCACCCCATTATGAGCCAGGGATATCTCTCCGGGCATTGGATTAGAGCCGCCACCCACCAGAGCTACATCGCTAATGGTATGGTGGGGTGCCCGAAAGGGGCGTTGGGCAATCAGTGCCGAATCCGGAGGCAACACCCCGGCTACCGAATGAATCTTGGTGGTATCCAGAGCCTCGTGGAGGTTGAGTGGAGGCAAGATAGTAGGAAGGCGACGCGCCAACATTGTCTTGCCGGCACCGGGAGGGCCGATCAAAATAACATTATGCCCACCGGCAGCCGCGATTTCCAAAGCTCGTTTGATGTTTTCCTGGCCTTTAACATCCGAGAAATCCACATTGTATTGATCAAGGTTATGAAAGAACTCATCGCGCGTCTCGACAAACACCGGTTGCAGGTCTGATTTTTTGCGGAAAAAATCTACCGCTTGCTGCAGGTGATCCACCCCGTATACGTCAATCTGATCAACAATGGCAGCTTCCCGCGCATTCTGCCGGGGCACAATAAGTCCTTTAAACCCTTCTTTTCGTGCATGAATCGCGATCGGCAGTGCCCCTTTAATGGGGCGCACCGCGCCGTCGAGCGCCAGTTCGCCCATGATCAGATAATCCCCCAGCGCCGCCGAAGGAATTTGCTTACTGGCCCCCAAAATGCCCAGGGCAATGGGTAAGTCATAAGCCGAGCCTTCTTTACGGATGTTTGCGGGCGCCAGATTAACGACCGTTTTTGCCCGCGGCATTTTCAGGTTGATATTAGTGAGAGCCGATTCAATACGCTGAAAGCCCTCACGCACGGCACTATCGGGTAAGCCTACCATATGATAGAAGCCGCGACCGGCTACCGGTTTACCTCCCGAATTCACCTCAATGGTAAGCGTTTGTGCGTCCACGCCCTGTACGGCGCTGGCAAAGGTTTTTACGAGCATGTGTTTATTTGTTGGTTTTTCGATTCCTACAATTTATTGTAATCTGCTGTTTTTTTCCAGCACAAAAAGGTAAGCTACCCGACGAAACTAAAAAAAGCCTGCTACAACCGGTAGTTGTAGCAGGCTTCTTATCCAAAGCGGTAGGCCGCCATACCGAAATCCGGAGCGACATACCTCCGGTTTGCAAGGCGTTCCTAAAACTTCGCCCCGATGGTTAGGGCCAATTGATTAACGTTGAATTCGTTGACAACCTCCTGTACCGGTACCTCGCGCGCTACATATGGGTAATAAAGTTCTTCGTAGAGTGCTCGCCGATAGCCCAGGTCAACAAAGAAGCTTTGACCACGGTAGCCAAAGCCCGCGCTCAACTGATTGCGGTTCGTTTCATCATTAGCGAAAGGTGAGGACCGAATATTATAGCCCAACCGGAAGCGGAATTCATTAACGGCCACTTCCCCACCAATCCGGATATTGAGCACGTCCCGCAGATCGCGAGAAATAGCTGTATTGACATTTTGCTCGTCGGACGCAAAGCCGTCAAAGCCAAAGGTTGCGTTGGCGAAATCAACATATTCCACTTCCGTTGACAGGAATCCATTTTTCCCAAAGATGAAGCCCAGGCCTCCGGAATAGCGCCAGGGCGTATTTAACGTATAATCGAAAAAGCCTTCGGATGCCGCTTCTGTTCCCAGAAAAGCGCCCTGCTCATCTTCATCTTCAAAATAATTATTAACCAGACGGCTGTCAAAATTATCCTGTAGACCAAAAGCCGTTGGAGTATGGACCGCGCCCGAGAGGCGAAACGCTTGATTAAGGCGAAAGATCAGCCCCAGCTTGGCATTAATCCCCGCTCCCGTAGTGCGTAGGTTTTCTTCGTACACCAGAGACTCAAAGTAAGGCACGGCTCCTCCCGGACCGGAATTTTCATCGCGTTCGGTATAACGCTTTTTCGTGGAAAAATTAACAATGGGTACACCTACACTAAGTCCAATCGACAGCTTTTCATCGTAGTTTCCGGCCAGGGAAAAAGACAACTCACTCATGGAGCCTTCTTCCGTTACCTCCTGCATTCTATTGAGGGGAGCCTCGCGATTCAGCTCGTAGTCGATATCGTAAAAACCATCATCGTTGAAATCATACAAGATTCCGGCATCGAAAGCCAGCCCCGTATCAAACGCCCCAACACCGGCAAAGTCGTTAGCGCGTTCCTGCCAACTTTCTGCGATCGATCCTATGCTTTCGCCCTGAAAAACAAAGCGCCGGTTAAAATTACCGAGGTGGTTGAGGGTAAACCCAAAATTGACATTTTTCCAGCGCTTACTAAGCGGACGCGAGGTAATCACCGCCCCGATATTGTGCAGGTTCATGTTTGTACGGTTTTCCTGTATGACGCCCGGGTTGCCCGTATTGATAAGTCGTGAATTGGTATTATTAATGAAGAGTGCCGGAGTCATCGTAAATTCGGACCGCCGGAAAAGAGCGAGCCCTGCCGGGTTGGTGGAAGCTACCGATATATCTGCGCCCAGCGGACTCAGGGAGCCTCCTGTTCCCATAAAGCGTGCAGTGCCACTATAATTGAAGTTGGTGTAGCGCAGGGCATCCGTGACACCCTGTGCCGAGGCCCTGAAATGAGACAGCCCAAGCAACAGGGCCACCATGCTTATTATTTGGATTCTGTTCATACGTCTGTCGTGTTTCGTAAAAGGGATATGAGGCGTTTTTCCATCATAATGGGCAAAAAAAGTGGGTGGAAAAGTATTTCCCCACCCACTTTCTGTCGCCTCTCATTAATTTGAGTTCTTTGCTTTTTTAATTACCACCTCCGCGTTTGCGTCCACCGGAGCCCGATGATGAGCGGCTGCTGCTTCGTGCCCGGCTAGAGCTGCTGCTACGACTGCGCGACATAGAGGAGCGCGAAGAAGAGCTGCGGCTAGAACCTACCGAGCTACGGCTGCGGCTTGGTGTTCTTGAGCGAATACTCCGCGTACGAGATGACGGTGTAGTGCGGTAGCGGCTATTGCTACTGCGGCTGCGATTGTTGTAATTAGGATACGAGCGGCTTGATTCGCGTGCCTGTCGTGTACTAGGTACAGCTCCGGTACGTGAAGGACGGCGGTAGCGCTCCATGCGATCACTCGACCGCGGTGTAATATCAATCGGCACCATCTGACCTCCTAACTGACGACGTTCTGTCTGTTCGTTATTTCCTGATCCGGTACGGCGACGAGTCGACGTATTATTGTTGGTACCGGTGCGGGTACGAGGTTGGGTGCGCGTGCGTGGCTCGACCGTGCGAACACGGGTAGAACGATTGCGATCAACCCGGGTATTATTATTTCGGTCGATGCGCGTGCGATCACTGGTGTTTACCCGGCTGCGATCATCAGCACCAACTCGTCCGGTACTGATGCGCTCTCCGGAGCGCGTTCCTACCCGCTGATTAATGTCACGACGGGTATCTGTGCGTACGCGGCGATTATCCGTTATGCTACCAGGATCCAGGCGGTCCTGACTGCGGTTACGATTACCCGTTGCCGGGCCGGTAGCACTGCCACCGCTACGTGGGCCGTAGTAAATATCGCGGTTGTAGTCATTTCCACCACCCCAGCCAGGAGCCAGGTTGTAGTTGCCGGCCCAGCGGTTGAAGCCCCAATAGGGATTGCCATAGCCATTAAACCATGGGTTGCCCCAGCCGAAACCGCCGCCCCAGCGATTGAAGCCCCAGTTGTTGAAACCCCAATTATTAAAGCCGATGCCTATGTTAATAGCAAAGCCCGGACTAAACCAGCGGTTGCCCCATCTGGATCCCCAACCAAAATTGTTAAAACCTGGCTGGTAACACATGTCCCAGCGATTGAAGCGGGCACTATTCCACCCCCAACGACGCCAGTTACCCCAGCGTACCCAGTCGCGATAGCTGAAGAAGTCGTCATAAATTAATACGGTATTACCTGGTACTACGAACGGGTCGTAATAATAGGCATCAACGTAGACGGGATCATAGTATCCAAAACCATACATCGGCCGGTGAAATCGGCGAATGCGGGAGGTATAATAGAAATCGTAATCGTTATAATAATCGTATTCATCTTCCGTGTAATACTGATCAACCTGCTGACGACGTTGGTCAGCATAGCCGCGATTTTGCGTCGCGTACTGATCACCACGATAGTTATCATCGCTATTATATCCGTAATAGTCGGAATCGGTGTCGGGGTTATAGTAGATGTCGTCGTACTGACTGAACGCCGGCACGGCCAGCAGAAGTACTGCCAGCAACATCAGACTTTTTATGCAATAATTTTTCATATCAGGAGGTTTAAACGAGGCTGCACGCTACATGCAAACTCTAAATCGTGTACAAATTTACTCAAATTCGATGCGTTCTCTAGTAATAATAACGGTTTTAGACGTCATTTCGTTCCATTTAGTATCCGCCGCTTCAACTATAGGAACCCATTTGAACTACCTCTAAAGTAGCCATTTTTAACTTCAGATACTGTTATAGCAATTATAATCCGCTACTTAACCTCTGTTAAACTTTTTATCCACCACTTTAACACCTGTTAAAACGGACTTTAACATTCTTTTTCGCCCTGTCCTTTCCCTTCCTTTGCAAAACGCTATCTTTGCGGATATTTAGCGCGTATTGGGGGATTTACCCTTTGCCCTATAGATGGCCGATACGCGCTTAGCGCAGCCCGCCCGGGCTATTCATCAACCAAGAAAAGGATACATGGCCAAAGCAATTACGTCCAGAAGTGAGGATTACTCCCAGTGGTACATCGACATTGTTAAGCGCGCCGAATTAGCCGACAACTCGGCGGTACGCGGATGTATGGTTATCAAACCCCACGGGTTCGCCATTTGGGAAAATATGAAAGATCAGCTCGATCGAATGTTTAAGGAAACGGGACACGTCAATGCGTATTTTCCGCTTTTTATTCCCAAGAGTTTCCTGAGTCGCGAAGCAGAGCACGTGGAAGGCTTTGCTAAAGAATGTGCCGTGGTGACCCACCACCGCCTGATGAACGCTCCCGATGGCAGCGGAGTGGTCGTCGACCCCGAAGCACGACTCGAAGAAGAGCTTATCGTGCGCCCTACCTCTGAAACCATCATCTGGCACACCTACCGCGACTGGATCAACTCCTACCGCGACCTGCCATTGCTGATTAATCAGTGGGCAAATGTAGTGCGTTGGGAATTGCGTACCCGCCTGTTCCTGCGCACCGCCGAATTCTTGTGGCAGGAAGGCCATACCGCACACGCCACCCGGCAGGAGGCGATCGAAGAGGCACAGCGCATGCAGGATATCTACGCAACCTTTGCCGAAGAATATATGGCAATGCCGGTGGTCCGGGGTACCAAGACGGAAAGCGAACGCTTTGCCGGTGCGCTCGACACCTACACCATCGAAGCCCTGATGCAAGACGGCAAAGCCCTACAAGCCGGAACATCTCACTTCCTGGGGCAAAATTTTGCGAAAGCATTTGATGTCAAATTCCTCAATGAAAACAATAAAGAGGAGCTGGTCTGGGCTACCTCCTGGGGCGTCTCAACCCGCTTGATGGGCGGCCTGATCATGACCCACTCCGACGACGATGGATTGATTATCCCACCCAAACTGGCGCCTACCCAGGTCATGATCGTGCCTATTCCAAAGCCCAATGCAGAAATCGGCGAAGCTGCCGAAAAGATTATGCGGGAACTCCGCGCCAAAGGGATCAGTGTAGGCTACGACGAAGACAAGAAAAAGCGACCCGGATTCAAGTTTGCCGAGCACGAGCTGCACGGCATCCCCGTGCGTATTGGCATCGGTAAGCGCGACCTGGCAAAAGGGCAGGTCGAGATTGCCCGCCGCGACACCAAGGAAAAAACCTTCCAGCCACTCGAGAGTGCCGCTGACTATATTGAAAATCTACTCGGCGATATTCAACAAAACCTCTTCCAGAAAGCCCTGGACTTCCGCGAGGAGAAAACAGCGACCGTCGATACCTTCGATGATTTTAAATCGGTCATTGAGCAGGATATCCCCGGTTTTGTCTCCGCCCACTGGGATGGCACCGCCGAAACCGAGCAAAAAATCAAGGAACTCACTAAAGCGACCATTCGCTGCATTCCCAACGATTTCCAGGAAGACCCCGGCGAGTGTGTCCTCACTGGTAAACCGTCAAAAGGACGGGTCCTTTTTGCGAAAGCGTACTAGTAACTGGTAGCAGGTAGGGAGTATTAGGTGAACGAACGTTAATACTCCTTACTTACTACCTGCTGCTTACTAGCAGATCAGTTAATTACCGTTAAAAATCAGGGTATGGATTAAATTTTTGGCGTAAGCCGCCATCAAAGCAACCGAACGAACTCATTTCTTAATTAAAATCGAAAAAGATGAAACGAGTACAAGTAATGTTGCTAGCCCTGATCGCCACCTGGACTATGAGTTTTGCCCAGGGACGTCCGCAAGGGCATCCACGGGGCGAACGCGGTCCTATCCCTATCGAGAAGCTGCAGGAAGAACTCGACCTTACCGACGAGCAAGTCACCCAACTGGAACAACTGCGCGACGAAACGCGTCAGGCCGTGCAGGGGCTCAGGAAAAATGGCGAGCGCAACCGTGAAGAAATGCGCACCCTGCTGGCCGCCCAAAAAGAAAAGGCAGCACAAGTCCTTACTGCGGAGCAGCGCAACCAACTGGAACAGCTGCGTGCCGAAAAAGGCCCGCGATGGTCTGAAGAAGACCGCGCCCAATTGAAGGCAGAGGTGCAGGCTTACCGCCAAAATAATATCGACCCGGTACTGCAGCAACAACGCGCCAAGCTGGAGGAAAAAATCTCTCCCCAGAATAAAGCGCTCATTGCTGAACTGCGCAGCCTACGCCCCGAAAAAGGCGAACGTCCCAGCGAAGAACAACGCGAAGCTATGCGTACCCGCCAAGACGATATTAGCTATCTGCTCACTACCTATAAGGCAGAGATCAGATCGCTCTTCGAAGATATTAAGCCCCAGGCTGAGCAATGGAGAAGTGACCTCAAAGCGATTCACGAACAATACCGCCCGGAAGATGCGCCCGCAAAAAATCGAGCAAAAGGACGCAAAAACGGTCGCAAGCGAGGACAGCCGGATGGTTCCAGACACGACGATATGGGCTGGCTGCGCCCGCTACACTTCCTGCTAATGAATGGATAAGAAAGCAAGGGAACGTCTTCTTCAACGCCCCGGAACGGTGGATGGCATACGGATGCCGTCCACCGTCTTTCGTTGGCCATTTCCCGTCTATACCGGGATAAGGTCGGGGACGTTATCCATAGCCGCTTTTAGGCCGGCGTAATTTTCGGGCGACTGTGGCGTCAGGGGTATCCGTACCTCTTTGCTACAGAGTCCGAGAATTTCCAGTCCGGCTTTTACCCCCGACGGGTTGCAATCGGCGTAGAGCCAGGGGTGTACCTCCAGTAATTGTAAGTTGATACGGGCAGCCGTTTTCTGGTCACCGTTCAGCGCGGCCCGCATCATAGCAGACCAGTGCCCGGGATAGAGGTTGGCCACGACCGAGATCACTCCGTCGCCACCGCAGGCGGTCAGCGGCAGGGCAGTAGGGTCATCTCCGGAGAGTACGAGAAAATTGTCGGGGCGATGCTTCAGGATTTGCATGCCCTGCACCAAATCACCCGAAGCCTCCTTAACGGCAATAAATTTATCGCTGGCTTGCGCCAAACGCAGCACCGTCCTGGGTTCGATATTGGATCCGGTTCGTCCCGGCACATTATAGATAATGATCGGTAAGGGCGACACTTTTTCCAGGGCCATGTAATGCTGAAAGATACCTTCCTGAGGCGGTTTGTTGTAGGCAGGGCTGCTGGACATAATGGCGGCGAAGCCTTCCAGGTTGTAGTTTTTCACTCCTTCCACCAGTCGATGGGTGTAGTTATTCCCGAACAGTCCGGCCACAATCGGCACCCGTTCGTTGACCTGACGGATGGTGAAATCGAACACTTCCCGGCACTCGGCAGGAGAGAGCGTAATCGCTTCGCCGGTGGTTCCCAGGCTAACCACAAAATCTACCCCTCCGGCAATGACGTGTTCGATGACTCGTTCGAGGGCGGTAAAATCTACTTTTCCCTGTCGTAAAGGAGTAATCAGGGCTACGCCTGTTCCTCTAAGTTTTTGCTGCTGCATGATTGACATTCATCTTTTTAAAAAGTTGTTCAATCTGTTGGATGAAGCCTTTGAGGGTTGACGTGTCGTTCACATCGACCATCAGATCGTAGGTAGCAATGTGGCCGGCGGCCGGGCCTACTTTCATATGGGCTTCTGTTAGTGCAGCAATGTGTTCCGTTATAACGGATGGATTTGGATCGAGATGGATAAAAATATCGTAAGGAGCCTGTAAGAAGAACTCCACGTGTTCACTTTTTGGTCGCTTGGCCCAATCGATACCGGAGCGATTGAAATAGTTGAAGGTAAAGTCAGCCGCTTCCTGTTTGCTATCGAAAAAGCCCAGGAGAGTAACTTTTTTATCCTGGCTTCGCAATTTTTTGGCGTAAGCCAGTACTTCGTTGCGCCGCTCCAGGCTGGTGGCATCGAATAGTAAGCCTATATTTTTAGCTTGCGCAAAATTCATGCGCTGACGGCTCGGCAAGCGGCTCTTCTGCCGGTATTGTTTAAGCTGTCGGTTGCGTAAGTATGTTTGTATGTTGTCTAGTAGACCCATAAGTATGTCATCATCCAACGACGTAACAAATCGGGGGGTTAGTCGTTGTGTTGTACCGCCGAAAAAAGAGGGCGGTTACTCTTTGACGATATCCTCGTCGGTAATCGTATCGTAAACGCCGATTTGTGCGTATTTATTGATTCGCTCTTCGATACGTTGGTCTGGGTCCATATCCATCAGCTCGGCCAGTGCTTTTTTGATCTGGCGCTTAAGCATTTTTGCCATTTCTTCGGGGTTAGAATGCGCCCCCCCGACCGGCTCTTTGATGATCTCATCGACCAGGCCGAATTCGTGCATATCATCCGCCGTCAGCTTCAGGGCTTCGGCGGCCTGTTCCTTATAATCCCAGCTGCGCCACAGGATGGACGAGCACGACTCGGGAGAAATCACCGAGTACCAGGTGTTTTCCAACATAAAGACCCGGTCGCCCAGGCCGATACCAATCGCGCCACCGGAAGCACCTTCTCCAATCACCACACAGACGATAGGCACCCGTAGTTGGGCCATTTCCACCAGGTTGCGAGCAATAGCTTCCGCCTGACCGTTCTCTTCTGCTTCCAGCCCCGGGAAGGCACCCGGCGTATCAATCAGCGCAACCACCGGAAAATTAAAGCGCTCGGCCATTTTCATCAGGCGCAGCGCCTTGCGGTACCCCTCGGGGTTGGCCATACCAAAGTTGCGGTATTGGCGCATTTTAGTGTTCACGCCCTTTTGTTGCCCCAGGATAACAACTGTTTGCCCGTCGAGGGTACCCAGTCCGCCAACGATTGCTTTATCGTCTTTAAAGTAGCGATCTCCATGCAGCTCGACAAACTTGCGGCACATCTGCTTGATGTAGTAGTATGTGTAGGGACGCTCAGGATGTCGCGAGAGTTGCACTTTTTGCCAGCCCGTAAGGTTAGAATAGATTTCTTTGCGCTTGGTACGTATCTTATTTTCCAGAGTCTTGATCATATCCGTCACATCCACATCACCTCCTTCCCCCACTTCCTGGAGTTTTTCCAATTGTTTGTATAAGGCTTCGAGGGGTTTTTCAAACTCTAAAAAGACCATAGAAAAGGCTTTTAGCGATTTATAAAGGGATCGCAGACCAGTGAGCCGACGATCAAGAGCGTTGCAAAATTAGTAATAAGTGGGTAGACCAAGGGGTAGGATGAATTTTTTTTCATTTTTTTTTGTTTGGGTATTGTGCGGTAGAAAAATCTGTTTTACATTTGCACTCGCACTTCGCAAGAGAGGTGGTTAAAAAAACTTGGTCTGGTAGTTCAGTTGGTTAGAATACCTGCCTGTCACGCAGGGGGTCGCGGGTTCGAGTCCCGTCCAGACCGCAAGCCTCAAGCTTAATTGCTTGGGGCTTTTTTGTTTCAGCTAAAGCCCAACGTGAGTGTATTTCCTTTATCCAGGGAATATCAACGTTTTTTATTTCGGATACGCCTT
>Ga0102940_1000243_pt1 | contig 37788 bp, 20 predicted proteins | sample SalPonR2_C_D1_MG_FD_78215 | JGI IMG/M metagenome (GOLD analysis project Ga0102940, IMG submission 78215) | Salt pond soil microbial communities from South San Francisco under conditions of wetland restoration - Salt Pond MetaG R2_C_D1_MG | ecosystem: Environmental > Aquatic > Marine > Intertidal... | reverse complement strand
TGCCGGCAAAATAAACGGTGAAGTTATGATTGGCCTGGGTGATAGCTTCTCTGATTTTCGTCGCAATATGGCTCCCCTCGGCAAAGGGCTTAAATTGGCTATGCGCCTGAAGTACGGCAAAGATTCTAAAGAGTGGGAAGCTTACGAGGACTTTAGCTATTACTTCGAAGGGATGGCCCCGCACATTGAGACTAACCAACCGGGCGTCAACCCGGCTGCACATTTGGCGGAAGCCTGTGTAGCACTTCGCGACCCACAGACGCTTACCTACACCGAAGATCCGCTATTTGAACTTCCCGACTATGTACTGGCGTCCGATGTGCCACCACTCTGGAATGTGGATAAAAAGAATGCCCTGTATTATACGGCGGTGGGTCGTGGTGACTTTACAAAACTGCTGTTTCAGGCATCAGTACTGGGCATCCCGGATAGTGCTGCCGCCCGGGAGGCGGTTAATAACTTCAAAGATGTGGTGGCCTGGTTAGAATCCCTGGAAGCACCCGCTTACCCCGGTGCGGTCGATCAGGAGCTGGCAGCTGCCGGTAAATCTTTATTTGGCGAGCATTGTAGCGGCTGCCACGGTACCTACGGGGCTGAAGAAACGTATCCTAACAAAGTGGTTTCCCTCAAAGTGATCAAGACGGATCCCTATTATGCCACATATGCAGTCGAGGCGCCTATTGTGGAGTGGTATAATCAGAGCTGGTTTGCGGAGTCGATGCCCCAATCCTGGTTCGAGCCCGAGCCCGGATACGTAGCACCGCCCCTGGATGGCATTTGGGCTACCGCTCCCTATCTGCACAATGGTTCGGTACCTACCTTGTATGATTTATTGAAAAGTCCACAGCGCCCACTGTTTTGGGAGCGCTCCGGACACAGCGATGATTACGACCACCAGAAAATGGGATGGAATTATCAACGTCGCGATAATAGTCGTGGCAAGTGGACGTACGACGCTACCATTCCTGGCTACTATAATACTGGACATACCTTCGGCGATAAATTATCGGAGCAGGAGCGGATGGCCGTTATTGAATACTTAAAAACACTTTAAGCTAAGGCCGCTTTCGCCAAAAAGCGATATTTTTTACCTGTGTTTTGCCGTAAGGCAAGTTTATTCAGACATAATAAGCCATGCCTGTGGCTTATCGTATAACAAATAAGAACTAGCCATGAGAACAACTTTTGCAGCCATCTTGCTGCTCGTCACCACATCTGTTTTCGCCCAGGTAGATTCTGCCCGGGCCGTCACGGAGATTCAGGATCGCCTGGATATCTACTTCAAAGCCAACGAAGAAAAAGATTTCGATACCATCCTGGATATGGTTTATCCCAAGCTATTCGACCTGGTTCCCCGCGAGCAAATGAAAAGTCAGTTTGTCGCTATGGATGCCGGCGGTATGCGCTTTAGTATTTATGATATGGCCACTAGCGACTTTTCGGTTCCTTTCGTCCATGCCGGCGAGCAGTTCGTACTGGTGGATTATACGCACGGGATGGACCTGATCCTCACGGATAGCACGACACAGGCTTCGGCCGGTATGATGCTTGCGGCATTTCAGGGCCAATACGGGGAGGATAAGGTCTCCTACGACCAGGAGAACTATAACTTCACGATTGATATTAACAAGAAAATGTTAGCTATTGCTCCGCTCGATTCCGATGAGTGGACATTCCTTGATTTCAATTCTGATAATCCGGCGGTTTTAAATATGCTTTTCGACGAAGCTGTTGCCGGGCACTTCACGCCATAAAAATGGGAGCCAGGGTTCACCACTTTCCTTTTAGGAACCCTGGCCTCATTTTTTATGGTCGCACATCCAACAAGCAGGGGGCATCTTGCGGGTCGACTACCCGTCCCCGCAGACGCTTGATGATGGCATTGAGCTTCTCGCGGGTAATGGCATAGGTGCTCAGGATTTCTGATAGTTCATCCGGAGCCATATTGAGGTAATCTTTGCCCATGATAGAGTTGAAAGTGTTGGACAGGTTGATCAATTCCTGCCGATCTTGCTCCAGGGCATCCAGCATAAAGGGGGAAATAGTCAGGGAATCCTGATTGGTCTTGATTACCTCATCGAGACGGGTGAAAACCTGATCAAAACAGCTTAGGTTTTGATAGTAGCGGGTTGAAATATCCCGATACTTTTGAATGTTTTGTTCGTGGGTGCGGTTGTCAATACGGGTAATTTCTTCCCCCACTTTTTCGGCACAGATCTGGCAGAGGGGATAGGAGCGCGTGGTTTTATCCATGAGCCAGTTTTTCTGCGCTTCGGGACCCAGTTGGCGCGTGTCGACCTGGAATTCTCGCTGAAATAATGCGGTTTCCATTTCGTACAGCTTGCGCCGGGTACGTTGAAAACTCTCCAGAGATTCAATTTCTTTGGGTAATTTACCCTGAATTTCGGTCTGCCGGGCACGGTCGCGAAAGAAGTCCAGCAGTTCAATATCGGCATAGATTTGCCGTGCGGTTTTGGCTGTAGCTACCTGAGTGTAGGGGCGTTGATGCTCGACCAGGAACTTAGCAATACTCTGGGCTTTGCCGAGCATCTCGGAATCAAACCAAAGGTCAACGTCGTTTTGTACGTTGGAGTACAGGCGCGTATACTTGTCGCGGATGAAGGCCTCGGTATTATTCAGGCGGACGACCTGTGTGTTTTTTAGCTGCAGCAGATCGTAATATAGATCAATGACCCGGGAAAAGTCATACCAGTCTGGATATTTAGTATTAAGGCTGGATTTGAATTCATCAATCTGTGCCTGCAATTCTATAGCTGTTTTCAGGACTTCCAGAAATTCTTTTTCAATCTCTTTTTTCTCCACGTTCCTGATCTTACGGAAATCCTTGGTCTTTCGTGCCATATACGTTTGGTTGTAGGCTAATTCAGAGTGGTCGGTATTGTACTCTGATTTAGTATTTACTACCAAAATGAATGGGGTATTATTATGGGTAACCCGATCTTTGACATCATCGACCGTGTTAAATGTAGGATTGCGGAAAAAACGACCTTTGGGAGGGTTGTCAATATCCCAGTGTATGCGGTACAAACTTGCTGAGACCACCCGCTCCTGATACAGGGCGCTCAGCTCTTTGTTGAGCAGGCGAATGTAGAATTCACTGGTAATGCGTTTCGGGTCTTCAACATTTTCCATAGAGCGCAGGCCCTGATCAACTTGTGGGATAATTTGCGAGGTTAGGGCGACGAAAGAGCCGGTCAGCGGGGCCTGTAGCAGATTAGTCGCTGTCTTGCCCAGGTCGACAGAAATTTCGGCCGCCTTCTTCCAGAATTCGTTGCTGCTATTGCCCTTGAATGCTTCAAATTTAACTTTGGCAACGATATCACCGTCTTTCAATACTTCGTCCGGAATGTTTTCCAGGAAGCGGCCACCGTATTCCAATAAACGGGAATTATTGCTACGGTCTTTGACGTCGTGAATCATTAGCGGGATGGTCAGCGTATTCGTCGGATCCATCGGATTTTTGATACTGATGCCCAAATACATATACTGTGGGTAATCATCTTTTTTGATGTCCAGCTCTTTGCGCTCTGACCGCGATAGGTCATCTCCTTCAAATACATCCTTGAGGGCTTGTGGATTTAGGAGGTAAACGTAAGCCGAGTTGAGGTTGAAGTCGGACGAAGGCATGTCCTTCGTTATCCAGGTTTCTACGTCGGAGGCAATAATACCGTGCTGTGCGTGTACTCCCTGCACCAGGAATAAAAGTAAAATAAACAGATAGGGCTTGGCGAACATAGTTTATTTTTTTATTCGATTTAATATGGTCAAAATTGTTAAACGAATGAGTAAAATCCAGGGCAGTCCATGTAGAAAAACATCAAACCAGTCCATAAATTTCATGCCCTGTCCTCCGCCTAGGATCCAGCGGATTTTTCCTATAATATGGGGCTCAGGACGAAAAGGAGCCAACCCCAACGTGAGGCACGCCAGGATGACAAACCACCATTCGTTCCATATCAGTTTCTTCAACGGTTAATCGTTTTGTTGAATTGTATAAATAGGATGCCGTTCGTCTGCTGTTTTCTGCCTTTCGGCAAAATAAGACGGAACAGCCTTAAAGATAGCAATGTATAGGAATTTTACTAAAGTTAACGTAAGGTTAGGGGGTGAGCCGATTGTTAAATGGCTGACTGTTATAACCTCACGCTGTATTTGGTAGAGGATATAAGGTAGTAAGATATTATGGAGTCTTTATACCTTCTATCTGGTACCCTGTACCGGGAGGTTGGCCCGTGATTGCCATAACGTTTACGAACGTGTCTATGCCCAACCTCGCCGTAAAGTTAAACCGTACAGATGGGATAGCTCAAACCAATTCGACCAGAACGAAACCTCCTATTTCTTATACTCTTCGGGCAAATTACAGGCACCAGTAGCACATCCGAGCTGCCAGTTGAACAAGGCTTGTGCCAGCACGACCACGCCCAGAATCAGCACGACCGTTTGTCCCGAAAAGAATAAAAAGTCGCCCAGGCAGAAAAGGCCAAAAGCAAACTGAAGAAGACGAATAATAGACCAGCGTTGGAGATACGCAGTAATAGCAGCCATTTGATTCTTTTTTTAATAAACGTATGGAGGGCAATACTAGTTGATTTCTGTCACAATATCCGTGATCTCGCACACACAAATGGACGCCACTTAAGATAAGCTAAAATACAGCACACACTGTGGTAATTCCAGGTACCGCCGCCAGGAAGGATACGTTTTGCTTTCCATCCTACCAGGGGAGGCTTTAAGGCTTTATTTTACTCATATGTAATTTTCTTAGCAAAAGCATGTAAAAAATTCTTTAAAAGCACCTTACCTGACTGCCCGGGCGGGCCGCGACCCCTGGCCTGTGGTCCGCCCTCTTTTTCCTTCGAAAAATTCCGTACATTTTGCGACAAAAGAAACGGCTTATGTCAACCCGCCCCCATATTGTAGTTTTAGACGGATACACCATGAATCCTGGGGATCTAAGTTGGGAGCCCCTGCAGCGCCTGGGAAATCTTACGATTTACGACCGGTCGGCACCCCATGAGTTGGTGGTTCGGAGTACAGATGCAGACATCTTATTAGTTAATAAGGTGTCGATTACTCGTGAGGTATTAGATCAGCTGCCTCGCCTGCAATACATAGCGGTTACGGCAACCGGCTACAATAATATCGACCTGGCGGCCTGTGCTGCGCGGGATATTCCGGTGACTAACGCTGTGGGGTATGGGAGCACTTCGGTGGCACAGCATGTGTTTGCCTTACTATTGGCACTCACCAACCGCGTGCAACAACACAGCCGGAGTGTAAAAGCAGGCGACTGGGCGGCACAGCCGGATTTTTGTTACTGGCGCTCACCCATCATTGAGTTAAACGGCAGAGTTATGGGGATTTACGGTTTGGGTAGTATTGGCCGGCAGGTCGCCCGTATCGCACAGGCTTTCGGGATGGACGTGCTGGCTACGCACCGCCACCCAAAACGCGACGCGATGGAAGGGGTAACTTTTGTCGATTTGCCCACCCTTTTTGCGCAAAGCGACATCATCAGCCTGAATGTACCGCTGAGTGCGGACAACGAAGAGATTGTTGATGCCAATCTCCTGAGCACCATGAAGTCTACAGCCTACCTGATTAATACAGCTCGCGGAGGATTGATCAATGAGCACGATTTGGCGAAAGCCTTACGGCAAAAAAGGATCGCCGGAGCTGCACTCGATGTTTTGGCCACCGAGCCACCACCAGCTGATCATCCGTTTTATGAGCTGGATAACTGTCTACTTACGCCGCATCAGGCCTGGGCAAGTGTGGCGTCCCGGCAGCGATTGTTGGACATTACAGTGGAGCACGTAGTGGCTTTTTTGGCGGGAGAGGTTAAAGGCAACTTATGGTAAATAAAGAAAATGGCAGGCACTTTGGAAGTGCCTGCCATCTGTTGCTTTGAAGTTTAGTCTTCCATCGGAGGAATGCGCAACATTTGCCCCGGATAGATCAGGTTGGCATCTTTGAGCATGGGCTTATTCGCTTCAAAGATGGTTGGATACTTCATGGCATCGCCGTAGAATTCTTTGGCAATTTTCGACAAGGAATCGCCCTTTTTGACCTCGTAGAACTTAGCTTCCGGCTCGGGCTTGCCTACCGTCATGCGGTCATCCACCGTAGCAATACCTTCTGTATTACCTACCGCGAGGATCACTTTTTCTTTGTCTGCCTGTGAGGCGGCTTCACCGAAAACGGTCACCTTGTCGCCTTTTAAGTCGAGGTAAAAGTCTTTTAGGTCAAGCTCGAGCTCATGAACGGCGCCGAGCATGGTTTTCATGTTCTCTTCACGTATTGCTTCTACGGTAGCCGGATCGGCCTCTTCTTCTTTTCTCTTGAAGAGCTTGGCACCGGCGTTCTTTAAAAATGAAAATAGTCCCATGAATAGATTGTTTTGGTTATAAAATGAGGTATATGTCTAAACTACTTAAAAGCGGAACGAGTACAGCCCATTCACTGCTGACGAACATACACGTCGCATGGGGTGAATTGGGTAATGGCAAACCATCCCGGGTGGGAATAAATATACCCAAAAGTTAAGCAACTATTAGCATCAGCAAGGATAAGTACTCATTTATTTTGTCTGCTTGTCGGTTATATGATTAAGACGATATATGGCGAAAAAGTCACACTTACGAGCAACTTCTCTGAATCTTAACGGTGGGTTGTCGTTTAATTCTGGAAAACATTTATATTTGCGGAGTTTTTGTTTGGAGGGCCAGCATCCAGAACGATTTGTGTAGAGAAGCAGCGGGTTTGGACCCAGGGTAAGGAAACTATAAACCTACTCATATATCCATGGTTAGCAGCTGACTATTAACCGTTTAGCATACGGGCAGCTCTTTATTCCCCGCTTTTCAATGTGCACTGCATCTGGACGCCGGAGGGCCTTTAAGCAAATTTTGGGTTTTTCTAACATTCTTAAAAGTGTAAACACGTTATGCAAGGAAAAGGAGTTGTAAAGTTCTTCCTTGTCGTAATGGCCATCGTAACGCTAGTTCAGTATTTGTTTATCCTGCCCACCAATAAGGTGGAAAAGCAGGCTGCCAAATTCGCTGAGTCAGCGTCCGCCAGTGCGCCGGAAGATCAACAAAAAGAAGTCTTTAAGCAGAAGCGATCTGCTTACCTGGACTCCATGTCCTCAGAGGAGATCCTCAAGATCCCTATGCTGAAAAGCTTCACTTATCAGGAGCTAAAAGCACAACAATTAGCCCTCGGACTCGATTTGAAAGGGGGAATGAGTGTCGTACTGCAGGTTGACCTGCGCGATTTTATTAGAGCACTTGCCAATGATAGTAAAGACCCAACTTTTGTAGAAGCGTTAGAAACTGCCGCCCAGGCCCAAAAAAATGCCCAATCTGATTATGTGACGTTGTTTGCCAACGAGTTCCGCAAGAACGAAGAAGGCAAAAAGCTGGCACCAATCTTTGCCCGCAACGAAGTACTGCGCGAAGAGATTAATTTTGATACACCCGACGGTGAGGTGGTGCGCGTACTGCGCCAAAAAGCCAACGAAACGGTCGAGCTGACTTTCAAATTGATCAAAGAGCGGATCGATAAGCTCGGGGTCACTCAGCCTAACGTTTCACTCGATGCCAGTCGCGACCTAATTCTGGTTGAGCTGCCAGGTATCGATAACCCTAAGCGGGCCGAAAGCTTCCTGCAAGCTGCCGCAAAGCTCGAGTTCTGGAATGTCTACCGCATCACCGACCCGGTTAACCCGGCTAGTCCGGCAAGTGGAGCACTTCAGCAGACCCTGGCGGAAGCGAATCAGGCATTGGCTCAAACCATTGGGGAGGGCGAGCTGGAAACGCAAATGGTATACGATACGACCTATGCTACCGACTCTTTGGGGAATAGCATCCTGGGCGAAATTGAGCGTATCGACACCATCGAAATGCCGTTTAATACCAATTCTGGCCCGCTATTCGACCGGCTTACGCCAAATATGCAGGGGCTCTATGGCCTGGCTGTGATGGGAATTGCCGATAAAAACCAGCGCAATACCGTCGATACCTTACTGGCTCGTCCGGAAGTAGCTAACCTCTTCCCACGCGACCTGGAGTGGCACTGGTCAGCCGACCCTATCAAAGATTTTGAAACGGGCGAACTGACAAATCAGTACGAGTTATATGCCATCAAAAAGACGCAGTCGGAAGCACCGCTGACCGGGGATCACGTAACTGGTGCCAATGCCGATACCGATCCGATGACCAATCAGATGATGGTATCCCTGCGTATGGATAATACCGGTGCCAAGATCTGGGGGCAAATGACGACACAAGCCGCACAGGACAACAATCGGGAGATTGCCATTCTGTTGGACGATGAAGTGGTTTCTGCCCCACGGGTAAACGACGCAATCCTGACTGGAAATTCATCTATCAGTGGTAACTTCGACCTGCAAGAGGCAGAAGACCTGGCTAATATCCTGGAAATTGGTAAACTACCGGCCGAAACGTCGATCATTCAGCAATCTGTTGTTGGTCCATCGCTGGGGCAGGAAAATATCAATAAATCCATCCGCGCCCTGGTCATTGGTTTCTTACTGGTCCTTGGCTTCATGATCCTCTATTACGGAGGAGCGGGTATTATTGCCATTCTGGCGCTTTTCCTCAACCTGTTCTTTATCTTTGGTGCACTGGCATCGCTGGGTACCGTACTAACACTGCCGGGGATTGCCGGTATCGTACTGACGATCGGTATGGCGGTAGATGCCAACGTGATTATCTTCGAACGGATACGGGAAGAACTGCGGGAAGGCAAATCGAATCTGATGGCTATTTCTGACGGGTTCAAAAACTCGTATTCCGCCATTATCGATGCCAACGTAACGACTATTCTGACCGCGATTGTCCTGGCCTACTTTGGTCTGGGGCCCATCAAAGGTTTTGCCGTAGTACTGATCATTGGTGTATTGTCCTCGCTCTTTACCGCCGTCTTGGTGGGCCGCCTGGTTTTTGACTGGTGGACGAGCAAAGGACGCGGGATCACCTTCAGCACCGGCTTCTCTAAAAATGCCTTTGCCAACCTGAATATTGATTGGTTGGGTAAGCGTAAGATGGCGTATTACATTTCCGGAGCGCTTTTATTAGCAAGTATTGGTTCCTTCTTCGTCCGCGGCTTTGAGCTGGGGGTTGACTTTAAAGGAGGGTACTCATACAATGTGACCTTCGCTGAGGGTACGGATGTCGAAGTAGCTCAGCTGCGTGAGACGCTAACCGGAGCTTTTGCCGGTAGCACCCCCGTAGTGAAAGCCGTTGATACCGAGAATACCTATAACGTTGTCACCGACTATCAGGTGGATAACACCGATGATGATGCCTCCGAAATAGTTATGGCGGCTCTCTTCGAGGGAGTTAGTCAAATCGCAGGAGGTGATATGACGCTGGAGCAATTCAGCAACGCTGACGGCGAAGGGACACATATCGCCAGCTCTAGTAAAGTAGGGCCAACGATTGCCGATGATATTAAGAAGAGTGCCGTGTACGCAGCGATTTTCGCGCTATTGCTCATCTTCCTGTATATCTTTATCCGCTTTAGCAAATGGCAGTACTCCATGGGGGCTGTGGCCGCACTGTTCCACGACTCCATTATTGTACTGGGGCTGTTCTCTATTTTCCACGGATGGTTGCCCATCAACCTGGAAATCGATCAGGCCTTCATCGCGGCTATTCTGACGGTGATTGGTTACTCCATTAACGATACGGTGGTCGTATTCGACCGTATCCGTGAATTCATGAACACTTACACGAAGAAGAGCAAAGAAGAAGTCATCAATATGGCCATCAACTCTACCGTTAGCCGTACGGTAATCACCTCGTTGACTACGTTGTTGGTTGTACTGATTCTCTTCTTATTCGGTGGTACCAGCATTAAGGGCTTTGCTCTGGCATTGCTGGTAGGTATCATTGTCGGTACGTACTCATCGATCTTCGTTGCCACGCCGGTGATGTCCGACTTCACGGGTGACTTGGAAGCAAAGACTACTAAAGAATCAGGAAAAGGATTCTCCAAAGCCATGGAGAAAGCACGATAAAAGCCGCCTCGGAATGAGGTGCACCTTAATGGGGCTGCCGCATTTGCGGCAGCCCCGTTTTTTATTTGTTTTCAGCTGGATTGCTTCGTGTTCAGCTTGATTTTTGAATTTATAATTTAAAATTCAGTAACCTCGCTGCATCGTAGTGCGCTATGCTGCTATCAAAAATTCAAAGGTTTCGCTGCTGTGCAAGTACTTTGGGTGCAACCAAAAATTCAAAGGTTTTGCTGCTTCGTAATGCTGCCATAAAAAACGCTTCCGGATAAAATACCCGGAAGCGCTACGGTCTAGAATCTTATCGCTAGTCTCTAGACGTCTTAAGAAGAGAGCCAACCAGGGGACTCGAACCCCCGACCTACGCATTACGAATGCGTTGCTCTACCAGCTGAGCTAGGTTGGCGTAGATATTAGATTTGAGCGAGGCAAATATCTATTTTTTTGCGAAAGCATACAATAAAAATGCCGCAATTTCTTCTGTATAGAGAATGGCAATTCGGGGCTATGGTATCTAAACATTACTTTTGTCGTTCAATTGCCTCCAACCTATCGCGCTGTGTGTTGTTATTTGTGTATCTTAAGTTAAGAAACGACATAATCTATGCAGCGCCCACTCCTCTTTTTACTCGTAACAGTTTTATCCCTGTCGGCTTGTACGTATACCATGAAAATTCGCGACGGCCGGATGGCTTACGATCGCAAGCAGTATGCCAAAGCGATTGATATGCTTCCCGGGGAAATTCGCAAGCTGGACAGCCGGGTGGAAAAAGGTAAACTGGCTTATTTACTTGCCGATTCCTACATCCAACTCAATCAGCCAGAGAATGCGGTAGAGTGGTATCAAACAGCGTACGATTATGGTTATGGCGTAGAGGCGCTGGAAGGCTATGCCTATACCCTAAAACGGCTGGAGCGCTACGAAGATGCCATCCTGGCGTTTCGCGATCTGGGCTTTGAGATTGGCAGTCCGTACGAGTACCGGCGGGAAATCAGTGCCTGTGAGGTAGCGCAAGGATGGAAAGAGATCAAGCGGCAGGAATACCGGGTCGACCGGCCGGCGTTCAATAGTTCTGCTTCCGATTATGCGCCGGTTTTGTACCGGGGTAACAAGTTGATCATCACCTCCGACCGCAGCAGTGCTACCGGAGAAGAAACGTACAACTGGACGGGGAATGACTTCAGTGACCTCTTTTTGGTCGATTTGGAAACGAATGAAATCACTCCGTTCAACAAGACGCTGAATAGTACCGATAATGAAGGTACGATCGCCTTCAATGCAGATTATTCAGTAGCTATTTTCACCCGTTGTACGAGTGCATCTGAAGATCAGGATGCCTATTGCCAGCTTATGCTGACCGAGCGTAGTGGCGAGCGTTGGAGTAATCCGCTGCCGCTTGGTTTTCAGGACGATAATGTCAATTACATGCATCCAGTCATGAGTCCAGACGGTACAGAACTGTATTTCTCCTCAAATCATCCGGAAGGGTGGGGCGGTTATGATATTTACGTGTCCCGCTGGCTGGGCGATGAGTGGGACGTCCCGCAGGTGTTGGGCCGCTCGGTGAATACACCCGGTAACGAGCAGTTTCCAACACTTGATGCCGACACCCTGTATTTTGCTTCCAACCGGCATAATAGTATGGGCGGACTCGACATCTTCCGTTCTTATAAAATGGGGAATGGCAACTGGGCGCCCGCCTATAATCTAAAGCCGCCGGTTAATTCGGGTGCTGATGATTTTGCCTTTTTTATTGATCGAAACACCCCGACGGTTGACGATGTGATTTACCGGGGCTATTTTTCTTCGTCGCGTATCAGTGGTATGGGGCGCGATGATATTTATACCGTTGAAAAAATTATTTTGCCACCAGAACCGGAACCCGAAGAGCCGGCCGAAACGGAAGTGGTTGAGCCGGTACTTGCTCTCGATGTTTACGTACTGGAAAAAATCTATCAGGATCCGACCGATCCCAACTCTCGTGTGTTGGGGCGTAAGCCACTCCCACAATCCCAGCTAACGATTCAGGTAGGCAACGAAAAGCGGGAAGTCACGGTGGAAGAAGGAGGGAAAGTATCTATCGACCTGGAACCCAATCAACAGTACGATTTTCTGGCCAGTAAAGCGGGATACCTCAATAACGATGCACAATTTAGTAGTCAGGGGCTGGCGCCCGACCCGGATAACCCTGTACAGCGTTATGAGCTCGAAATTATCCTGGATAAAATCTTCTTCGACCGCGAGATTGTGCTGGAAAATATTTACTACGACTTCGACAAAGCAAATATCCGGGAGGATGCTGAGCCCACCTTGGATGAGTTGGCGAAGAACCTGCAGCTCAATCCGGAAATCAGTATTCAACTGGCTTCACACACCGACTGTCGGGGTAATGACCGCTATAATCAGCAGCTTTCCCAACGCCGGGCGCAGTCAGCTGTCGACTACCTCATCGAGCAGGGAATCTCGGATGATCGCCTGTCTGCGGTAGGCTACGGCGAAGAGCAGCCGGCCGTCGAATGCATCTGTTCCCGCTGTACCGAGGAGGAGCATCAGGCTAATCGGCGTACCACCTTCAAGATCGTGGAGTAAGAACTACTATCGAAGTTTAACCATATTTTCCGCGAATAATGCCCGGCCGTTCGAAACCAGGACGATCCGGAATATGCCGGCGTGCAACCTGCTTATATCGAGTGAATAGATGCCCTGGCGCCACTGGCCAAGCTCTTCCCGCCGAATTAATTGACCATCTGAGCGGTAAAGGAGGCAGGTAAGGGGGAGTGCCTGATTCAGTTGAATATCCAGCTGTACCAGATCAGAAGCCGGATTTGGAAACAGCTTAATTTGTTTGATCATATTGGGCGCTAACACTTGTGTCGAGATAAGCACGACACTATCGGTCACCTGGCATCCATTCCGGTCGGTAATAGTAACCTTATAAGTGCCCGCCGCCAGTTGGTTCACTACCTCGGTTGTATCGCCCGTATTCCACCGGTAGGTGTAGCCACTTGTCCCTCCGATGGGTACAGCTTGAATCCTTCCGTTGCTACTATCTGGCGCCGGCGGAGTCAATACAAAATCTATTTGCAGGGAGTCGGGAGAAAATAACTGGTAGCCAAAGGTACGCAGGCACTGATTGCTGTCAAGTACCTGCAGGTCATAAAACCCAGCAGAGAGTTGATCGATTCGATTAGTGTCGAGAGCAAGGGGAAATGATCCGTTCAGCCAGGTGAGGGTATATGGGTTCACACCACCCGCTACCTGCACTTCAATAAAGCCATTGCTTGCGCCAAAACAGGATGGATTCTTTAATGTGTCCTGAATGGAGATACGGGTATCCGGCTCCGACACGTCTAATCCTGTGATTACTTTTTGGCAGTTAGCCGCATCAGTAAGGGTAAGGGCGTAAGTGCCGGCGCCTACATTACTGAGGTTTTGGGTAGTTGCGCCCGAGCTCCAGCGGTAGCGGTAGGGCATTACGCCACCATTAAATTGGGGTTGTATCGCGCCGGTAGTTCCTGCCTTACAGCGGGCCGGTAAGATGGTCGTATCGGTCAGTTCGATGGCTGAATTTGCCTCCTGAATGCGGGCCGTAAACAGGGTATCGGTGCAGTTGCGGCGATCAGCGACTACAACTGTGTACCGGCCGGCCGCTGCACCCGATAGATTGGGGGTATTGGCTACACTATTGCCGCTTTCGTCAAGCCATTGGTAGCGATAGGGAAAGGTGCCGCCCGACGCGGTGATGAATACCGAACCACCAGCCTGGCCGAAGCATTGATTTTGCACTACACTATCCCGCCGTACATTAAGCGGTGGTGGTTCGTTGAGGGATTGCTCTTGTGATTCGACAACACAACCATTAGCATCAATAACGGTAACGGCGTAGTTGGTATTTGCCGTCAGCCCACCTACCTGCGCACTTTCCGCTTCGGTACGGATTAGTTGGGCATTGCTAAATAAGTATCGATAGGGAGGCGTACCACCAGAAATACGAGCAACCATGGTGCCGTCCCGTGCGCCAAAACAACTGATGTCTTCCGTTGTAAAAGATTGTAATTGTAAGGCTTTTGCGGGCTCACGCAACTTGATGGCAGGGATGTTTTCTAAGCAACCATTGCCATCAGTTACCGTAACGCTATAATCGCCCGGAGCGACATTGAATAATGCTCCCGTCTGCTCCCCGGTATTCCAGGAAAAGTCATAGGGGGAAACCCCACCGTCAATTTGTATGCGAATGCTATTAGTGCTGTCTCCAATGCAAATATTTCCCTGCACTACATCAGCTGCTACCGAAAAGGCAGTGGGGTTTTGTAAGGTGTAAGTGGCCTGTACCGGACAGTTGTTGGCATCGGTCACAAAAACCCGGTACTGTCCGGCCGTCAGGTTATAAATGGCGTTGGTGGTGTCGTCACTACCCGTCCAGGTATAGCTATACGGAGCAATACCTCCTTGTACATTTAACTCCAGAAAACCACTGGTATCTCCCTGGCAGAGAATCTCTCCCCGTCCGGCTAAATCAATAGTTACGGGCTCGGGGCTGCGGATGCTCAGAGTATCGCTAATCACCCGACAACCAAGAGCATCGGTAATCGTTACCTGATAGTCACCTTCGCCAATGCGTTCGCGGCCGGCAGAAACCGGCCCGTCACTCCAGGTATATTGCAGCGGTTGGCTGGGCGTGCCAGAGATCGTGGTGCTAATCCGGCCGTCAGTAGCACCCGCGCATTGGGGCTGTACGAGGTTGAACACCGGTTGGATGGGCTCGGACATACGAGATACATTAACGATCGTATCCGTGATGCAACCGCTGCCATCAGTAATGCGTACCGGGTAATCACCGGGGGCTACTTCCGGGAGGATTGCGGTTGTATCCCCCCGCTCCCAGTCGTAGGTGAACGGTCCCTGCCCATTGGGCGTAAGTGTTACCCGGCCGTCGGCGCGACCATCACACAGGGGACGCTGTATACTGACATCTAAATCAAGGATGGATACTGCGGTGAGGTTAATGCTCAGGGTATCGGTCTGACAACCGCTGGCATCAGTAGCAATTACCGCGTATTGTCCGATCGGTAGTTGCTCACGGATAGCCTGTGTACTACCGTCGTTCCACAAATACGCGTAGGGTCCACGCCCGCCGCTAATAGCGAGGACAATACGTCCACTACTGTCGCCCACGCAAATCGGATTGCGCATTTCCTGGGCGGTGAGGCGCAACTGATCGGGCTCACTAATGGAAAATATTTCGGAGCGCGTACATCCGTTAAAATCCGTTACCGTAATGCTATATGAACCTTGCCCGAGCTCACCGAGAATCGGTCGGGTACTGCCGGTATTCCATGCGTATGTATAGGGCGGTGTGCCGCCTTGCACCGACACTCGCAAATAGCCATCATCAGCTCCCGTACAGCTGATATTCCGCGTGGAATCGAGGGTGATAAAAAGGGGAGGTGGTGTCGATAATTGAATGGAATCGGCAAGCATACATCCATTACCGTCGGTGATGGTATAGCTATAAGTGCCGCCGGATACGGCCTCGTAGGTAAAGTCGTCATGGCCATCATTCCAGGCTATGGTATAGGGTGGGGTGCCCCCAAAAACCGCAACCGTCAGGGAACCATTTGCCGCATCGGCACAGGACGGGGATAGGCTAGTTTCTTCCGTGCGCAACGGCAGGGGCTCGGGAACAAAGATACTATCGACAATAGTTTCACAAATCCCTTCGGTAATAGTCACGGAATAAAAGCCTCCGCCAATATTTTGCAGGCAGGGAGTTGTGGCTCCGGTACTCCATTGGTAATCGGGGTTGCCGATCACCTGCAGGCAAATATTGCCATCGTCAGCTCCGGCGCAGCTGACGGAGGTGACATCGACATCAGTAACCTCAGCATCGGGGCTGTTGACGTAGGTGGTGCGCAGGCGAAAGGCACAAGCCTCACTGCTGTTATCGGTAATGGTAATCCGGTAAGCGCCCTGCGAGAGCCCCTCAATGGTGTAGGTAAGGGAGTTGATCTGACTGACCATCCCTGTATCGCCATTCGTCCCGGCCCATTGGTAGGTGAACGGAGGCAGTCCACCTTGTGGAGTGAGGGTAATAGCACCGTTGTTACCGGCACAATCGGATACCTCAGTTGTCGAACGGATAATAGAATTAATACTCGTAATGGTCTCCACCCGAAAGGTGGTATCGCGCTGGCATCCCTGCGGGTCGGTAACGGTGACGGAATAGGCGGCCTGATTACCGGCGCTGCCCGTAGCTTCGATGTTCAGTGTCGGCGTGATGGCGCCATTACTCCAGGAAAATTGATAGATGTTGGCTGTATCAGCGGGCACAATAGATAGTTCCTGTGACGATTCTTCGCAAAGGGTAAAGTTGGCGGCCGGCAATGGATTGATTTCTGGTTCAGGTGCCACTTGTACGGGGATTTCACCCCGAGCAGTACATCCCTGTTCGGTCGTGAACTGGAAATAGAAGGTGGTATCTCCTTGCGGAAAAACCTCGGTATTGCTTATCAATTCGCTACTGCCGTAGGAGGCATCTGCAAAGAAAGTCAACGCAGCCCCGGTCAGACGTTCGTCCTGAATATTGAGGCCAGCCAGGTCAACCGCTTCACCGGGGCAGAGGACGACTGTTTCGTCAAACCGGGGGCTTGGAGTAGGGTTGACCACCACCACCGCCTCTGCTTTTGGGTCAGAAAAACACCGGAAGTCAGTTTCTTCTGCGTAGAAAGAATACTCCTGAGGGAACGCAGTATTATTTGGGGGTAAGTCGGGGGTGAAAAAGACTCCAAACTCAGGGTTTTCAAATGGATCATCGGGCTCCGTAAACCAAAAAATAGACTTACCGGATACTGGTTGGGCGCGCAAAAAAGCCCGCTGCCCGTCGCAGATGGTATCATTAATGACGAGGGGCGGCGGCAGAATGAAGTCATCATCCAGTCCATTACAGTTGTTATCGATGTTGTCACAGGGAATCTCTTCCATCCCCGGGTTAATGTCGGCTCTTGTATCATCGCAGTCGCTATCATCAGCGACGTAACCGGGGGGTGGGGTAGGGGTACAGGAACGCAGCATTTCTATTGGATTGCCGTATCCGTCGCCATCGCCATCGACATAGAATATATTCTGTGGCCGGCCCTGATAGGATAGTCCATAAATGGTGATGTTGTCCACCGCAATATCGCCCTGTGAACCGTTACCCCGGGTAGCGGTAAATCGAAATTGCAGTTGCTCGCCCACCTGATAGGCGCTATAGGTAAGGTATTGCTTCCTCCAGTTGATACCCTGCGACCCTTGCTGCGACCAGATGGTTTGCCAGGATTGCCCGCCATCCTTACTGACGGCAAACTGTAATTGCCCTACGTCCGGACCAAACATGTGGTAGTTGAAGGAAATGTTACACGTTCCACTTGGTGAGGTTTCCGCCAAAAAACAACCCGAGCGCAGCCGTGCCTGACTGCCAGCCGGACAAGAAGAACCGGTGGTTTCCAGATAAGCGTATTGCCCATCACCCGACACATCGGAAGTGGGCCCGGTACCCTGCGTAGGGGTAGCTCCCGGGCGCACCTGCCAGTCGATGGTATTGTCTTCGGCATTAAACCAGATGCCTTCCAGGGTACAGGTGGTGCCACAAATTCCCGAGCAGGCAGTCTCGGAGTCAAAATTTTCACGGACGCTCACGGGAGGCGGTTGGCAGCCGGTAATCACGGTAGTACCGCAGGAGTTTCCGCTAAACGTACCATCACAACTCTTGCGCAGATAGATATCGTATCCCGTTTCCGGGTCTAGACCAGTCAGTGCGAAAGGTGGACAAAAAGTGGTGACAATAGTTCCACCTCCGGGTTGGTCTGTCGTTCCAGGCGTAAAGCCCGGCGGACCATATTCAATAATCGTAGGCGTACTGTTGCATCCCTGAGTGGGCCCCCAATCGAGTACGACTGTGGTAGTATCAATGTTGACGATCTCCACATCAGTTACGGGAAGGCAATTCAGGGGGGCAAAAACCAGCTCCACAAAGTCGAGGTAGCCGGAATCTGCTTCAAAATCATCGCAAATCTCCAGAAACCAGATGTCATTGGGGTTGGTGAGGCTGTCATTAAGATTGAGCAGCGATTCTTCGGGCTGATAGGGGCCACTGGCAAAGGGCGCTGAGACATTGCCGGCGGTAATAGCGGTACAGGCAGCCGCATCAAATACGGTAGCTCCCTGGCAATTGGGGAGGGAAGGGTCACCGTAGTTTGCTTCACCGCCTCCATTATCTGAAGTCAGGGTAATACTCCGTCCGGAGGGGGCTTCCAGAACAATATCCAGGTCACTGACCCATTCGTGGCGAATCAATAATTTCACTTGCTGCAGATAGACATCGGTACCTAGCTGGGTGCCCGGTGCATTTTGCACCTGAATGGGAAAGCGGTTGGGGGCAAAGAACGGTTGATCATCGGGGCAGGTGGCATCATTCAATGCCAGGTTCAGGGCACAGGCACTGGGATTGGATAGGGTGTCCTGGGCAAAAAGGGGCAAGTGGCCAAGGAAGACGAAAGCAAACAAGACTGCTGTTCTCATATAATCGAATAGCCTTTGGGTTATAATCGCTCCGGGGAGCTCCCCTAAAAATAGGCAAAGAAAATGGAAAAAGCGTTAAGAAAAGGCTTCGTTGCCCCTCTTGACGGTTTAAAGGGACACCTTGTGACGCGTGGAAAATGAGGGCGTCCTGAGTATAGTATGTGTCCTGAGGGCAGTGTCAAGAGGTGCAACGAGGTGAGCCGCGATCACGGCCACTCGTGACCTGCGGCAGAGAAATCGTTTACTAAGGAGCGGGTAGGAGAAGGCTTACGGTCAGCCATTCCTCTGATAAGCTGTGCACGCATCAAACCAACTGAACTCCAAAGAGCTCAGCCAGCCTGCCATAAATGCTTTTTCGAGAAGCTGCCCCGTAGCAAGTGCGGGACGTTTTCCTAGCCTACCACAATATTGACCATACGGCCGGGCACGACGATCACCTTGCGGATGGTCTTGCCGTCGATCCATTTCTGAATGCTGTCCAGCTCCACGGCGGCCGCTTCGATGTCATCTTTTTTGGCATCAGCCGGAAACTCAGCGTTGGCGCGCTTCTTACCATTGATGCTGATAGGATAATCGATGCTGTCTTCCTTGAGGTATTCTTCGTTGACCTGCGGGTAGTCGGCATGATGTACGGAACCCTCATGCCCCAATTGTTGCCAAAGCTCCTCGGCCAGGTGGGGAGCAAAAGGTGCCATCAGGCGAACCATCTCGTCGAGGATGGCGCGTTTATGGCACTTCATCTTGCTCAGGTCGTTGGTCGCCACCATGAAGGCACTGATGCAGGTGTTGAACGACAGCCGCTCGACATCATCACTCACCTTTTTGATAGCGGTATGTAGTACCTTCAGCTCTTCTTTGGAGGGCGCATCCTCGCTGACGCGAAACTGATCCTGCCCGTCGTAGAAGAGGTTATTGAACTTGCGTAAAAACTTGAACACTCCGTCGATGCCCTGCGTATCCCATGGCTTGGACTGCTCAATGGGGCCCAGGAACATTTCGTACATACGGAAACAATCAGCACCGTATTCGGCTACCACGTCGTCGGGATTGATGACGTTGTATTTGCTCTTGGACATTTTTCCTACCTCGGAGTGCGTGACCAGCTTCATGTCGGTGGCGCCGGCTTCTTTTGCCGTAAAGGCACCATCCTGATAGATGCCTTCTTTCGATTCAAAGATAGCATCTTGATAATCGGTCACCCACCCGGTGAATTGTTTGATTCCTTCGATGGTCAGGTGGGAATCATCGGCACCGTAGTCGGTGACGAAATCGACGTGGCAGAGAATTTTAGCGAAAGCCTTACCTGTTGCCTGTTCTGCTTTGGCGATGTCAGCACTAACGAAGCGGTTGCGGCCGTCTTTCTTTTCCTTGTCGAGGTACAGCGACTCCACCACACCCTGAATCATGCCTTGATTGACCAGCTTCTGGAACGGTTCTTTAGTCGGTACCAGTCCCTTATCGTAGAGGAATTTGTGCCAGAAGCGGGAGTACATAAGGTGCCCCACGGCGTGCTCGGTACCGCCGATATAGAGGTCGACATCGCGCCAGTAGTTGAGTGCTTCGGGACTGGCGAAGGCCTGCTCGTTACCGGCATCCATGTAGCGCAGGAAATACCAGCTGGAGCCGGCAAAACCGGGCATGGTATCAGTCTCGCGCGTCCAGCCGTTGGGCAGGTTGACCCAGTCTTCCCGGCGGGCCAGGGGCGATTTACCACCCGAGGCCGGCTTGAAATCTTCCAACTCGGGGAGTTCCAGTGGCAGTTCGTTGAGGGGAAGAGGGTGGGCCACATCGTCCTGATCGTATACGATGGGGAAGGGCTCACCCCAGTAACGCTGCCGGCTGTAGATGGCGTCGCGCAGCTTGTAGTTGACCTGACGCTTGCCGAGGTCCTGTTGTTCGATTCGCTGCAGCATTTCTTCGATGGCATCGGGTACTTCCATACCGTCCAGGAAACCGGAGTTGATCATGATGCCCAGCTTGTCGTGCCGGGTAGCGCCGGGATATTTCGATTTGTCGATGACGTCGATGATTTCCAGTCCGAATTTTTCCGCGAAAGCGTGGTCGCGATCATCGTCGGATGGTACAGCCATGATGGCGCCGGTGCCGTAATCTTTCAGCACGTATTCTCCAATATAGATGGGGATGCGCTGCTTGTTGAAGGGGTTGACGGCATAGGAGCCGAGGAAACAGCCGGTCACTTGTTTTTCAGCCATACGGTCGACGTCGGAGCGAGCCTGTACGTAATCCAGATAGCTTTGCACTTCTTTTGCCTGATCGTCGGTGGTCAGGTCGGGCACCAGGTCGTGTTCGGGAGCCAGTACCATGTAGGTGGCCCCAAAAATGGTGTCGGGGCGGGTAGTAAAAATCTCGATCTGATGATCGTGCCCGTCGACATCGAAGAACATTTGTGCTCCTTCGGAGCGGCCGATCCAGTTGCTTTGCATTTTCTTCATGGCCTCTGACCATTCCAGCTCCTGCAGATCGTTGAGCAGGCGGTCGGCATAGGCGGTGATGCGCAGCGACCACTGCATCATGGGCCGGCGCTCGACGGGGTGGCCGCCACGTTCGGAGACGCCGTCTTTTACTTCGTCGTTGGCCAGTACGGTACCCAAAGCCTCGCACCAGTTAACGTAGGTGAGCTTGCGGTAAGCCAGGCGATAGTTCATTAGTATATCACTCTGCTCTTTGGCCGTCATGTTGTTCCAGGCGTCGGCAGTGAACGTTTCTTCCTGTGAAGAGGAAGCCTGAACATCGGCATTACCGGTACGGGCAAAGCGTCCAATGAGGTCGGCGACAGGCAGGGCGTTATCTTCTTCCAGGTCGTAATAGTGTTCGAAGAGTTGCAGGAAGATCCACTGAGTCCATTTGTAAAAGCTGGGCTCAGAGGTGCGCAGTTCACGCGACCAATCGTAGTTGAAGCCGATATTTTTCAGCTGCTGCCGGTAGCGTTGAATGTTGGCTTCGGTGGAGTCGGCGGGGTGTACCCCCGTTTGGATGGCATACTGTTCGGCGGGTAAGCCAAAGGCATCGTATCCCATGGGATGCAGTACGTTAAAACCTCGCATATGCTTGTACCGGGCAAAGATATCGGAGGCGATATAGCCCAGGGGGTGGCCTACATGCAGGCCTGCTCCGGACGGATACGGAAACATATCAAGTACGTAGTACTTAGGCTTATTGGTTTCCTCATTCGATACCCGGTACGTTTGGTGCTTTTCCCAGTATTGTTGCCACTTCTTGTCGATGTCCTGCGGTTGATACTCCATGTTTTCCTACGGTATTTTGTGCTTTGCCTGCGTTACGCTTGGGTAAGTAACGTATCTAAAAGTATTTTTGCTCCCCCTAACTTCGTTTTTTACGAAAGTAAAAATCAGGGAAGGAGATTTTGCTGGCCGCAAAAATAAGGAAAATATGTCAGCGCTCCGATCAGCCGACTGGTCTTTCCCGGGAGTAAAGGTTGAAAACTGAAGTAATTTATAGTAATTTACCTGATCATTCTGCCGGTCAGGCAGCGTAAACGAATCGAAGAAATGTTGAGGAAAAAATAAATATAACGATAAACTGCTATGATTAAGAATTTGCTAAAACTAGGCCTGTTTCTGTTGGTCGGTATACTTATTTATAACTATTTCTACGGGACGGCCGAAGAGAAAGAGCAATCCCAGGAATTCTTTCAGGAGATAAAAGACCTGGGCGCCTCTGCCTGGAATTTACTTAAAGCAGAAAAAGAAAAACTCGATGAGGGTAAGTACGACGAGGCCTTAACCAACATGGAAGACCTGTTTAATTCTCTAAAAAGTAAGGTGGAAGCCGGTGGTGAAGCGATGAACCGCCTCAATCAACTGGAAGAAGAACGACAGCAACTGGAAGATCGTCTGCGACGGGTAGATACCTCGGGAGAAAGCGATAATCTGCGCTCTTCCGAGCCTGGTAGTGAAGAACGGAAGGTACAGGATGATATTAAAGAGTTGGTCAAGAAAACGGAAAATCTAATGCGCGATATGGAGCAACAGTAAACCTGAATACCTCAGGTAAGCTGTGGTCTATTCATTTATCTTTCTTTAAAATTATTGCGCATGAGCGATTCACCTTCTGGTAAACCCCGATCTCGCCCCAATTATCTTTATGCGGTCATTAGCCTGGCACTGGTACTTTTCTTGCTGGGTTTTTTCGGGTTGTTATTATTGCACGGGGCCGAATTGGTGCGCACGTTCAAAGAGCGAGTCAATATTCTCGTGGAGCTAACTGAGAACCCCGCACCAGACGAATTAGCCCAAATGCAGGGCGTACTGGATTCAGCGGTGTACGTTAAGGAGGGTAGCGTACGGTATATAAATCGCGATCAGGCAGCGGAATTAATGCAAGATGACTTCGGAGAGGATTTTATGAAGCTAGACCTTCCTAATCCGTTTTACGATATGTACAGTTTTAATGTGCGGGCCGTATATATGCAGGCCGACAGTTTATCGGCGATCCGCGCCGACCTGCGGGCCTTACCGTATGTGTCGGACGTTTTTTATCAGGAATCTCTGGTAGATGATGTGGCTCGCAATTTGCGTAGTCTGGGATTTGTGGCGCTGGGCCTGGGTGTTTTTTTTATCCTGGTAGCTATGACGCTTATTCACAATACGGTCCGTTTGGCATTGTATAGTAATCGATTTTTAATCAAAAACATGCAATTGGTCGGGGCGTCATGGGGGTTTATTAGTCGCCCTTATTTACTGCGGGCCGTTATGCATGGGTTTATTGGCAGCGTCCTGGCTGTGCTTGCGTTGGGCGGACTATTATTATGGAGTCAAAGCCTTTTTCCGGAATTGGGGCTATTGCAAGATGGTGGGCTTTTCCTCATTTTGTTGGGGGCCATCCTTATACTGGGTATTTTAATTTACCTGTTAAGCACCTGGCGGGTAGTCAATAAGTATCTTCAGATGCGCGTTGATGATTTATACTGAAAAAATGTACCTTTGAGCGATAAAATGGAATATAAAGCATGAGCAAGAATAAACCGCCCAAGAAGAAAGTAGTCGTCACCACTAATAAGAAAAAATCTCCATCCCGGGAGAAAAGTGATAACGCTGGGACCCGGAAAAAGGCCACTGTTTCTCGTCGGAAAAGCCAGACCGCTAATAAGCAGGTACTGGATTCAGAAATGATCTTTACCAAAAAGAACTATCTCTTCATGGGGATAGGGCTGGCGGTGATTATTCTGGGACTTGCCCTCATGTCGGGGGGCAGTCTGCCCCCCAATGAATGGAATCCAGATGTCATTTACAGCTTTCGGCGCACAGTACTCGCGCCCGTGGTTATTCTGGCCGGGTTATGCGTGGAGGTTTACGCTATTTTCAAATAGTGCGGTGCCGTACACTTTTTTAGTTCTTTTCTCGATATGCATGAGATCATTCGAGCCCTTATCCTGGGCATTGTACAGGGGCTAACGGAATTTTTACCCGTGAGTAGTAGCGGTCATCTGGAATTGGCCAAGTATTTACTCAATGACGATAGTGTAGCGGCAGAAAGTTTGCTAATGACGGTCACTTTACACGCGGCTACGGCTCTGGCTACGCTGGTCGTTTTTCGCAAAGAAGTGGGGACTGTTTTGCGAGGATTATTCCGCGTTCAGTGGAACGACGAAACCCGGTTTTCTGTAAAAATTATCTTGAGCATGCTTCCCGCTGTACTGATCGGGCTGATGTTCGAGGAACAAATTGAGCAATTGTTTGACCGGCAGATATTGCTTGTCGGCTTTATGCTGATTGTTACCGGATTACTTTTGTTTTTAGCGGACCGGGCTCGTAACAGCGATAAAGAAGTGGGGTTTTGGGATGCCCTGATTATCGGTGTTAGTCAGGCTATTGCCATTCTGCCGGGAATTAGCCGTTCGGGAGCGACGATATCGACATCGGTACTCCTGGGCGTAGATCGGGAACGGGCGGCACGTTTTTCCTTTCTCATGGTAGTTCCGCTCATTTTGGGGAAAATGATCCTCGATATTCGCGATGGAGACTTTGCGGCGACCACCGCTCCGGTTACAGAATTACTGGTTGGTTTTGCAGCCGCTTTTGCTACAGGTGTGCTGGCTTGCCTGTGGATGATCAAGTTGGTGAAGGCTAGTAAGTTGCGCTATTTTTCTTTATATTGTTTTATAATCGCCATCTTTGCGATCGCCTTATTTTTCATTCGTCAGGGGGGCTAAATGTGCCTGGACTTGTTGTTAAAAAGGTGGATGGACACGACTGATCTTATGCTTTTTCGGCACTAAAATGAGCAGCAATGAACGCAGATGATACCCCTCTTCCGAGGTATAACTACAAGGAAGGGGCCGTGTTACTGGTTGACAAACCAAAAGAATGGACGTCATTCGACGTCGTTAACAAAATCCGTCATAAGTTAAAGAAGCGACTCAAGGTCAAAAAGATCAAGGTAGGCCATGCCGGCACCCTGGATCCAATGGCTACCGGTTTGCTTATTGTTTGTACCGGACGGGCAACCAAGACGATTCAGTCGTATCAGGATATGCCCAAGGTTTATACTGGTACCATGAAAATGGGCGCAACTACCCCTTCTTTTGATGCTGAAACGCAGGAAGATGGCACATATCCTATTGACCACATCAACGAAGACCTGACTGAACAGGCGCGCCGGCAGTTCCTGGGCACTATTGAGCAGGTACCACCGATGTTCTCAGCGATTAAGGTCGACGGGCAGCCACTTTACAAACGGGCTCGTAAGGGAGAGACCATTGAAGTACAGCCCCGGGAGGTACACGTCTACGAATTTGAGCTTACCCGCATTGCATTGCCCGAGATTGATTTTCGGGTAAAATGCAGCAAGGGAACCTACATTCGCGCCCTGGCTAACGACTTTGGTAAAGCCCTGCGCAGTGGAGCCTACCTTACCGCCCTGCGCCGGACTGCTATCGGGGAGTATCAGGTCGATGATGCGTGGCAACTGGAAGATCTTGTACGCCACATTAAAGAAGAACCGGTCGTACGCACCGGAGATGAATAGGAAGCGGTCGACGGATTACGGCTGACGGGAAAATGGACCGAGTAGTATAGATGGCAGGCACTTGAGAAGTGCCTGCCATCTATCTTTACTCTCGCAACATGCGGTCAAAAAAATCAGCCGTAGCCCGGTAGGCGGCCAGCCAATTGCGGTGTAGCAAAAAACCGTGTACCTCATCGGGAAAAATCAACTGCTCAAAGTAGACATTACGCTTGCGCAAACTTTCTGCCAGGTCAACGCTTTCGCTAAAAGGTACATTCCGGTCGTCATCGCCGTGGATGATTAGCACCGGAGAGCGCCAGGTATCTACATCATTCATGGGGGAAGAGGCGTAGGCCAGACGCGCAAAATCAGGATGCTCCACCTCGCGGTAATTCGGCCGGAAATTGGCAATGACTTTATTCCAATCGTGTACGCCGTGAATATCTACGCCGGCCGCGAACAGGTGCGAAGCTCGGGCTAGCCCCATAGCGGTCAGGTAGCCACCGTAGGAGCCGCCCCACAGGCCAATTTTATCATCGGCCACATCATCGCGCTGTCGTAGGAAAAGCCCTGCGCCCAACACGTCATTGAATTCACTGGCTCCGGTAGCCCCATAGTTGAGTGCTTCTCGGAAGTTGAGTCCGTAGCCAATCCCCGAACGATAGTTGACGGCCAATACCAGGAATCCTTGCTGTGCCAGATAGTGGTTTAGCGCAAAGGCATTATGATAATATCCCCGGTGGTGGAAACCGAGCAGCATCTGCCGGCGAGATCCGCCGTGGAAAAATAATACGGCCGGATATTTCTGGTTTGGGGTATAGTTGGGGGGTAGAAACAGCTGCCCATGAATAGGCATGCCGTCGGCCGCTGAGAAAATAACCTGCTCGGGTGCGCGCAGCTGCTCGCCGGGCCAGTTGTCGGGCAAGGTGCCGGGCGCCAGATGCTTCATCTCATTACCGTCGAGGTAGACCGGATGCGCCGGCATGGTGCCGGTAGAGTGCAGCAGCGCAATCGCACCTTCTCCGTTCATTACCGGACTCCACTCGACGCCGTTGCCGGGCGTGAGCAGGCGGGCTCCACTTTCGCCGGGCGTGACCGTCCATACGTGCTGCCGGTCGATATCGCCCTGATTGGAACTATACAGCATGGTGCGGCCGTCGGGGGCCAGAGAAACAAACTGCACCTCAAATTCACCGGGCGTCAGGCGTAGAGGAGCCCCCTGATCAGCGGGTAGGCCATACAGGTGCGTCCAACCATCGCCTTCCCAGGGGAAAACGAGATAATCATTGGCGGTCCAGTACATCTGTTGACTGGCCGAAATTGTACGGAATGCACTGCCGGGACCCTCCGGGGCTGTCCAGCGTACCCGCTCTTTACCAGTTTCCAGATCGACTACTACAATCGACCAGGGTAAACCCTCGCGTTTCGGCTGAAAGGGTAGTCCGCCCGTCTCGTGAGGGCGCCGCATAAAAGCGATTTTTTTACCGTCGGGCGACCACACCGGTTCGGCGTCCTGATCAACGCTAGGTGCCAGCCAGCGGACGCGCTCGTTTCCCGGAGTAAAGAGGCCCACAAAGCTGTGGTCGCCCCGCCGACTGACGAAGGCCAGTTGGGTGCCGTCGGGCGACCAGCGCCAGGAGCCAAGGTCACCCCGGGCTTTCACCCAGGTAGTGGTTTCGTCGGTGGCAAAATCGTAATATTGAATCGCACCGCGTGCGCTGTACACAAAGCCTTCCCCATTTGGTCGTACCGCCGGGCTGCTGCCGGTCACTAGTTGACGTGCCGGTCCGTCGACAAGGTCGAGGTAATAGATTGCCCGCTCTACGCCCTCAACAAAACTTTGCGGATTGGGTAATTCACCAGCCCGGTTGGGAGCACCGCCCCTCACGTAGAGGAGGGCATTTTTACCAGACACAAATTGGATGTTTCCCAGGCCCTGCCCGTCATCTTCGTTGTAATCGGTGAGGGCACGGGCATCTTCTCCCGGCGCAGCCAGCCAGATGTTGCGCTGCCCCTGATCATTAAAAACCCAGGCAAAACGGTCGCCTTCCGCGTCGGCCGTTAGATCAGATGGGAAAGGAGCAGATAACATGGTTTCAATGGTCGGAGTCTGGGCGGGCAGTGCTACCGTTAACAGCAACAGGCACAGCCCAAAGAGTTGTTTTTTCATGCGTTTTTATTTTTGCGAAAGCAAAAGATAAGAAAGATTGAGGTTAAGGGGACGTGGGGGTCTTGTCGAGGCAGCATATACGCGCTAGATTGAGCAAAGTCCAGACCACTTCGTGAGTGGTATGGCTAATTAAGCCTTCCATCCCAGTCTTAACCCGGATTGATTTTAGCCGTCCAGTTTCATTTGCTGCAGGAGTTGGATCACATTATCCTGACTGGCGGATAAGAGAAGCATGCGCTCGATAGTAATCAGGTCGACAAAGAAGCGGGGATCGCGAAAAGAATTGGTATAAGCTTCGTTGAAATAAAACTGGATATCATCAAAATTACTGCCCTGCAATAATTTATAAGCGGAGGTACGTGGATCCCAGACGATGAGGTTATGCACGTCACGATGGCCGGGTACCTCTACCGTTAGGAAGAGCGGATAATCAAAAAATGGAACTCGCCAGAAACCAAAAAGATTGGCTTCGAATAAGGGATAGAGTTTCACGGCAGAACGAAAACCGGCAGCCTGAACCTGTTTTTTCAATGCTTTTAACCGGCGCTCCATTTGCAATAGCGGTATATCCGAAGGCTCCAGTTGGCGGTAGGGGAGCCATTCTTTCTTTTGCAGGTTGAGGTATTCACAGGTTTTGCCGATGCGTAGTTTGTAATCAAAGCGGCTGTTGCCCGGCACTACGTAGCCGGGATAAAAATAGGTAAAGTCATTTTCGAGGCAATGCTGTAATTCTAACAGCATGGTGAAAAGCCCCAAACTGTCTTCTTTGAAATCGGGGTCGTAAATGCCCAAAATACTGGCCGCTGATGTTTCGCCCAGATCAAAGAAACTGGCGGCCACGAGTTTATCACCACGGTATACGGTGGTCTCCCAGGTGTCAAAGATGTTGCCCGGCTCTCCGTCGAGCAGGGAATCAACCAGGGTAGGGGCTAGCATGCCGGGAAAGTCGGCGCGGTACTTTTGGTAAAGTTTTTCTTTCGTACTGTCAATGAAAGCCGGTTGAATATGGACGCGGTACTTTTGGGTGTTGCGCCGAATGATTTTGCGCAAGCTCTTGCTAAAGCGATAATCTTTTAGCGGAAGCCGAACCCAAAGTGCGGAATAGAAATCCTCCCCAAAGCACAAGAAATGAGTGGTAAATATGGTTTGCCCCATACGATACCAGCCCCGGGCCAGGTATTTGTCGAGTTCCTGACCCGGTACGTGTTCCGGATAGTGCTTGGCAGCAAACATAGAGACCATAACAGATGTGTCTATTTGAGGGCTTTTGCTAAAAGAAAATACTTTTTGCTTAAGTATCCACTCTTATTAAGGTGGTTAACCCATAGGATTGTTCGGTAGGCATTAAATCTTTTGGTACAACTCTCCGCCTTTGCTAAACAAACGATCTACTCGCTTACTTACCTGTGGATCCGTCTCTAGTACGGGAGCATGGTGGGGTTTAATGCGGGCATCGATGACAATTGGCCCACGGCAGCCCCAGTGCTTATGCTTTGTAAATGCCTGCACACCGTGGATGTCGTGGGACGGGTTGGCCCGGGTGAAGGCGGCCCACAGGAAATTGTTGAGCGTTGCCCCCATAAAAGGAGCATTGTCGGCCAGGATGATCATGGGAATGCTATCCAGCTCAAAACGCTCGAGGTACTGCGCCAGCTGTTGGGCATCGGCATAAGCGTCGGCTCCACTAAATGCGGGGCCCTGAATCGCCAGAATGCCCGGTTGCACAAAAGTAGGGGTCGAAAATCCATCGGGCAGTGTGAAGTCGGGGGGTAATTCCGTGGAAAGCTCCCGCCGTTTTTTGCCACAGCAGGCAATCGTCACTTTTGAGCCTGCGTTCCATCCTGAGCCAGAATAGTCGAGCGTGTCGATGGTCGTCTTTGTCTGAAAATGCAGGTCACGGGTCCAGTCGACGCGCTCCAGAATGTGCTGGAAGAAATGCGGAATATCATGAGTGCTCAGCTGCGGATCGTCTCCTTGGGCGGCGATAAAGAGAAACTTGGCCAGCGATGTCTGGCCACTACCGAGGATGCGATTGGCTTGTGTGAGGATCTCTTCAGGGCGTCGCTCCCGGAAAGGCATGTAGCGCTCGCTGCCGATAGCCAGTAACAGCGGGTGTACCCCAGCCGCATCAACGGCATTGATTTCCTTAACGCCCGGGAATTCCTGCGGCGTCAGGAGCTTGACCAGTTGGTGGATCATATATCCGAAACTACTGTCCTCCTGGGGAGGACGCCCCACTACCGTAAAGTGCCAGATGGCATTTTTGCGGTAGTATACCTGATCAACATCCATCACCGGGAAGTCGTGCTGCAGGCTGTAGTACCCAAGGTGATCACCAAAGGGCCCCTCGGGTTTTTTCTCTCCTTTGCGGATAGTACCGGTGATGACAAAATCGGCATCAGAAGAAAGGACATGGCCGTTACGGCGAGCGTAGCGAAAGCGGCGACCACCCAGTAACCCGGCAAAGGTAAGCTCTGATAATCCTTCCGGTAGTGGCATGATAGCGGAAAAAGCATGGGAGGGCGCTCCGCCAATAAAAATAGATGCCCGGAAGGGTTCGTCGCTCTGATTATACTGCGTATGGTGGACCCCAATGCCCCGGTGAAGTTGGTAGTGCATACCTATCTCTTTATTCGGGACATAATCATTACCCGTTAGTTGGATACGGTACATTCCGATATTCGAATGCATGATATTGCGGTCGGCTGGAGGTAGTGTAAATACCTGGGGCAAGGTGACAAAAGCACCTCCGTCCATAGGCCACGATTTGATCAGGGGCAGCTGATCGACGGTGGTAGTGCCGTAGGTGACGGCCGGTTTACCAAGGCTTTTCATCGGCAGGGCTGACAGAGCGGTAAAGGGAGCACCCACGTATCGCAGTGGGTTGCGGAAGAAATTGGTAGGATCTGCTTTAAGTTCAATAACTTTCTGCACCTTCTTCAGGGTATGGCGAAAGAGAAAGTCGGTTCGCTCATAAGTGCCGTATAGGTTGGAGAGGGCAGGGAAGGGGCTGCCCTTGATATTTTCAAATAAAATAGCCGGACCCCCCTGTTCAAATACACGTCGGTGTATCTCGGCAGCTTCCAGGTCGGGGTCAACTTCAGCAGTAATGCGTAGTAAGTGTCCGTGTTTTTCCAGATCCTGAACGCAATCGTATAGGCTATGATAACTCATGGTTTCAATTTATTCGGTATATGCAAAAGGACGAACGCCTGGTCGCCCGAAAAGTTGGCTGCACAGGCTAGGGTTAATACTATTCCTATTTCTCTGTACTCTGGAAGAACTCTTTCTGTTCTGACATCCCGTCGGATTGAGGCAAGGTTGTCTTTATTTAGAATAAATCTAAATTGAACGCAAAAACATTCTTTTGCATGTTTGTACATAAAGAATGGGCGATTATCACAATGTGAAAAAAATCCGGTGAACGAATCGGAGTTTTAAGGAACAAACAGGACGTTAGTGTTCAGAGAATGAATCAGAAGAAAGCAAAAAGATCTATTGATGATAATCATGAGGAGAATAATCCGGCAAATTCCTAATGCACTTCGCTTTGAGTCTGGTGCTGGTTTATTATCTTGTCCAAATTTAGAGCGTAATCGGCCAATTGCCGGGCAACAAGTAAATGCAAGAGCGCTCCTACTTACAAATCAGAACTAATGCAGCAGTATCACGACTTACTCCGGCACATTTTGGAAAAAGGCGTGGAAAAAGGTGACCGAACTGGAACGGGTACGATCAGTGTTTTTGGCTATCAGATGCGCTGTGACCTGTCGAAAGGATTTCCTTTATTGACGACGAAGAAAGTGCATTTTAAGTCAGTGGTGCATGAGTTGCTTTGGTTTCTGCGCGGGGATACTAATATTCGATACCTGGTGCAGAATGGAGTGCGTATTTGGAATGAGTGGCCTTTTCAGTACTGGTTGAGAGAAACCGGTCAGGCCAATCAGTTTCCCAAATACAGTACCGCCTGGAAAAATAAGATGAAGGAGTTCGTCCATCAGGTTAAAGAGGATGAGGCTTTCGCCAAAAACTGGGGGGAGTTGGGGCCGGTTTACGGACGGCAGTGGCGCGATTTTAACGGCGTTGATCAAATTGCACAAGTGGTGGCCGATATAAAAAGTAAGCCAGATTCGCGCCGTTTAATGGTCTCGGCCTGGAACCCGGAGGATATCCCGGTAATGGCCGAAGCAGGATTGCCGCCCTGTCATGCTCTGTTTCAGTTTTACGTTCGTGACGGCAGGCTGTCGTGTCAATTATATCAGCGTTCAGCCGATGCTTTTTTGGGTGTACCCTTTAATATTGCCTCGTACGCTTTATTGACCATAATGATGGCTCAGGTGTGCGAGCTGGAGCCTGGAGATTTTGTGCATACTTTTGGTGATTTGCATTTATACAAAAACCATTTGGAGCAAACTGAAATCCAATTGGCCCGGGATATACGGCCATTGCCCAGCGTCAGGCTGAATCCAGAGGTTTGGGAAATTGACGGATTCCAGTATGAAGATATTGAACTGATCGGGTATACTCCCCATCCGTCGATAAAAGCGCCCGTTTCGGTGTAGAGGATCTGCGGGTACGATACCAGTGATGGTGAAAAAAGTCATTTATACGTCAGGAGGATATTTATTACGCTAGAACACTCAATGTTTAAACTAAAGCAATGCAAATAACTCTTTTTACAAGGCAATGTTTGGCAAAAGCCGGAGTAGGGTGATTATACGTTATTTAGATGCAATCTAAATAGTGGTTACTCAGTTGAAATTATTGTTAAAAATGTTGCGCGCAACCTATCTTTGTGCTGACAAAAATATGACAGTCTGTTTTTTCGAAAACAACATTAGAAAATATATATCGAACATGATTTTTAAGTCGTTGATTAGCCGATCTTTACTAGTACTGTCCTTGATTGCGTTGGCCTTTCCGGCCTTTGCTCAGGACGGCGGCGGTGTTGACGAAGCAGCGTTTAACGAAGGTAAGACGCTGTTCCGCAACTACTGCGCTACCTGCCATAACCGTAACATGGTAGATGATTTGACCGGTCCTGCCCTTGGAGGTACCATGGAGCGCTGGTCAGATTACCCGGAAGAAGATCTGTACAGTTGGATTCGCAATTCACAGGCGATGATTCAGGCTGGACACCCCCGCGCGGTAGAGCTCTGGGAAGACTGGAAACCTACGGTCATGACCAATCAAAACCTGACCGATGAGGAGATTGATAATGTCTTGCTTTACATTAATGCCGTTTATACCGGTAACGAGCCGGGCAAACCTGCCGTTGCTGCCGGCCAGGAAGAGGTAGTGGTCGAGGAAGAGGACAATACTGTTCTCTTTTTAATTCTGGCTGGTATCCTGGGAATCCTGGCGGTTGTTCTGGCGCGCATCGTTTCTAACCTCAACTACATGTTGAAGTTGAAGGATGGCGATAAGACAGCTCGTCGTCGTTCTCTGGTCGAGATTCTAACCAGCAAAGGGGTGATTGCATTTGTCATCTTTGCCCTGGTGGTACTGGGTGGATACACGACGGTAAACAACGCCATTATGCTCGGTCGCCAGCAAGGTTACGAGCCGGAACAACCTATTAAATTTTCCCACGCTACGCACGCCGGCTTACAGAAGATCGATTGTCAGTATTGCCACGACGGAGCTCGCCGTTCCAAGCACTCGGTAATTCCGGCGGCCAATACCTGTATGAACTGTCACTCGGCAGTTAAAGTAGGCTCGCAGTATGGCACCGCCGAGTTGACTAAGATTTATGCTTCCATAGGTTGGGACCCCAATACCGATACCTATATCGATGATGTCGAAAATATGGAACGTGCTGACCTGGAGAAAATCTACAAAAAGTGGATTGCCGACAACTACGTGAAGGAAACGGGAGGATTGGATAGCGATGGTGAACAACTGATCGAGGATCAGTGGGAAGGTATTGTTAGCTCTCTTACTAACGAGCGTACGGAAGATGAAAAGATTTACGGGCCAATTGAGTGGGTACGCCTGCACAATCTGCCGGATCATGCTTACTTTAATCACGCCCAGCACGTATCGGTGGGTAAAGTCGAATGCCAGACTTGCCACGGCCCGGTAGAAGAAATGGAAGTGGTTTACCAACACTCGCCCCTGTCCATGGGCTGGTGCATTAACTGCCACCGCGAAACGGAGGTACAGTTCAGCGATAACGAATACTACAATTCTTACGAGAAGTATCACGAAGAGATTGCCAAGGGAGAGCGCGACAAAGTCACAGTAGAAGATATCGGTGGTCTCGAGTGTCAGAAATGCCACTACTAAAGGCAACCCGGACAACAGTGATCTATAAACATTCAACTAACCAGAAAATACAGTGCATCGCATAATGAAAAAATCAAATAAAAATGAGATCTGGGTCGGAGTGGATCAATTAGCTAATGACTCAGCTTTTCAGAAAGCGACCACGGAAGAATTTAAAGAGCTGCCTATCGTAGATGATCTGGCAGATGAAAATACACTGGAGCAAGACTCCAGCCGCCGCGATTTTCTTAAATATCTGGGCTTTGGTCTGGGGGCCGCCACGCTCGCTGCTGGGTGTGACATTCCCGTAAAAAATGCCTTACCCTATGTCGTCAAGCCAGATACTATTGTACCTGGTGTAGCCACGTATTTTGCATCTACTTTTGTGAGAGGTGGTGACTTTGTTCCGGTTTTGGTGAAAACCCGCGAAGGCCGTCCAATCAAAGTAGAAGGCAACAGCTTGTCTTCCATCACCCGTGGTGGTACGTCCGCCCGCGCACAGGCCAGCGTCCTTAGTTTATACGACACCAGTCGTATTGATGGGCCTTATGCCGTTAAGGACGGTGAGTATAGTAACAATACCAAACTGAGCTGGTCCAAGCTGGACGAAGAGGTTGGAGGGAAATTAACCGGCAGTAGCCGCATCCGCATCGTGGGTAACACGATCATGAGTCCAACGACCAAGAAGGCAGTTGCGGACTTTCAGCAGGCCTTTCCCAATGCGGAGCTGGTCATGTACGACCCCGTATCGAGCTCGGCGCTTTTAGAAGCCAATGAAGAATGTTTTGGTGAAGCGGTAGTACCGGCTTATCATTTTGATAAAGCGGATGTTATCGTCAGCTTTGATGCTGATTTTCTGGGTACCTGGATTTCTCCGGTAGAATATGCTTCTCAGTATGCGGAAAATCGCCGCATCAATAAGATTGAAGGCGCCAAGATGTCGCACCACGTACAGGTGGAATCGCACATGACGCTGACTGGCTCTAATGCCGATAACCGGGTTTTGGTAAAACCATCCCAAATGGGGGCGGCCATTGTCGCTCTGTACAATGAGGTAGCCGCCCTGACCGGTGGTTCCAAGGTAAATGGTCCTAAGTTGCCGGCAGAAACGGCCGCCAAGTTCAAGCGCGTAGCGCAAGAGCTGGCTGATAATCGCGGAGCTTCTCTCGTAGTGAGCGGATCGAATAATATCGGTGAGCAAGTACTGGTTAACGGCATCAACAGCATGCTCGACAACTATGGCTCTACTATCGATCTGGCTAATGCATCTATGCAGCGTCAGGGGATGGATAAAAATATTCAGGGGCTGTTGCGCCAAATGAATGCTGGTCAGGTAGATGCCGTATTCTTTATGGATGGTACTAACCCCGCTTTCGATATTCCTAATGCAGAGCAATTTGCCACGGCACTTGAAAAAGTAGGTACTAAAGTCTACATGGGCACTGTACCCAACGAAACGGCTATGTTGTGTGATTACCTGGCACCTACGCATCACTACCTGGAAAGCTGGGGTGACGTAGAGGCCAAACGCGGTCATTATACCATGATTCAGCCGACCATTGCGCCCTTATTTGATACGCGTATGGCAGAAGAGACGCTGCTGCGTTGGGCTGGTAGCGAAGCATTGGCTACTGATGCTGAGCAGCCTTATTTCGAATACCTGAAAGCACACTGGCAAGAAGCTATTTTCCCTACGCAATCTAAGTTTGCTACGTTTCAGGCCTTTTGGGATAGCGCGCTGCATGATGGGGTATTTGAAAGCCCGCAGCCGGTGCGCACCCAGTATAGTTTTTCCGGTGATGTTACCTCAGCTGCTTCTAAGGTGCGTAAGCCACAGAATAGTGAGTTGGAACTGTCGTTTTTTGAGACGGTAAATATTGGGGCCGGACAATACGCCAGCAACCCGTGGCTGCTGGAAATGCCCGACCCGGTGACCCGCACAACCTGGGGCAATCACCTGGCCGTACCCGTAGCCTGGGAAGGTGGTAACGAATTCACGTCGTTTAAAAACCTCAACGGACGTGAGCTGTATGGTGAAGCTGACGTGGTAGACGTATCTGCTAATGGGGTAACGAAAGATGTGCCGGTGATTCGTCAGTTCGGACAGATGAATGGGACGGTAGCCCTGGCCATCGGCTTTGGCCGAACGGTAACCGGGAAAATGGGCAAAGCGTTGGGTAATCGCGTAGGTGCCGATGTGTTCCCCATGCTTAGCATTGACGGCAACGGTAACACGCAATACTATGCCACCGATGCTGCTGTCTCCGAAAAGAAAGCTACGGAGAAAGAGTTCGCTTGTGTTCAGTACCACCACACGATGGGGGTGACGGGGACAGACCCGAAGACAAATGAAGAAATTAACGTTGACGAAAAAACGGTTATGACACTGGGCGAAGGATATCAGGGCAGCCTGACCAATCGCTCAATCATTTATCAGGCGAATATTCGTGAGCTGGAAGACCTCAAGCATCATATTGACGAAAAACGCGCGGAAGCACAGACGCTCAACGAGCATACGCTGTATCCGTACGAAGAATATAAAGAAAACGTTTACGAGCAAGGACACCACTGGGGAATGCATGTGGATCTAAACGCGTGCATCGGCTGCGGTGCCTGTCAGGTGGCTTGTATCGCCGAAAATAATGTACCCATTGTCGGTAAAAAAGAAGTGGCGCGTCACCATGAGATGACGTGGCTACGTATTGATCGCTACTACTACGGTGATTACGAAAACCCGAACGTTGTGTATCAGCCGATGATGTGTCAGCACTGCGATAATGCTCCGTGTGAGAACGTTTGTCCAGTAGCGGCTACTAACCACAGCTCGGAAGGTCTGAACCAAATGACGTATAACCGCTGTATTGGTACGCGTTATTGCGCGAACAACTGTCCTTACAAAGTGCGTCGTTTCAACTGGCTCGACTACACCACGGCGGATATTTTCCCAGCTAACGAAGTCGATGTGGCTAACGAAGATATTCCATTCGGAGCGGATAACCTGACCCGTATGGTACTCAATCCTGATGTGACCGTGCGATCGCGCGGTGTCATCGAGAAGTGTAGTTTCTGCGTACAGCGCATTCAGGAAGGTAAACTGACGGCAAAACGCGAAGGCCGTGGCCTGCGCGATAACGATGTGAAAACAGCTTGTCAGACAGCCTGTCCGACCGGTGCTATCGTCTTTGGTGATCAAAACAACAAAGAAGGTATTCTGGCCGAACGCCTGGACAATCCGCTGAATTACCTGGTACTGGAAGAAGTGAACACCCAAACGGCTGTGAACTATACCGCTAAGGTGAATAACCGCAGCGAGGAACTAGACGCGTAATAAAATATTGAATACGGGAGAGCCCTGGAGGTTCTCCCCACCCTATATTGACTAAAGAACGCCCGTTAATTGGGCAATAAATAAACAGAACTAATGAGTGCATCAGTATCGCCGATCCGTGAGCCGCTCGTAACTGGGAACAAATCCTATCACGACATTACGGAAGATATCTGCTCCCCAACGGAGCGCACGCCGTCAGCTGCCTGGGTACTGGCCTTTATTGTGTCGGTAGCCGGTTTGGCATTTTACGTATTCTGTGTAGCCTGGACCGTCTGGAACGGTATCGGTACCTGGAACCTGAACCGCACCATCGGCTGGGGTTGGGACATTACCAACTTCGTATGGTGGGTGGGTATCGGTCACGCAGGTACGTTGATTTCCGCTATTTTGCTCCTGTTCCGTCAGAAATGGCG
>Ga0102940_1000242_pt1 | contig 37898 bp, 21 predicted proteins | sample SalPonR2_C_D1_MG_FD_78215 | JGI IMG/M metagenome (GOLD analysis project Ga0102940, IMG submission 78215) | Salt pond soil microbial communities from South San Francisco under conditions of wetland restoration - Salt Pond MetaG R2_C_D1_MG | ecosystem: Environmental > Aquatic > Marine > Intertidal... | reverse complement strand
GCTGAGGCGGGATAGTCATTATACTCGTCGATGATCGTTTGTAACGCCTGCAGATAAAGCGTATCGTCCTCAGGTATGGTGTTGAGCTCGTATACGAAGGAAAGTCGCTTTAGATCGAGATCAATGAGCGCCGGTATATTATTGGCGTTCTCCAGGCGGGTAGCCAATAAGTCCTGAAACAACATCAATGCCCGGTATGTGTTTGCCGTGGTATCTGCGACAGAAAATGAGTGGTCGACAAATACAGGTGCCGGAGCAAAAGCTTCGCGGTCATCCAAAACGAAGTCGGTTACCGGTTCCGCAAGAAAAGACTGTGAATTCGAGAAATGAGCGATAGCCTGGTGCACCAAAAAATCATATAAGGTCGGCCACAATCCTGCTACCTGCTCGCCCTGATTGATGGCATTGGGCAAGTCGGACAAATCCACCTGCAGGAGGGCATCTTTGGGCGCTAAAGAAGCAAAGAAATAATCGGCAATCGTCTGCTCGATGCGGTCGATACTCCATTCGTCAATATCGGCGGTATCACGATCAGCCGCATATGTGCGATCGGCAATTCGCCAGTACTCGGATTGCAGGTATTCACTCATGATTTGGGCGAGTACCGACTGCAGAATCGCTTTCTCCACCCCCGATTGTTGATCAACTTCGGTAGCGAGCCGTCGGATCGTTGCTAATTGGCGATCCTCTTCTAATTCGCCCAAATAGACACTTAAATAAAGCATAGCCCGCACGTAGTGATCGGTCTGCCCCTGAGTGACTGTCTGGCGTCGTATTTTCTCCAATTCTGCTATACCACTGCGGTAAAGCCCCTCATTCATCAGCGAATCAATAGCGTTCCACTCTTGCTGATAGAGAGAGTCTGATGGATCGGACATACTAGAATCATTTTGTGCACGCAGTGGTTGCGTCAGGAGTAACGCAGAAAAGAAAAGAAAAGAGACAACATTAGAAAAAAAAGACTGCCTGATCATACGTTCATGTTTCGGATTAATGGAGAATTTGTACAGCCATAGGATGCAGGAATTGATCGATTTACATAAGCACTACAGCATCTTATGCAAAGCAAGGCCTGCCGCCCGATGATTGCAACGCTATACACATTCTGAATATTGCTATGCTTGCGCAATCTGCTGCCCCCGTATATTCTTTTAGCGAAAGCCATTGCCACTCACTTATCGCGATTTGATAAAAGCGAGCTGAACCGGTTAATGTCCACCTCTTTATCCAATATACCGTTTTTCAGGATAAATGCACATAAATGCCTGGCCCAGTATGGCCCCAGCGAAGTGCCTTTGGTACCAAGTCCATTGAATATGTAAAGATTGTTGTGCGTTGGGTGTTGCCCCAAAAAAGGACGGCGATCCCGCACGGTTGGTTTGATAGCAGAGCGATGATCAAGTACCTCAAATGGCACGGTCAGGATGTCTTCCAGTCTGTCGTGCAGAAATTGCCGGGCTTCTTCGGTAGGCTGATCGTGCGGAAACCGATTCGCATTGGTCGAACCGATCCAGTATATATCGTCTTTCCAGGGTACAATAAAAATGCGCTGCTTGAGAATTTTTTCAAAGTGAATACCGGGAATCCGAACCCATATTGCCTGCCCTTTGGCTCCACCGAAGGGCAAGTAATTGAAGTAAGGATTGTCAGCAGCCTGAGCACCTTCCGCAAAGATAACGGCATCAGCTTTTAGTGTACCATATTGTACACCTTGCGCACCAACCGACAAACCATCATAACGAAATGGCTCCTCCAGAATTCGCCCCTCTTCTTTTAGTTTTTGCCGAAAGGCTGTAATCAACCGACCAATATGGACCTGGGCACTGTGTTGTACCTCCCCGTAGCGGAAAGTCGGACGGATGTATTGCGCATATTGCTGCAAGTCGGGGGTATCGAGCATATATTTTTGATAATCCGGATCCCCCGTCCGCACCAGCCAGTCGTTTTCTTCCCGGCGATTAAACAGACTGCGGATAATGTTGCGCTGATTAACTAGAGAGACGTGAAGCTCCTCTTCTAATTCCCGGTAAATGGTCAGAGCCTCGGGTAGCAAATCGTCAAAACGCCAGGACTTAACGTAGCGTCGTCCCGTAATTGGATTCATTAACCCTGCCGCCGCCGTGCTCGCTGCCGTATCGTGTCCGCGATCCACGTGTGCAACTTCTTTTTGGTAATGCTTGCGCAAAACCCAGGAAATCAACGTTCCCGCTAATCCTTGTCCGACAATCAGGAAATCATATTTAGGCATCGTTATGTGTCGTTTCAGTAAGTGCTTGCCGCTGCTTGCGGGTTAATCCGGCTACCACCAGGCGATAAGAATGGTCCATCAGTTCTAAAACCAGCTCATCGGAGCATTCTCCGGAAAGCAGTAAAGTATTCCAATGCTTTTTATTCATGTGGTATCCGGGCCGGATATCGGTATAATGCTCCCGCAGTTGTATAGCTCGTTCCGGATCACATTTCAAATTTACGGCAGGCGAATCACCGTCGAGACGCAAGGTCGCAAACATTTTATGCATCACCTTAAAGACGATGACATCTGCTCCAAACGGCATGCCTTCCGTGGCGCCTTGTTTTTGCAGGCAAGCCTGACGAAAAACTTCCATGTCCATAGTACATTATTTATCACGTAAAAAAACAAAAACCAGAGAAGATAAAGAAAGTAGCGTATCCGGCAGTTCCTGGTTTTCTAGTGAAAAAATGAAGCCCCAGTCCACCTATTGTCATTTGAATGTAAAACTAGGATAATTTTCTGTTGGCAGGATATAAAATTTCTTTTGCTGAAAGTGGTAACCTTATCGGCAGATATACGGAATATACTTCCTACACAAACATTTTACCTATATTTGCGCTGTTTATACTCCCTACAGCTACACTTTGGCTTATTAGGCCTTTAAGAAGCAAGCACTATCTTAGGGGCCGGCATAATTAATTGAACAATGACAGACCGTTCACACTTAAGTATGCTGTACGCTTTTTAAAAGCTTTCTGTAGAAACTATTATTGTTTATTCATCAAATACAAAATCTGTATGAATTGTATTTACTTACGCTCATGTAAACCAATCTTCAGGATGTTCCTGGTGGCCTTTCTGGCACTCACTGCCGTAGCCATGCAGGCACAAGACCGTACGTTGACCGGTACGGTTTACGATCAGGACGGCCTGTCTGTGATTGGTGCTAATGTTTATGTAAAAGGAAATCCATCGAAAGGTGTAGCCACCGATTTAGATGGTAAATTCGAACTGACGCTGTCAGAGAATGAGAACACCATCATTGTCTCTTACGTGGGGTATGCCACTAAAAGAGTCAAAGTAGACGGCCAGTCTAACGTGGAAATTACGTTAAGCGAAGATGTAGAGCTCTCCGAGGTGGTTGTCACTGCTCTTGGTGTAGAGCGCGACGAGAAAGCGCTCGGTTATGCTGTGCAAACGCTGGGGGCCGACGATATTGCCAAGGTAAAGCCGACTAACGTCACTAATGCCCTGGCCGGTAAGGCTGCGGGGGTATTTGTTACCGGTAGTGGTAATGGTCCGACAGCATCCGCTAATATTAATATTCGGGGAGCTGCCTCTCTGCTCGGTAATAACCAACCACTATTTGTGGTGAATGGTATGCCTATTACAAATGATCTGTACAGCTTTGATGACGGGTTAAATGGATCAACCACGATCGACTTCGGTAATGCCGCTCAGATTGTCAACCCGGATGATATTGCCAGTGTAAATATTCTGAAAGGACCGGCAGCCTCTGCCCTTTATGGTGCCCGCGCTGCTGACGGGGTTATTCTTATCGAAACAAAAACCGGTAAAAACGCCGAAGGATGGGGAGTATCTATCAACTCCACAACGACTGCTGAAACGATCCTAAAGCTTCCCAATTACCAAAATGAATTTGGCTTTGGTGGTGGTGGTAAGTACAGTTATGTAGACGGTACAAACTATATTGGCCCCAAGGAATCTTACGAAGCCTACGGTGAGAACTGGGGACCTCGCATGAACGGACAGCTCATTAAGCAGTTCAATTCTGATGGCGAGCCCGCACCGTTCACTCCGGCACCGGATAACATCCGCAACTTTTTCCGTACGGGTGTTACTTCCATTAACAATATATCGATCAATAATAGTACAGATAACAGCGACTTCCGCCTGTCTTACACCAATACTGGTAACCGCGGAATCGTACCTAATACAGGACTAGAAAGAAATACCTTTCAGACCAGTATCGGACAACGCCTGTTTGATGACAAACTGGATATCCGCTTAAATGGTATGTACGTGCGCTCCAGCTCCGGTAACGTACCTAACGCCGGCTACGACGAGTCTTCTTCCGTAATGTACGGTTGGTTGTGGTACCCACGCCAGGTTGAAATCAATGACCTGAGAGATTACTGGGAGCCGGGACAGGAAGGTGTACAGCAGCGCTACGTAGAGGACCTGTGGGTAAATAACCCATGGTTTGTAGCCAATGAAAACACCAACTCCTTCCAGTCGAATCGTTTGATTGGTAACGTGCGCATGAAGTACGACTTTAATAAGCATTTCAGTGCACGCTTCCGTTTTGGTGCCGACGTGGTCGACGATCAGCGTCAATTCCGCCGCGCACCATCGACCAAGGCAACTCCCGGTGAAAACGGTAGCTACCGCGAAGATGAAATTTCTTTTCAGGAGACCAATGCAGAATTACTCCTGAGCTATAAAACTGATTTCCAGGATAATTCAGCGTTTGACTTTGAAATGAGCGTCGGTGGTAACCTGATGCAGCAACGCGCCAACTTCCTGGTTGCGAACAACCCGGAATTGAAGTTTGCCGGTGATAGCGAGAGTATTTATACCCTCACTAATACGGCTTCCGGTGTACTGGTAGAATCCCAGAAAACCGGTCAGGCGATCAACTCTCTTTTTGGAGTAGCTACCCTGTCGTACCGCAACTTCCTCTACCTGGATGCTACCGTGCGTCAGGACTGGAGTAGTACTCTGGTTGATCCGGCAGCAGGGCTAGAGGGATCGGATTACTCATTCCTGTATCCATCCGTATCGATGAGTGCCATTCTATCGGATGCCTTGCAAATTCCTACTTCATCACCTATTTCTTTCCTTAAATTAAAAGGTGCTTACGCCGAAGTAGGTAATGGTGCTCCTCCCTACTCGTTTAATACGACCTTTACACCACAGGCCGCTTTTGGTGGTCAGTCGGTATTCGCGACCAACCGCACCCTGGCTGATCCTAATCTAACCAATGAGCGCACACGTGCTCTTGAATTTGGTTTTGATGTACGCTTCTTTGGCGATCGCCTGCGCGTAGATGCGACGTACTATGATATGTTGAGCTTTGACCAGATTATCAATCTGCCCGTGGCAGCCACTTCAGGAGCTGACTTCATCACTACTAATGGTGGCGAGATTAGCAACCGCGGGTTGGAGCTGTTAGTGACGGGTCGCCCGGTGGAGACCAGTGATTTTGCCTGGGATGTTACCCTGAACTTCGGTCGCAACCGCGCCGTAGTGGAAAGTCTGCCCGATGTAATCTCAGAAAATAGTGGACGCTACTCTATCGTTCCCGACCTTTTCCCTGGCGATGAAGGTGGTGCTGACCTTGAGTTTGTTGCCGAAGAAGGTGAATTACTGGGACAGCTCTACGGCCTTGGCTTCCAACGCGTACCAAGTGGTCCATTTGCCGGTCAGATCATTCATGAAAATGGTTTACCCCTGCTCACGCAGGATAAGGTATCGGCTGGTTCTTATCAGCCTGATTTCCGCGCTGGTATCATGAACACCTTTACCTGGAAAAACCTCAGTGTAGGTGTTCTTTTTGACGGATCGTTCGGTGGTAAAATGTATTCCCGTACCCATGCCCTCATGGCAACTGGTGGTGCCATCACCAACGAAGATGATCCAAACCTCGATCTGCTGACTACGGAAGGCCGTACAGTTTACTCCGTTGATTACGATGCTGCCGGAGATCCGGTATATACGCTGGAGCAAGCCGGTGGTGTAGTTGGCCCCGGTGTGAAAAACATTGGTACGCCCGAAAATCCGGAATATGTGCCTAACGACGTAGAAGTGGAGCCAGGTGGTGCCGGTTATACCGGATACTTCTACAACTACTATGGTAATGGCTTTAACCGGGATAATATTGAAGCAGCTACCTACGATGCTACCTGGGTAAAATTGCGCGAAGTAAGCGTAACCTATAACCTGCCAGGTTCTCTGACCGACCGCATGGGATTGGGCCGCGCTTCCGTATCTCTGGTAGGCCGCAACCTGCTGCTGTTCACGGATGTACCATCTATCGACCCGGAAACATTCTCTATCCGTAACGGATTGTTTGTTCCTGGATTTGAAAGTACACAATTACCCTCCACGCGCAGCTTCGGTGTGTCGCTGAGCGTAGGATTCTAAGTTAGGGCAGCGGCAGCTGACTTGTTGCCGCTGTTCTCCACTTTTTTGCCAACTAAAAAAACAAGACTAATGTCTATACGTAAAATATCTTTCATCTTCATTATAGCCTCTGTGTTGGCAGTAGGCTGTGACGATTTTGATGAATTAAACACAAATCCGAACGAACCAATTACGGTTTCTTCTGATGTACTACTTGCCTCGGCTATTCGTCAGAGTGTAAATACTATGGTTAACGAGTCTTTTCTACTCGGTAATAACGCCGCTCAGCTGACGGCTAAAACGCTACGAACAGAGGTAGATGCCTATAACTGGAACGCTTTTCCTACCGTATGGGAAGGCATGTACACCTCCCTGTCTGATGTTAACTCCGTAGAACAACAAGCCATAGAGAGTAGCAATGAGCAGATGGAAGGCGTAGCCGTAGTTATGCGGTCCTGGATTTTTTCCGTGCTCACGAATGCCTACGGTGATATTCCATACTTCGATGCGATTGCAGCGGAAGGAGGAACGTTTACCCCGGCCTATGATCTACAGGAAGATATTTATGCCGATTTACTTTCTGAGCTGGATCGTGCCGCTGATCTACTGGCCGGACCAGGATCAATCTCTGGTGATATTCTACTAAATAATGATGCCAGCAAATGGCAAAAGTTCGCTAACTCACTGCGCATGCGTCTGTTGATGACGGCCAGCAATAGCCTGCCGGATGCCGGCACGCGTTTTGCCGCGGTATTTAACGAAGGCAATTATATTCAAAGCAATCAGGATAACGTTACGCTAACGTACCTGGATGCTTTCCCAAATCAATTTCCTTTACTTCCGCTAAAAACGGGTGACTTTGACGCCGTAGCATTTAGTCAGACTGCCCTGGATGTCATGAATCAGTATAATGATCCACGACTGGCACGTTATGCACGTCCTGACAACGACGACTTTTCGTCGGCAGCGACTTTCTCGGGTGCCGCCAATGGTTCTAACAATGCAAATTGCAGTAAAGTAGGTTCACGTTTGGGCGTACAGTACTACAATATTTCTGCTCAGACGACCGCCTCCGAACTCGGACTTCCCACTGCGGAAGGCATCGTTATGACTTATGCCGAGGTAGAATTTCTTTTGGCAGAAGCCGCAGCGAAAGGCTGGATCAGTGAAGATATAGAAGAGCACTACCGCGCTGGTATCGCTGCTTCTATGGTATACCATCAGGTAAATCCCGAGCCTTTTGGCTACAGTAGTGTAGATGATTTCTATGCCAATTCAGGAGTGGCCTACAGTGAAGTTACCGATATCTGGGAACAGAAATGGGTAGCGCTTTTCTTCCATGGCCTGGAGCCTTACTTTGAGGTACGTCGCTGGTATGCCGAAAGCGGTATGAGCTGGGATGGCATTCCATTCCTCGCCCCACCTTGTGACAACCTGAATAATGATGTATTGCCCATGCGCTTCCTGTACCCTGGTCAGGAGCAATCGCTCAATGCGGCAAATTACCAGGAGGCCGTGACACGCCTTGGCGGTAATGACTTCAACACCACCGTCTGGGTAGTTGAATAAATTAGAATTACTATTTTTAGATATAATTCCGTACCATTCCCTTTCGGGGATGGTACGGTTTCTTTACTTATACCCTTTGGTAACCGAGACTGTTCCCACCACCAGGAAAATGTAATACCATGAATAAAAAAAACTGGACCAACAAGTACTTCGATTTCTATCCACCAGTCTTTCTGCCAGCGGCTATTCTCATCATTTTATTTATCTCGATAACACTAATTGTCGGCGACCCGATGGAGCAGATCTTTGATCGGGTACAAAATGGTATCGTTGATAATGCCGGTTGGTTGCTGGTACTCGCCGTAAACGTTTTTGTCGTTATTTGTCTGGTTTTTGCCTTCAGCCGGTTTGGCAGTTTGCGCCTGGGTGGACCTTTTGCCAAACCAGATTTCAGTACGTTTGCCTGGTTTTCCATGTTGTTTTCTGCCGGGATGGGGATCGGTTTGCTATTCTTTAGTGTCGCCGAACCAATCACCCACTTCAATACACCTCCTGTTCCTTTTGCCGATCAGGCTGAGCGCGCCAATAATGCGTTCACCTACACCTTTCTCCACTGGGGGCTCCACGCCTGGGCCGTTTATGCACTGATTGGTCTGGGATTAGCATTCATGACTTTTAACCGCCGCCAACCCCTCACGATCCGTTCTCTGTTCTACCCTCTCTTTGGAGACCGCGTACACGGTCCGGTGGGTAATATCATTGACATTATAGCCGTCGTTGCTACACTCTTTGGCCTGGCTACCTCCCTCGGATTCGGTGTACAACAAGTAGCCGCCGGGCTCGATCACCTTTTTGGCCTACCAAATACCGTCTGGATGCAGGTAGCTCTGATTGGCATCATTACCCTGGCGGCGACCGCCAGTGTGGTAGCCGGGCTGGACAAAGGGGTGCGCGTACTCAGCGAGCTCAATATGCGCCTGGGACTTATTTTCCTGATAGTCATGCTGATCATTGGTCCTACTATTTTTCTCCTCGACGGATATATTCAAAATACGGGTCGTTACTTTCAGCAAATCATTTCCCTGGGCACCTGGACGGAGACCTACACCGGAGGAAAATGGCAAAATGATTGGTCTGTATTTTATTGGGCCTGGTGGATTAGCTGGTCCCCATTTGTGGGAATGTTTATCGCCCGGGTATCCAAAGGACGTACTATCCGGGAATTTATTCTGGGGGTACTCTTAGTCCCCACACTTTTGACCTTCCTGTGGATGAGTGTCTTTGGCGGGTCTGCCATGTTCTTAGAGATTAACGGTATCGGCAATATATCTACGGCAGTAGACGAAGATATATCGACCGCTCTTTTCGTCATGTTAGAAGAATTTCCACTTAATTTTGTTACTTCGCTACTGGGAATCGTTCTGGTCACCAGTTTTTTTGTGACTTCTTCGGATAGCGGCTCCCTGGTTATTGACAGTATTACGGCCGGTGGTAAATTAGATGCCCCTGTTGGTCAGCGTATCTTTTGGGCACTATCGGAAGGTGGCGTCGCAGCAACGTTGCTCCTGGGTGGTGGCCTGGCCGCACTGCAAACGGCAGCTACCATAACCGGTTTACCCTTTGCACTGTTGTTGCTCATCATGAGCTACAGCTTATACCTAGGGTTAAAAGAAGAATACGAGGAAAACCTGAACCGACAACGATCTCAAGAACAAGAATCCTACGAAAAAGTCATAACAGACCTCGTTAACAAAAAACAAAAGCAAGAAGAGCGTGGAACCAATTAAAAATATCATGGTCTGTCTCGACCTTACGGAGATGGACAACATTTTGCTCGAATATGCGGGCTTCCTGTGTGGTCAAATTCCCGATTTAGAGAAAGTCATTATTGCCCACAACATCAAATTTGATTACCCAGAAGATGCGGAGCAAATCATCGATAACCTGGAACGCCCTCTGCCGGAATTACTGGAAGAGGCCTTCCAGGAAAAAATGGAGACTCACTTTACGACCAGCCGGGAAGTAGAAACGAAAATTGTCATCGAGGCCGACAGTTCTACCCCCCATGCCCTGGCCCGTATGGCACGTATTTGGGATTCCGGCATTACCCTGGTCGGTAAAAAAATTGCCTATCGCGGATCAGGACTTACCGCCGAAAAGCTGCTGCGCCTATTCAACTTTGAGACGGCACTGCTCATGGTCCCCGAAGCGACTACCTTCTCTTTAGAGCACCTGCTGGTTCCCACGGATTATTCCGATAATTCTATGGCAGCCCTGGAATATGCCTATTACCTGGGACGCCAATCCGACGCCGTGCTTTCAGCCCTTAATGTCTATAGCATACCTGCACACTATTTTCCGTTCATTCCGGTCAACGATATGAATTCTGCCCTCGAGAAAAATGCCCGGAAAGGATACGATAAGTTTCTAAAGTCGGCCAAGCAAAAAGGTATTGTCGCTGGTGACATTCCTGGAGAAGTCGCCTTTAGCAAAGGCAACAGTAACGGTGAAGTCATCTATGAACATGCCGTTAAGCACCGCACCAATATGATTGTGGTCGGTGCTCGTGGACGGGGGGCCTGGGCTTCCCTGCTGGGTAGTGTAACTGTCCAATTGATCAAAAAAGACATGTACATTCCGCTCCTGATCGTACGAGGAAAACCGACAAAGAAAGGAATATCATAGTGTGTCGCAATCAGTCCCCCCCAAAGGTGACAGCCCCACTTCGTAGCAAATCCTCCCCACTAGGAAAAAACGCGAGAGTTTTCCTAATATTTAGTAGTTTGGTTGCCCAAAACATCAAACCCGGCAGATTACTATGCGGAATACACTACTACTGTTCATCTCTACACTTATGCTCGTAGGATGTACTTCTGAATCAAGCGAACCCAATACGGTGCAGGATTTTCCCATTATACCTCAGCCTCAGTCTATCGCACCGGGCCTGGGGGAATTTATGCTCTCCCCGGAAATTATTCTGCGCTCGGACCTCACTTCTGATTCCGCCCGCTTTGTTTCCGATTATCTGCAAACGTACCTGCTGGAAAACCTTGGATTTTCGCTAGCCAGAGATGGCAAAGGCTCCGCTCTGCGCCTTGAGCTGGCAGAAAACTTCGAACCATCCTACTACGAATTACTAATCACCCAAAAGGGTGCACTCATTAAAGCTGGTGACGAAACCGGCTTATTCTATGGCGCACAATCATTCCTACAACTCGCTGACCATTATCAGCTAGACGGTGAAGAGAGCAGCGCCATTCCCTGTGGTTACATAAAAGACCAGCCGGAATTTGTGTACCGCGGGATGCATCTCGACGTCGCCCGCCACATGTTTCCGGTAGACTTCATTAAGCAATATATCGACTTACTGGCGCACTACAAGATGAATCGCTTCCATTGGCACCTCACTGAAGATCAGGGATGGCGTATTGAAATTAAGCAGTATCCAAAGCTGCAGGAAGTAGCGGCTTATCGCCCGCAAACCCTAATTGGCCACAATAGTGACCAACCGCAACGGTTTGATGGTGAGCGCTACGGCGGATTTTACACCCAGGAAGAAGTCGAAGAAATTGTGCAATATGCCAAAGAGCGTTTCGTGACGGTTATCCCCGAAATTGAAATGCCGGGACACTCCACAGCCGCTATTGCCGCCTATCCCGAACTAAGCTGCCATGGACGTCAAATTCAGTCAGCAACTAAATGGGGTGTCTTTGAAGATATCTACTGCCCGACCGAGGCAACATTTACCTTCCTGGAAAATGTTTTGACGGAAGTCATGGAGCTCTTCCCATCCGAATACATCCACATTGGTGGGGATGAGGCCCCTAAAAAGCAGTGGGAAGAAAGTGCTTTTTGCCAGCGGTTGATGCAGGAAGAAGGACTGGCAGACGAAAATGAGTTGCAGGCCTACTTTATTCGCCGCATCGAAACCTTCCTAAATGAGCATGGACGTCAACTTATCGGCTGGGATGAAATTCTGGAAGGTGGCCTGGCCCCTAATGCCACCGTCATGAGCTGGCGGGGTGAGCAAGGTGGTATCGAAGCCGCCAAAGCCGGCCACAATGTGATTATGACGCCCACTTCACACTGTTACCTCGATTATTATCAGTCCCGCCACCCCGACGAACCCCTTGCTATCGGTGGATACCTGCCACTCGAAAAGGTATTTAATTACTATCCGGTACCTGCCGAACTCGATCAGGAAGAAGCCAAACATATTCTCGGAGTGCAGGGTAATCTATGGACGGAGTACGTCTCCACGCCTCAAAAAGCCGAATACATGGCTTATCCCCGTATGATGGCCCTTGCGGAGGTGGGCTGGACGGGTAACCCCAAAAACAAAGATTTCAAAAACTTCGTAGCACGGTTACGCCCCCAGATCGATCGCTTGCGGGCCCGTGGTATCAACGTGGCAACTACAATCTACGATGCGCAACCTTCCGTAACTACGAATGCAGAAGCGCCGCTGCGGCTCCGTTGGTCTAATCAGGCAGCAGCCGGCACCATTCGCTATACCAATAACGGCAATACCCCAACCCGTAACAGCGAAATTTACGAAGCTCCCCTGCCGGTAAGGTCGGGTACTTATTGCGCACAGACCTTTTTGCCGGAAGGCCCTATCGGCCATAGCACTTGTGTCACCATCGACCTTCATAAGGGCGCCAACAAGCCCATTGTACTAAACACAAAACCGCACCCCTCCTACCCTGCCGGCGGTCCCCAAAGCCTCCTGAACGGTGTACAGGGGCAGGATGACAGCTACAGCACCGGCGAATGGATGGGCTTTCAGGGAGAAGCATTCTCCGCCGTTATTGACCTGAAAGAACTCGATACCCTGCAGGAAATTGCCATGCGCTTTTTTCATAGCCCCGGGAGCTGGGTACACGCGCCCACAAAAGTGGAGATCGCTTTCGCTAAAATAGAAAACGAATGGTCAGATTCCCTGTCCACCTCCATTCCGGTTCCATCAGCCAATGGGGCTCTGCCCATCTCGCGCTCTATGGTGCCTACCGAAGCCCGTTTTGTCCGTGTTCGAATCTTCCCGATGGATCGTATTCCCCCCGGACTTCCCGGAGCCGGAGAGCCCCCCTTCTTCTTTATTGATGAGATAAAACTGCGGTAATACCGCTTACCTTCTACCCAGTACGGGGAAGTTGAGCCCTGACTACCATCACTTTACGACATGGTCTATACCCAACCTCACGTTAATATAAAAAATTCGGAATAACCCTGTTTGCTGAAATATAGCAGGGCAAAAATACATTACCGTACTATTTTTCCTTACATTTCGCAAAATGTGTGCGCACACACTTCTGTAAAAGACCGATGCTGACATGAGATACACGATTAACTTGCTTACCGTATTACTCGGTTGCCTGTGTTGGCAATGCCAATCAGGTGGTGACGCCGGTGGAAACGAGCCTTCGGGCTTTACCAGGCTTACGGCCCGGCAAACCGGCCTTCGCTTTGTGAACACCCTGCGGGAAGACGAAGAAAAAAATGTACTCAACTACGAGTATTTCTACAACGGAGGAGGAGTTGCCGTAGGTGACCTGAATCAGGATGGACGCCCTGATCTTTATTTTACGGGGAATATGGTCTCCAATCAGTTATACCTGAATGATGGCGATTTATCTTTTCGCGATGTCACCACCGAGGCGGGAGTAGACGGTCGTGCTGACGGCTGGAATACGGGGGTAACGCTGGTCGACCTAAACGCCGATGGCTTGTTGGATATTTACGTCTGCTATTCTGGCGATGGCACGCCCGCACAGCGCCGTAACGAGTTGTACATCAATCAGGGCGTAAATAGTGAAGGGATTCCCCGGTTTACCGAACAGGCCGCACAATACGGGCTTGACAGTCCGGCCAATACAACACAGGCGCTATTTTTTGACTACGATCACGATGGAGACTTAGACGTGTATCTGCTCAATCATTCTACCGACGATTTTCAAAGTTTCGATGCGACTTACGTCAAAAAATTAACGGATCCCTATGCCGGCGACAAGCTGCTGCGCAACGATGAGGGGCGCTTCACCGAAGTAACTCAGGAAGCCGGTATCAAAAGTACTCCGCTCGGATTTGGCCTGGGCGTGGCCGCCTCCGACGTAAATAATGACGGCTGGCTCGACCTCTATGTTTCCAACGATTATATTGAGGAAGACTATTTATACCTCAACCAGCAAGACGGTACGTTCCGCGATGTATTAAAAGAGCAGATCGGGCATATTTCTCATTTCTCTATGGGGTCCGATATCGCCGATATTAATAACGACGGCTATACAGATATTTTCTCCCTCGATATGCTCCCCGAAGATAACCGGAGGCAGAAGCTACTCTACGGCCCCGACACCTATGAAAAGTATCAGTCTATGCTGCGCAATGGCTTTTTCCATCAGATCATGCGCAATATGCTGCAGCTCAACAATGGCGACGGCACCTTCAGCGAGATTGGGCAGCTGGCCGGTATTTCCAATACCGATTGGAGTTGGTCCCCGGTATTTGCCGACTTTGATAATGACGGCTGGAAAGATCTTTTTGTCTCCAACGGATACTTGCGCGATTATACCAATCGCGATTTCGTTTCTTATTACGCCGACCAACGTATTAAAAGTCAGCGGGGTGAAGCCTCCGATGCTTTGATGGACATCATCGCCCGGATGGAGTCTACCAAAACACCCAATTATATTTTCAGGAATCAGGGAGACCTGACCTTCTCCGACAAGTCGAAAGCATGGGGTTTCGATGAATTGGTGCTCACCAATGGTGCCGTGCAGGCTGACCTGGATAGCGATGGAGATCTCGATCTGATTCTAAACAACAATAATGCCGAGGCAACTATTTACGAAAATAATATTGCCCAGGCGAACTACGTACAGGTGCAGCTCACCCAACGAGAGCAGGCCAATCGCTTTGCCATCGGTGCCCGCATTGAATTGATTACTGCGCAGGGTAAACAGACCCAGGAATTCATCCCAAGCCGGGGGTTTCAGTCAGCCATGCACCACAGTCTGCATTTTGGCCTGGGAAATGCTACGGTCGTCGATACCTTGCGTATTCGCTGGCCCGACGGTACATGGACACAGCGCACCGGGGTATCCACCAACCAAATACTGGCAATAGCACGCAGCGAAGAAATCCTCACCCCTTACACTCCCGCTGTCCCCGTCCCTCTTTTTCGCGAAAGCGACTCTGCTGTACTTTACGCACATGACGAAAACGGCGATATTGACTTCAAGCGACAGTCTTTACTGCCCTGGAGTGTATCGTATCAGGGGCCGGCTTCCGTGCAAGCCGACTTTGATGGCGACGGCATTATGGACCTTTTCCTGGGTGGAGCCAAACGGCAGGCACCCCGCTTAAAAATGGGCAAACCGGACGGCAGCTTTGTCGACAGCCGACAGCCTGATTTGATACGCAGCTTAATCCGGGAAGATGTGGCCGCCACCGCTTTTGATGCCGACGGTGATGGTGATCTTGATTTATACGTTGGCAGTGGCGGTTACCACTACTTACCACAGGATCTGGCCCTACAGGATCGCCTCTACCTTAACGACGGCAACGGTTTTTTGGCGGAAGCCAAAGAAGCCCTACCCCTGATGCGCACTAGCACCGGTGCCGTTGCCGCCGAAGATTTTGATCAGGACGGGGATATTGACCTCTTTGTGGGAGGAAGACTAATCCCGGGGCAATACCCGCGGGCACCCCGCAGTTACCTGTTGCGAAATGACGGACAAGGTAACTTTACCGATGCCACTTCCGAGGTAGCCCCGGACCTCTCCATGCCCGGAATGGTTACTACGGCCCTCTGGCAAGATGCCAATGACGATAGTACTCCCGATCTTATCCTCGCTGGAGAATGGATGCCCATCACCTGCTTCACCAACCAAAATGGCCAACTAACCCGACAAACCGACTTCTTTGGCTCTAAAACCAATGGTTGGTGGTGGTCCCTGAAACAAGCCGACCTCGACGGCGACGGCGATCAGGATCTGATTGCCGGCAACCTTGGTCTAAACACCAATCTGAAAGTAAGTGCCAAAGAGCCTGCTCAGTTATATTACGGTGATTTCGATGATAACGGCGCTGTCGACCCCCTGCTCACACACTATATTCAGGGAGAACCTTACCCTTTCGTCAGCCGCGACAACCTCTTTGGGCAGCTTACAGCATTGAGAAAGGTCTTTACCAGTTACGAAGCTTATTCCGAAGCTAAGATAGAAGACATCCTCTCGGCTGAGCAATTGGAAAAAGCCGAAGTACTGAGGGCTTATCAGGCCGCTACCGTATGGATCGAAAAGAAAGAACAGGGAGCATGGCAGATGCATGAACTTCCCCCGGCTGCCCAAATGGCTCCTGTTTTTGCCATTCAGCCCCTCGATGTAAACGAAGACGGCCACCTCGACCTGATACTTGCCGGGAACCTGGCCGATACACGCCCTACCATGGGCCCCTGGGACGCCAATTACGGGCAGGTCTTTATCAATGATGGTCAGGGCACATTTACTTATCTGCCACAGCCTCAGGCTGGCTTGAGTATCATTGGCGATGTGCGATCTATTGAGCATCTGGAATTTGACGGTACGCACGAGCTTTTATTCTTACGCAACAACCAACCGGCCCTTCGGTACCGGTGGCAACCAAACAACCAACTAATCCAGTAGCCCATGCAACTTACCGCACTCGATATTGGCATCATTCTGGGGTATATTGCACTCACGGTGCTCTTTGGCTTTTGGGTCTCAAAGCGAGCCTCGAAAGACATGCAGGCCTATTTTCTGGGGGGCAATTCCATTAAATGGTATTTTCTGGGGCTATCTAATGCCTCGGGCATGTTTGATATCTCAGGGACCATGTGGACGGTTACCATCCTCTTTGTCTATGGCCTGAAAAGCGCCTGGATACCCTGGTTATGGCCCGTTTGGAATCAGGTTTTCGTCATGGTATTTCTGGCCATCTGGCTACGTCGCTCCGGTGTATTGACGGGGGCTCAATGGATTACCTTTCGCTTTGGAGATAAAACGGGCGGAAGGCTGTCACACATCATCGTTACCATTTTTGCCGTAATTAGTGTCTTTGGGTTTATTGCTTACTTCTTTGAAGGCATAGGCAAATTTGCCGTTATCTTTTTCCCCTGGGACCTCTCCTTGGATGCTGGCCTTATACAGTTGACGTCGGAACAATCATACGCCCTTACCATTATCGCCATCACAACCTTGTATACCATCAAGGGCGGGATGTACAGCGTGGTTGGCACGGAAGTATTGCAGTTTATTATTATGACCATTTCCTGTTTTGTGGTCGGCTATATTGCGTTCACTACCGTAAGTCAGGAGCAAATCTTAAGCGCTGTTCCTCCTGGCTGGACAGAGCTATGGTTCGGCTGGGAAATGGACCTTGACTGGACCGGTTACCTGGATAGTGTAAATGCCCGGATCGAAGAAGATGGGTTTGGCGCCATTGGCCTGCTATTTATAGCCATGTTATTCAAAGGTATCTTTGCCAGCCTCGCCGGCCCCGTACCCAGCTACGACATGCAGCGAGTACTATCGACGCCTACCGCTGGACAAGCCGCCAAGATGAGTGGTCTGACCATCCTGGTACTTTATTTTCCACGCTACCTCATGATCACCGGGTTTGCCGTTTTAGCACTGGTCTACCTCGCGCCAGAATTTGCGGGAATGGGGGCTAGCATCGATTTTGAGACCGTACTTCCACTAGCCATTGAGCGCTTTATTCCACCTGGTTTTCAGGGGTTGTTACTAGCCGGACTCCTGGCAGCTTTTATGGGTACCTTTGCCGCGTTCATTAATGCTGCACCTGCCTATCTGGTCAACGACCTTTACAAAAAATACATCAACCCCAATGCCTCCAATAAAACCTATATCCGTTATAGTTACCTGGCCTCTTTTGTCCTGGTTGCTCTCGGCTTGATTGGTGGCTTTTTTGCGCAGTCCATCAATTCCCTCACCGTATGGATTACCTCGGCCCTTTACGGAGGATACGCAGCCGCCAACGCCCTGAAATGGATCTGGTGGCGCTTCAACGGTTATGGGTATTTTTGGGGAATGATCGGCGGACTAATCGGCGCCACCTTTATCCCCCTGCTGTTTCCGGAAGTGTCAGCCATCTATTTATTCCCGGTTATTCTGATCATTTCACTCGTGGGTTGTCTGGCAGGCACTTACCTGACTCCGGCGGAAGATATGGAAGTGCTAAAGCAATTTTATAAGAAAACAAATCCCTGGGGGTTCTGGGCGCCGGTACGGCAGCAAGTATTAAGGGATGACCCCGGCTTCCAACCCAATCGATCCCTGGGACGCGACACCTTTAATATCCTGGTCGGTATTGTGTGGCAAATGACTCTGGTCGTAATGCCGATGTATTTATTGATTCGTCAATCGACACAACTGGCCATTGCCTTTTTACTATTTCTGCTGACAAGTTGGCTCTTGAAAAAATACTGGTGGGATAAACTACCGGCTTAACCGACTACGCTATGATGATCTCCGGTACATTCCTGGATGAAATATCCCACGATATTCCCCACCAAAATTGGGGGTCAGTAGAGTGGGAACGCGATTTTCAGCACATGCAACGCATGGGCATTGACCTGGTCATTCTCATTCGCAGTGGATACCGCCGTTGGCTCACGTATCCCTCGCAGGTATTGCAGCAAAAAGAAGGCTGCTACGAGCCTCCTATCGATCTCGTTGATCTGTTCTTATCTCTGGCGGAAAAATATGGCATAGATTTCTACTTCGGCCTCTACGATTCTGGTAAATACTGGTGGGATCAGGGAAACTATGCCCGCGAAGTTACCCTCAACCAATGGGTTATCGATGAAGTATGGAAAACCTACGGACACCGGGCGGCCTTCCGGGGGTGGTACATCACGCAGGAGGTAAGCCGCAAAACCGGACAAATTGTTGATCTCTATGCCCAACTAGCGCAACACTGCAAAGAAGTAAGCGATGGGCTGACCACCATGATTTCCCCCTACATCGATGGTAAAAAAGCGCTGATGGCTAAAGAAAGTGGCCTAACTAAAGCGGACGCCGTTAGTCTACAGCAGCACGAACGCGAATGGGATGAAATCTTCGCCGGAATTCGCGACAGCGTGGATATTGTCGCGTTCCAGGATGGACACGTCGATTATCACGAATTAGCCGATTACTTCGCCGTAAATAAAACCCTTGCCGACCGCCATGGCCTGGCCTGTTGGACCAACGCCGAATCCTTTGACCGCGACATGCCGATTAAGTTTTTACCCATCAAGTGGGAAAAACTGAGGCTGAAACTGGAAGCCGCCCGGCAAGCCGGGATGGAAAAAGCCATCACCTTTGAGTTTTCTCATTTCATGAGCCCTCAATCTGCCTATCCGCAGGCGCACCATTTGTACAACCGGTACCAGGAGTATCGCCAAGAATTTCTCCTATGATCGATCTTACAATACGGATTAAGGCATTGCGTAGCGAGTTATTCGACCGCGTGCTTCCCTTTTGGGAGAACCATTCCCCAGATCACCAACATGGAGGCTACTTTACCTGCCTGCTGCGCGATGGTCAGGTATACGATACCGATAAATTCGTCTGGCTGCAGGCCCGGCAGGTTTGGACCTTTGCCATGCTCTACAACCGGGTAGCGCAACGCCCATCATGGCTGAAGCTCGCCATGCACGGTGCGGAATTTCTCGAACAACACGGCCGCGATAAGGCTGGAAACTGGTATTTTGCCCTGCGCTGCGATGGCCGGCCGCTGGTACAGCCTTACAATATTTTTTCCGATTGTTTTGCCGCCATGGCCTTTGCTCAATTGTACCAGGCTACCGGCACAGAACGGTATGCCCATATTGCCCGCACTACCTTTCAGCATATTCTTGCCCGTCAGGATAACCCAAAAGGACAGTACAATAAACTCGTACCGGGCACCCGTCCGTTGCGTGGATTCTCGCTGCCCATGATTCTGTGCAATCTGTGCCTGGAATTGGAGCCTCTACTCGAAACAGAGTTGATTGAGCAAACCATTGAGCAGTGCATCCAAACGGTTATGGAACTCTTCTATGATCCCGAAACCGGCCTGGTACTGGAAAATGTTCTACCTGACGGTAAGCTCAGCAATACCTTTGCCGGCCGGCTACTCAATCCGGGACATGCCCTGGAGGCCATGTGGTTCATTATGGATCTGGGGAAACGCCGACAGGATCAGACCCTGATTGAGGAGGCCAAAGACCGGGCCCTGCTCATGATCGAATATGGCTGGGATGAGGAAGAAGGAGGTTTATTTTACTTCATGGATCGCCTCGGCTACCCACCTCAGCAGTTGGAATGGGATCAAAAGCTTTGGTGGGTACACCTCGAGTCGATGGAAACCATGCTCAAGGGGTACGCACGAACCGGAGATGAGCGCTGTGCCGACTGGTTCGAACGCCTCTATGAATACGCCTGGCCCCGTTTCAGCGATCCTGAATTCGGTGAATGGTTTGGCTACCTGAAGCGCGACGGTACTCCCCTACATATGGCTAAAGGCAGTAAATGGAAGGGATGCTTCCACGTTCCCCGGGCCTTGCTTCACGGGCTCGAGGTACTGGAAGACCTGCAGCAGAAAACGCCCCACACATGAACAATCATTACTGTTGGTTGATGGCCCTCCTCCTGGCAACGGTGTTTTTTGGCTGCAGTCAAAAACAACCAGAGCATGATACACGCACGCCCCGCCGGGGATTTTGGCTAACTAATGTGGACAGCGATGCCTTGTTTTCCCGGAAGGGGCTTGAGCAAGTGGTTACCAACTGCGAAACGTATGGCTTTAACACCATTTACATCGTTACCTGGAACCGCGGCTATACCCTCTACCCCAGCCCAATTATGGAGCGGGAATTTGGGGAGGCCATCGATCCAAAACTACGGGGCCGCGATCCCCTGCAGGAACTTATTGACCTGGCTCACCCCAAAGGAATCGAGGTAATTGCCTGGTTTGAATTTGGCTTCGCCGCTTCGTATAACGAAACAGATGGAGGCCGCCTACTAAGGGCTCGCCCCCATTGGGCCGCCCGGGATGCTGCCGGCAACATTGCCACCAAGAACGGCTTCCAGTGGATGAATGCCTTCGATCCCGAGGTACAGTCATTTATTAAAAGCCTGGTACTGGAAGTTGTCGAGCGCTACGACGTCGACGGCATACAGGGTGACGATCGCCTGCCCGCCCTACCCTCCCTGGCCGGCTACGATAGCCTTACCAGGGCTCACTATCAATCGGAGCACGATGGTGCCTGGCCGCCGGGAAACCCCAAAGATACCGCCTGGGTGGAATGGCGGGCCGGGATACTCAACGCGTTCATGAGCGACCTTTGCACCACACTGGACTCGGTTGCCCCGAAGCTGACTCGCTCCTTTTCTCCCAGCATCTACCCGTGGAGTAAGTTTGAGTATCTACAAGACTGGCCCACCTGGGTGGCTAACGGCTGGGTAGATGAAATTTGCCCGCAAATTTATCGCTACGACTTCCCAGCCTATCAGTCGGCTTTGCGGGCTATTGTCGACGAGCAGGTAGCGCCAGAGCAACACCACAGACTGGCTCCCGGCATTCTATTGAACGTTGGCGATTACCTTGCCTCCGACACCCTTTTGCACAAAATGGTAGCCGCCAATCGGGCCGCCGGTATTGACGGCGAAGTTTTCTTTTTTTATGAAGGGATCATGCGCCGTCCTGATTTTTTTGCGGCTTACGCCAAAAACCAACTCGAATTATCCGAAAAGAAATAATTTAGACAACTGAAAAAGCAATTGCCATGAAGAAAAACCAATACCTCATTCCCTTTATTCTGGTCACCAGCCTCTTCTTTCTCTGGGGCCTGGCCAACATCCTCAACTCAGCCCTGATCTCGCAGTTTCAGCCGGTATTTGACATTAGTCGGGGCGAAGCGTTACTGGTAGAAACCGCCTTTTATCTAGGTTACTTTACCATTGCAGTACCTGCCGGTCTGTTTATGGAAAAATACACCTATAAAAAGGGAATCATTCTCGGCCTGCTGCTGTACGCGGCCGGAGCTATGCTCTTCATTCCTGCGGCCAAGATGCTCACCTTCGGTTTCTTCCTCATGGCACTCTACGTAATTGCCAGTGGGCTAGCCTTTTTGGAAACCGCTGCCAATCCCTACGTAACCATTCTGGGACCTAAAGAAAATGCTACGCAACGCCTCAATTTTGCTCAATCCTTCAACGGTGTGGCTCTGGTAGTCGGTCCGTACCTGGCCGGACTCTTGATCTTTGCTGGTAACGAAGGTGAATTGCTTGACGTGGCTTCCAAACAGAAAGCTGCCAGTGCTGTCGTCCTGCCTTACGCAGGTATCGGAGTCGCGGTGCTCATTGTTGCCCTACTCATCTGGCGCACCCCCATGCCTGAACCCGACAAAGGGGATAAGCTGCGTTTTGATCCGGCTATTTTCAAATACCGGCATCTTATGCTAGCCGTGCTGGCCCAACTTTTTTATGTCGGAGCACAAGCCGGCATTTGGGGAATTACTATCGACTTTGTGGTAGATATGCTGCCCGGAGTCTCCAAAGAGGTTGCTTCCGGTGGGTTCCTGGTAACCGGTACCTTGCTCTTCGTTATTGGTCGTTTTCTTGGCACCTGGCTCATGTCCTACGTGAAAGATAATGTCTTGCTCGGTGCTTACGGACTCCTTGCCGTAGCCTTATGCCTAATTGGCATCATGGGGGACGGCCGGATTGCGGTCTATGCGATCCTGGGCGTTAACTTCTTCATGTCGGTGATGTTTCCGACTATTTTCGCGCTGGGAGTTAAGGACCTGGGGCGGCATACCAAGCTTGGCTCTTCCTTTATTATTATGGCCATTGTCGGCGGCGCGATTCTGCCTCCCATCATGGGGGTTATTTCCGAGCGCATGGATATACAGACCAGCTTCTGGCTTCCTGTGGTCTGCTTCCTCTTCGTAGCCTACTACGGCTTCAAAGGATACCAGATCCAACAGCGGCCGGCCGTGTAATCGTTATTGTCCGTAGAGATGCAACAACATTTTGCGTCTCTATGGGCGCCCATCCCACCCTATCTCTATGGCAAAAGGATCCCAGAGATAATCCAGCAGAAGGGCCCATTCCCGCCGGGTAATGGGCTCTTCTGACTCCGTTTCCCATTCAGCGAACGCCGGATCTATGTCTGGCAAAGCAGCCTGCCAGGCGGCATCATTAGTAACCCAATCATCAGATATATTTTGCTGATGGGCGATAGCGCGCAACCACTGACGGGCCTGTGCCCTGAGAACGGCCTGAGCGCTTACTTTTAAATCAACGGCAATTTGCCTGCGATCTAATCCAGCTTTCAGCTCGGTATCGAGCAGTACAGAATCGGGGTAAAACCAGGTGCGGTTAGCCCACTTATAGGGCTCGGGCGTACCGATAAGCAGCCCGGTAGAACCAATGCGTTGAAGTACGGCAAAATCTGGATCGTCCGGCGCTATATCAAAGAACGGCTGCAGGTAGCCACCGGCATCGAGTACCGCCTGTTGCACCTTGCGCACCGAAAGCTCTTTAGGCTCAACCCCCTCCTCGACAGCCATAGCGCCCAGCAGCCCGGCCACCTGTCCTACCTGCAAAATCACCGGTTGCAAGCGAGTCGATCCGTTGGCCAAATTGGTTACGCTGATCGCCTTATCAGCCATCAGCAGGCCCGGCATATCGCGGGCAAGCAAACTTCCCGCCGGAATGGTAAAAGACGGTACCGGCGGAAAGGACAATTCGGGAGCCTCCGGGTTTTTATCGTGATGATGATCCACCGGATAATCGCCCACGGCAATACCGGTTTGATATAAAGGTTTGTCTACCGAATACGGATGCTGGAGGTGGTCAAGGGTAAAGCGTACCAGCCCGTCAATGCGCCGGCCTTCGCGATGGTAGGGGTACAGGGCCAACCCATCTGCCGTAGGAAATTCATCGTCGGCGATGCCCAGGTGATCGAAGCCCAATTCATTTTGCAAGTAGTAGATGAAGCGCAGTGTCTGTTCCTTTGCTGCCGTATAGGCCCGCAGGCGCTCCTCGTGACTAAGTGGTATGGGGTTGAGGTAGTAGTCGTTGCCGTAGTTCGGCCAGTTGAGCATATATTTGCCATGGGGCAGCCGTGCATAGTTCAACATTGTCTCGCAATCCACTACGGTATTATCCGCGCAATCGTGCCGACAAGCGCAGGCAAATTCTTCGGGCGTATATCCCTTCGGCTTGGCTAGAAGCGGGGCATTACCCGCACCATAATCTTTGACAATCGCCACGTAGGTAAGGTCCTGAATAATGTCATTGGACTGTTCGGGAGCCCATTTCTCTTCCGTGTCGGTGCGGGCATCCATGCCTACCGAAAAGGAAGCGCCGGCTGCAGCGGCTACATCCCCCAGGTCGGTGCCGTCGATCAGAATCGGAGCGCTTAGAGTACGCACCTGCCCCGCGGCGGTTGTCAGGTCTACCTCCCACATATCGCCTACCCGACGCACCGCGGTCCATTGTGCTCCACGGTAGGCTTGTAGATGATTAGCCTCCTTTACCCAGCGGGCAAAGATTTGCGCACCGACGTGGGGCTCAAATTGGGTCAGACTCACCCAGCCCGTCGCCAGGGAGTCAGGGCCACCGTAGTGATCGTACAATGCATCGCGAAACCGTCCCCAAAGACCCGCGGGAAGAAAATGATTACCATCGGTAGCTGACACTCCGGCTGAGGTCAGCATTCCCCCATACCATGCCAGTGAATGAATTAAAGCCGTTTCGGCACCAGCCTCACTTGCCTGCAGAGCAGAAGCTACCGCACCGGTTCCCGATCCTACGACAATTACATCGAACGATGACGTGTTGGGCAGGTTCCGGCAGCCGGTAAAGAAAAACAGACTAATCCAAAAAATGTATTGATAGCGATTCATTAGGGATATGTTTATAGTTGTTTATTGAGCTTTCTTTGCCGGTTTTTATTGATTTTTTGGCGAAAGCCAATAAAAACCGGCAAAGAAAAACCACACAAAAAAATTGTGTGCGCACACAATTTTATTTTTATATTGTGGCAAATCCAATAATAATGCATAGATTCGTGAAAACACAAAGGCTAATAGCGATATAAAGAGTTATTTCCTTATAAAATTCCATATTAATCGAAGACCAGAGTAAAACACATAAAAACAGGCAAAAAAAGTAATCACGACGCAAATTTTGCCTGTGTTACCCCAGAACAGAACTTCCCCGGAACATCATCCATCTAATTAAGCGATCATGAAATAACGACTATACTATCAAACCATCCTGACTTTCCATTTTCATGATTATGATCAACAAAATTCAAAACAATGATTAAACAAGTATTCTTAACATTGTGCCTGTCCGTCATGCTGGTTTTTCCAGCCCTGGCGCAACGGACGGTCTCCGGTGTGGTGACCTCTGCTTCCGGGGAACCACTAATTGGGGTAAACATCCTGGAGAAAGGCACAACCAACGGAGCGCTATCCGATTTGGATGGCTCGTACACCATTGAAGTGAGCGAGGGAGCTACCCTTAGCTTCAGCTATACGGGTTATGAGACCCAGGACGTTGAAGTAGGCAATCAGGCGACCATCGACATTACGCTCAACGAGGGGGTAGCCCTTGATGAAGTAGTAGTCACGGCCCTGGGTATCGAACGATCCAAAAAAGCACTAACGTATTCCGTTACGGAACTAGAACCCGAAGGATTCACCGAAGCGCGTGAGGTCAACGTAGCCAATTCTCTCGCCGGTAAAGTTGCGGGAGTGAATGTGGCCTCTACCGCCACGGGGGCCGGTGGTTCCAGCCGCGTGATCATCCGGGGGAACAACTCGCTCTCCGGTACCAATCAACCGCTATACGTCGTTGATGGTATTCCCATTGACAACACCAACCTTGGCTCAGCCGGTATGTGGGGTGGATCCGATGCCGGTGATGGTATCTCTTCCATCAACCCAAATGACATCGAGACCATCTCCGTATTGAAAGGCGCATCAGCAGCAGCTCTCTACGGGTATCGTTCGGCGAACGGTGTTGTGCTAATTACCACCAAAAGTGGTAGTAAGTCTGGCCTGAACGTAGAATTCAATACTCAACTGCGTGCGGAAAGCCTGCTGGAAACCTACGATTTTCAGCGACAATACGGCCACGGCCTGAATGGTACGGCTCCAACTACCACGGCACAAGCCCTCGAGCAAGGACTCTATGCCTGGGGAGCGCAGTTGAACGGAGGTACGGCTGTTCAATTCGATGGGGAAAATCGCCCCTACTCAGACGCTGGCGATAATATCGACCGCTTCTACGAAACGGGATTGACCTACATCAATACCCTGACCCTTTCGGGCGGAAATGAGCGCCTGAACTTCCGTTTTTCGGGGTCTAACCTGGACAATAGTGATATTCTTCCGAATTCCGGTTTAACCCGGCGTAACTTCACGTTGCGCACCAACGCCCAGGTCAGTCCGAAATTCTCGGCTACCATGTCGGCTATGTACGTACACGAAAATACCAATAACCGTCCACGCCTGTCCGATTCACCAGGTAATGCCAACTATACGGCCTGGTCGCTACCCGCCACCATCAATATCGAAGACCTACGCGGTAATACCGATAAGGCAGGAGCGAACCCCGACGGAACAGAGTTACAGTTTAACGACAACGAATTTGTCACCAACCCCTACTGGGCGGCTTTCCAGTTCGATAACGACACCAGAAAAGATCGCCTCATTGGTAAAGTGCAGTTTCAGTACGATTTCCTACCGGGCCTGTATGCTCGCACCCGAATCTCATTAGACCGATTCACCTTCCGCCGACGGGATTTGACCCCCTACGGAACGGGCTTTAGTCCTTTTGGTCAATTGAGTGAAAGCACCCGGGAAGTACAGGAATTAAATACAGACCTCTTACTCGGCTTTGACCGGGATTTGACCGATGACATCAGTATCTCGATTCTGGCCGGTGGTAACCAACAGCGCAACTTCAGCGAAACTATTGGTGGCAGTGGTAACAATTTCAATGTGCCTTTCCTACACGCTATTGGCAACCTGGCTAACCAGAGTGTCAATTATGGCTTTGGCGAATGGCAAGTAAACTCACTTTACGGTTCAGCCGAAATCGGCCTGATGCGTGCCATCTATCTGAGCGGTTCCTATCGTAACGATTGGTTCTCTACCCTCACCAGTGCCGATGGTACTGGCGAGAATAATCAGGGATACTATTCCGTTGGTGCCAGTGCCGTACTATCTGAACTGGTGTCACTACCATCCGCTATTGAATTCTTGAAACTGCGGGCTTCTTACGCTACCGGCTCCGGTCCGGGTGTGGCGGCTAACCCATACCAGCTCAACCTGAACTACGGTATTTTTGGACAGGGACACCTGGGTAGACCACTAGGCGGTATTTCCAACAGCTCAATTCCTAATTCCAATCTGCAACCGCTGCTGACCAAAGAGCTAGAATTTGGTTTAGATATGCGTTTGTTCGAAGGACGCCTGGGTGTTGACCTCACCTACTACGATCGTACTACGGAGGGTGATATTATCAGTGCTGGTGTGTCGCCAACATCTGGGTTTGACAGCAAGATTGTCAACCTGGGTGAAATGACAAACGAGGGTGTTGAGTTGTTGCTAACAGCAACACCAGTTAGAAACCAGAATTTCAGCTGGGAAGCCACCTTTAACTTCGCCCATAACGTCAATGAGGTAGTGAGCCTGCTCACGCCTGAATCGGATGGCGAAGCACTACGCGACGGAGAAAGCCGTACCCGGAATGCCTACATCGAACACGTAGAAGGTTTACCCTACAGTCAGGTAGCTGGTTTCACCTACGCACGTGATGCGAATGGAAATATTCAGCTCGATGCAGAAGGCTTACCTGTGCAAGGCGAATACACGCGCTTTGGTACGGGGGTAGCTCCAACTACCATGGGCTTTGGTAGCACCTTCCGCTACAAAAACCTGAGCCTCAACTTCCTGATCGATATGCGTATGGGTGGTGTCATTTACTCAGCGACCAACTCCTTTGCTTATCTGCGTGGATTACACCAGAATACCCTGGAGGGTCGTGAGAATGGCATCGGCGATGTCGCTCCAGCTAACGTAGAAGATTACTACGGGCGCATTGCCTCCAATATCACGGAAGAATTCGTCTATGATTCTGACTTCGGAAAACTGCGTCAGGTCGTATTGAATTACACCCTGCCTAATCGCTTATTGGAAGGAATTCCCGTATCCGGCGTAACAGTGGGGGTAGCTGCCCGTAATTTGGCCATCTTGTGGAGCGGAGTTGAGAATATTGACCCAGAATCTACCTACAACGTCAACAATGGTCAGGGACTGGAAATGTTCGGGGTACCGTCCACACGCAGCGTTCAATTCAACCTGAACGTCAAGTTTTAAGGACCATTCGATCACTTTCAAAAAAACGTAGAAATGTATACCTATTTTAGAAATATACTCTTCGTGGTCGTGGCCCTGATGCTCACGACGACGTCCTGCGACGAGGGATTCGACGAACTGAATACCGACCCCAACGCAGCCAATGAAATCAATCCTAATTTCCAGTTCACCTGGATACAGTTACGAACCTCGGGAGAGCGCTATGAGAACTGGCGTGCCGGCCTGATTTATTCGTCCATGATGATGCAGCATATGGCTGCTCTGTGTGGATACTGGTCAGGGGATAAGTACACCTATAACGCTGGGTACTCTTCATCTCTGTTTGATCGTCAGTACACACAGGCTGTAGTGGAAATTCAGGATTTGATCAACACCCTGGAAACTACCGAAAATGCCGATCAAACCATGCTGGGTATGGCACGCATCTGGCGGGTGTTAATTTTTCACCGTCTGACCGACCTGTATGGAGATGTACCTTACTCGCAGGCTGGTAAAGGCTTTATCGAAGGAGTTGACTTTCCGGAGTTTGATCCCCAGGAAGAAATCTATCCCGATATGCTCAACGAGTTGGAAGAAGCGGTAGCCCAAATTGGGAATTCCGGTGGTTTTGGTACCGCTGACCTCCTCTATAATGGTGATCAGGGCACCTGGCGCCGTTTCGGTAATTCCCTGATGCTCCGCCTGGGTATGCGCCTCTCGGAGGTGGATGCCGGCATGGCTCAGGAATACGTAGCCAAAGCCATTCAGGGTGGAACGCTGCAAGCAGGTGAGGATGCCTTTATCGAGCATACGGTCGGTCCGGAAGGAATCAACCGCAATGGTATCGGAGAAGTACTCGATAAATCACAAGGATTTGGAGATGATTGTCCACGATTGAGTGAAACTTTCGTAAACTGGATGAAGTCCAATAATGACCCACGCCTGGACGTCATTGGAACGCTACCCGTTAATGGCAGCGAGCACAATGGCCTACCAAGTGGCCTGGATGCCGAGCTCATCGAAGATAATCCTACGGGGACGTCACTCGATGATTTTAGCTCCGTCAATCAAGCTATTGTCTCCGTTGCATCTCCCATGATGTTCATGACGGTGGCCGAAGCTGAACTGCTAACAGCCGAAGCTGCTTTGCGCGGCTGGGGTGCCAGCGATGCCGCCGGCCACTACGAAGCTGGAGTGCGGGCTGCGATGAACATGTGGGCGCACTACGGTGTCCCCGTTGCCAGCGGTGATATTGATACCTACATCGCCAACAATCCTTTCGACAATACTATGAAGTCGATCGGCGAGCAATACTGGGCTGCTACCTTCCTGAATGAGTACGAAGCATTCGCCAATTGGCGCCGTACCGGTTATCCCGAATTGACTCCGGTCATTTACCCGGGTAACGTTACCGGCGGCACCATTCCCGTACGCCTGGCTTTACCACAGGGCGAGTTGGGAACTAATCCCAATATGCGCGATGCTTTGGATCGTCAGGGACTGGGCACCGACTTTGCCAGCCACCTGACAGTCCCTGTATGGTGGGATGTAAATTAAAATCTAATCAACCGAAGGGAGTCGTTTTGGCTTCCTTCGGTTTGACTCCGAGATTTATACAAAGTACTAGTGAGTTATGTGAAAAAACCGTTCGCCAATATTGGCGAACGGTTTTCTTTTTTGGCAAAAGCCCGATAGTTTAATTCGGTCTAGTTCAACAGGATTTCATCCAAAAAGAGCCAGCTTTCGCCTCCGGGTGCCGGATGCCAATCTGGATTACGGCGCTGACCTAGCACTTTCACCTTAAGGTAAGCCGTTTCGGTAGGGGCAATATCCAGGGTAAAGTAGCGAAGGCTCGCATCCGTTACCGACTCTTCGAGTAGTGGCCAGCTTTTTTGCGCAAGCTTGCGGAATGTTTTACCGTCTGATGAAGCACTCACCTCAATTCCCCGAGGGAAAAAGATCCAATTGCCGGGAGCAGAAAGTGCACTAACCGTCAGGCCCGTCAGCTCAATATGCTCCCGTAGCTTCAGAATCACTTCCATATGCTTTCCTTCAAAGCCCAACCATTTACCCTCGGTGAAGACAGTTGAGCCCTTTTCGAAATCAATGAGTGTCTGACCACCATTACCCACGTAGCGTCCGCCAGGTTCTACCAGGAGGTCAGCATTTTCTGCCTGATATCTGGCCCGCACGAAATTGCGTTCTATCGAACTACTGGGCTCCCACCCCGCCTTATATTGTTTTACTTTCAATTGCGTGGATGCCCGCAGCACTAAAGAATCCGGGAACACCCTTGCGATAGAATCGGGCTCACTACCATCAGTGGTGTAATACCCGATGACATCCTTCATTGTGGACACGAGCCGTACCACCACCGAATCATAAATGATGGTTGAAGATGCCTCCAGCACCGGAGGGTTAAGCTGAGCTTTACCAAAGATGGAATCGGGCGTCTGCAATACGGGCTGCACCTCGGGCTTTCGCCCAAAAACTTCGGCTACTTCCTTATTGGAAAGTCCCGTCTGCCACAGATAAACCGTACTCAATGCCGGTAGTTTCTCGAGCGTGCTAAGGCCTTCTTTTGTAATATCTGTACCGTAAACATTAAGGCTCTTCAGGGCATTCATTCCCGACAGTGGCTGCAGAGTTTCATCCGTTATAGCAGTGCGTTGCAGGGCTAATTTTTCCAGATTGGTAAAATGCCGTAGCTGCGGTGCCAGAGCATCCGAAAAATTAGAGAATCCCAGGTTGAGTTCCCGAATATGCTCTCCCATGCGGCGTAGCGCCGTGAAGGTCTTTCGATCCAGGTTTTGCTCCCGGGATAGATCCACCGTTACCCAGGGACTGTCCTCTGCCAGCCGGTTGACGCGGATTCCCTGCCGGCGTAAACGATCCAGTTTAGCCTCCGCCAAAGCGGGTATGGGAGGCTCCTCCGGTTGCTCTAGTGCCTCTAGATAGCCCGCCAGAATAGGCTCCGGCTCCGTGAGGGCGCTGACCGGACAATCCGTACAGGCTCCATTATTGATCCACCAGGCCAGTAGGGCTTTCTCCTCTCCGGTCAGCTGGCTTTTTCCTTCGGGGGGCATGTGCTCTTCGTTACTTAATGGCAAATGGATGCGTTGCAGCAATAAGCTTTTCTCTGGGGCATCCAAATCGATTAGCGGGCCGGTTTCACCACCGCTTTCTATACCTTCGATGCTGGTGAGTAGCAGCTCGCCCTTTTGTTTTTCCGGCTTGTGGCAACCAATACACTTTTCTGCCAGCACGGGTTGTATTAAATCATCGAATACCCGCGCCGAAGCCACCTCAGTGATCGTGCGCTCTGACTTGGGGTACGTTTGTAAATAATCGGCACCGTGGGTCATTACGCCACCGTAGTGCCCTGTCAGCACCAGCGTACCTGCCGTCAGACCAAGTATTAAAAGGTACCCGCGCTGCAGGACGGGCACTATATTCTGATGACCCAACCAAAGAAGGACACTTCCCGCTGTTACTCCTATACCTAACCAGCGATGACGCTGCAGGATTGCTTCCGGGTATCCTCCCTCCTGGGCTAATCCCCATCCGGTCGTTACCGATAATATTCCCGTGGCTGCCGCCAAAAATAAAGCAACCCCAATGGCGGCACGGTAATCCGTTTTCTTTTGCCACCGTTGCACGATCTCCAGTAAGACCACCACCGATATCACGCCAATCGGCAGATGAACCAGCAGAGGATGTAATCTGGCCGGATTGATAAATTCAAGCAACATCAGTTTTGTGTTTCAAAAGTTAATAATTCATCCATAAAAATCCAGGCCGAACGCCCTGCCCCCTGATGCCAGGAAGGTAGCCGAACCGACAGAAGTTCTACCTCCAGGTTGGCGTATACCTTCTCGTCGATCTTAATGTGCACCAGCCTGAACGCCGTTGGTGCTTCTTGCTTCGGCACCTCAATCGTCGCTTCTCCTACGCTCTCTCCATGGTGTCGAACGACAATGCGCTGAGGAGGAAAGATCCAGGCACCATGGTTTTGCAGGAAACTGCAGGATATTGCCCGGATCCCCGTTGGTTTTGCCCAGGCTAAAGACAACCGGAGGGTATCGACTTCCCAGCCCAGCCACTGCTCGGTGTCCGAGGCAAAATTCAGTTCTCCTTTCTGATGGTCTGTCAATACCGATACCCCGGCTCCGGCATACTGCGAGCTGGGTGATGGAAAAGTCCGCACGGTGGCCACCTGCGTAGTTGGATGAATCTTGTACGCGGAAACCCGCAAGGGAGAGCTCGGGGTTAAATCTGGATGAAAAGCACGTGCGACCAGGGTATCCGAGTGCGTCAGTTGAATGGGAGATACGTATTCGTCAGATTGGGCGGTAACTTCCTCATTTTCCAGTGAATAGCGAACAGTCGCTCCGGGGAAATCCATAGCTAAGGCAATCGCTGCCGAGTTAAAAAAGAAGAAAGAATCAAGCCTTACCTGCGGTTCGCTCATTTGAAACCGGGGACTCCCCTGCCCACTCACCATTCCCAAACTGGTCACTAGCAGGCAGCAAATTATTACGGCATTTCTCTGTCTGTGGTATCGCATCATACCCGGTTTAATTTAAGAGGATAAGTGCCGCCCGCATTCCACTGGGCAACATAGAGGTTTTCGTCCGCATCCACGCAGACATCATGGGGATGCTGAAACACCTGAATAGCTTGATACATTTTACGCAAGCTTCCCTCCTCATAGCGTGGGGTAGCACCTCCCGGAGCCGAGACCAAATGATTAGACCGATCCAGAATAGAAAGGAAGCCCGTGCGGGCGCTCCCGTTGCCCGACCAGATAGTGGCCAGATAAACCGAATCGGTATGAACCACCGGCCGACAAATATAGCATCCCGGTAAGGGGATTGTCTGTTGATGCTTCCCGTCCATAGAAAACCGTTTCAATGCATTCATTTGGCGAGCAGTAATCAGGAGCTCCTCCCTGCCCGATCGGTTATCGATGCAGATACCATGTGCATTTAGGAATTGACCATCGCCCTCCCCCCGGCCACCAAAATAGCGCAGGAGTTCTCCCCGGCTATTGTACTGAAGGATATACTGCATACCATACCCGTCAGCGACATAGATGTCGCCATTATCCGCAATGGCCGTTTCGGTAGGAAGGTATGTATTAGCCGAAGAATAGGCCTCCATCGCCCGGGGATAAGGCAGCGTCATAACTTCTCTGCCGTCAAGTGTGGTCTTGATCACTTCGTGACGGACGGTATCCGTCAGATAGAGGAATTCTTCTCCCCCTTCATCCTTTAGGGTGAGGCCGTGCGCACCCGGGTAAGTGGTCCCCCAATGGTCGAGTAACTTTCCGGAGCGGTCGTAAATGAGTACATTATTACGCGTATGATTGGTCAGTAAAATGAGTCGACCAAGTCGATCAAAAACCATCTCGTGGCAATCCTGCACCGGAAAAAACTCAGGATTCAGTGCCCCCCAGTTGACATCAATGGTATAGCGAAAGTCACCATGACCAATGACGAGTTCATCCCGCTGATTGATGTCCAGCACGCCTATCGCCAGTAACGCTTTTAATCCTTTATCCAGAAAATCTCTGCGGTTCATCTCAGGCCAGGATATCGTTAACAAGATGTCCCTCCACATCGGTAAGCCGGAAGCGGCGGCCCTGATATTTATAGGTTAATCGCTCGTGGTCGATCCCCAGCAGGTGCAGCAAAGTGGCCTGAAAATCGTGGACGTGTACCGGATTCTTGGTGATATTGTACCCAAAATCATCGGTTTCACCGTAGACCAGGCCGGGCTTTACTCCACCACCCGCCATCCACATGGTAAAGCAACGCGGATGGTGATCGCGACCGTAGTTGGTATCCGTCAGGGTACCCTGCGAGTAATTAGTACGGCCAAACTCTCCCCCCCAAATGACCAGGGTATCATCCAACATTCCTCGCTGTTTGAGATCCATCACCAATGCTGCGGAAGCCTGATCGACGTCCTTGGCCTGACGGGCAATTGCGTTGGGAAGATTCTCGTGCTGATCCCAGCCCATGTGGTAAAGTTGAATAAACCGTACGCCCTTTTCGGCCAAACGACGCGCCAGCAAGCAATTTGCAGCATAAGTACCGGGAGTCGTGGCATCTGAACCGTACATCTGGTAAATATAATCCGGTTCGTCACTCACGTCCATAATGTCCGGCACAGAAGTTTGCATGCGGTAGGCCATCTCATACTGAGCAATCCGGCTCTGAATTTCCGGATCGTGGGTTTCTGCGGCCTGCATGGCATTGAGTTTTTCCAGCTGATCCAACATCCGGCGGCGGCCTTTGCGGTCGAGCCCGGAAGGATCATTTAGGTAGAGCACCGGATCCTTTGCTGCCCGAAACTGTACCCCCTGATGCAGCGAGTGTAGGAAGCCATTCCCCCACAAACGGGAGTACAGTGGCTGTCCGTTAGGACGGCCCGTTCCCCGGGAGAGCAGGACGGTAAAGGCGGGCAGATTATCATTCATACTACCCAATCCGTAGCTAAGCCAGGAACCAATACTGGGCCGTCCCGGCTGCTGGGAACCCGTCTGAAAAAAGGTGATGGCCGGATCGTGATTGATAGCTTCGGTATACATAGACCGGACAATACACAGCTCATCGGAAATGCGCGCAGTGTAAGGTAGCAAATCACTAAACCAGGCACCATTATCACCATATTGTTTGAACCCAAACTGTGAGCCCACCAACGGAAAAGAGTCCTGACCGGAAGTCATCCCTGTCAGCCGCTGCCCGTCGCGTACCGAGGCCGGTAGGTCCTGCCCCCGCCGGCGATCGAGTTCCGGTTTGTAGTCAAACAGCTCCAACTGTGAGGGTCCTCCGCTTTGGAATAGATAAATTACCCGTTTGGCTTTCGCCGGGTGGTGCAGGGCATCCAGAAGGCCCCGGATACCGCCGGCATCTTCCTGCAGTACTCCGGCTTCATTGGGCCGAAACAGCTTCAAACCGAGCAGGCTACCCAGAGCAGCACTTCCCAGCCCAACGGCCGTTTTCGACAAAAAAGCCCGGCGGTTCAATTGTAAGGATCGTTCTTCAAAAGGATTCATAGTTGTTCAGTTTTATCCGCGGGTAATAGCTTCATCTAAATTAAAAATAGTGTTCGCCACCAGGGCGTAGGCTGCCAACTCTGTAGATGGTGCATCCTTGGGCAACTGATAATTCCCCGTTGCGAGATAGGCCTCGGCAGCTTGCGGGTTATCCTGATAGCGCTGATATTCTTCCGCGAAATAATCGACCAGAATATCCAGCTCTTCCGCTTGCGGATGCGAGGAGGTGACCCGGCGAAACATCCAGGCAATGCGTTCCTGTGGATCCGTATCCGGCAACTGCCAGGCGCGATGAGCCAGGGCTTTGCTGGCTTCAATAATTTGTGGGTTATTTAACAGCATCAAAGCTTGTAAGGGGGTATTGGTCTCTTGCCGCTCTACGGTACACAAGTCGCGCGTGGGGGCATCGAAGATAAGCATGTCTGGAGGCGGTACAGTTCGTTTCCAAAAAGTATATAAGCTACGACGGTATTGGTCAACTCCGGTATCCATCTCATAGCTCGCCGTACTGCCGCCACCACCACCCGTAGTTTCGGCCCAGAGCCCATCGGGCTGATAGGGCTTTACGCTGGGTCCACCAACTTCGGGGTGTAGTAAACCACTGGCCGTCAGGGCCTGGTCGCGGATCATTTCGGCATTTAATCGCAACCGGGAAGCACGGGCCAGCCAACGGTTTTCCGGGTCTCTTTCCAGAAGTGCGTCCGGTGTCACGGTAGTCTGCCGAAAGGCAGCCGACGTCACCATAAGTTTGAGCATCTTTCGGATATCCCATCCTTCTTCATGAAACGTAACTGCCAGATAATCAAGGAGTTCAGGATGCGTAGGCAATGCGCCCTGATTGCCGAAATCATAGGGCGTAGCTACAATTCCGCGGCCAAACATCAATTGCCAAAGTTGATTGACGGCGACGCGCGCCGTAAGTGGATTTTCCTCGGCAAAGAGCCATTCGGCAAAATCGAGTCGATTATTTTGGGCATCAGCCTCCATGGGCAAAATCATACCGGGAGGAGCCGGATACACCTGTTTACCGTGCTGATCGTATTTGCCGCGCTCCAGTATGTAGGCCGCGCGGGGCTCCGGGGTATCTTCCATTACCATTAATTCAATCTTCGGCAGCGAGTCGCGGTTGTTAATGAAAGTGGTGATTTCACTGATCTGCTGCTCGGTGAGGGTAATGGCCGGTCGTGGAGCGTAGCGAAAATCATCGTACAATTCCGGAACGTATCCTTTCTCCGGAACACTATTGAAAAAAGCAAAAGTGCTATAGAAATCTTCCTGAGAAATGGGGTCGTATTTGTGGTCGTGGCAACGGGCGCATTCCATAGTCAGTCCTAATAGACTGGTACCCACCGTTTGCACCCGGTCGGCTACGTATTCCACGCGATACTCCTCATCAATCACGCCCCCCTCGGCCGTAATTTTGTGGTTGCGGTTAAACCCGGTGGCAATGCGTTGCTCCAGAGTAGGCTCGGAAAGTAGATCACCCGCCAACTGCCAGGTAATAAAAGTATCGTAGGGTAGGTTTTGCCGAAAGGCGTGAATCACCCAATCGCGCCACGGCCACATGACGCGCTCAAAGTCATCCTGATAGCCATGTGTATCGGCATAGCGGGCAACATCCATCCACCACTGCGCCATACGCTCGGCGTGGGCATCAGAAGTAAGGTATTGATCAACCATCCGCTCGTAAGCGCCGGGAGCATCGTCGGCCAGGAATGTATCGAGCTCCGCGACAGAGGGAGGGATACCCCGCAGGGCATAAGACAACCGGCGCAATAGCTTTTCCTTATCTGCCGGAGCTGCCAGCTGATACCCGCGCTTTTCCTGCTCCGCAATAATGAAACGGTCAAGTGCATTGCGCACCCGGTCTTCTTGTGCCACGTCTGGTAGCGCTGACTTTTCGGGAGGAATAAACGCCCAGTGACGCTTCCATTCGGCCCCCTGTTCAATCCACTTTTGTAAGATTTCTTTTTCGTATTCCGAGAGGGTCAGGTTAGACTCCGGCGGGGGCATTACTTCGGTAGGATCATCACTATAAATGCGCGACACCAGGGTGCTCGCCCCGGCATCCCCCGGTACAATGGCGTAGTGATCCTGCATCTTGCCCAGGGCAGCAAAGGCCCCCTCTTCGGTATGTAGTGCCAGACCAGCTTCGCGCGCTGCCTCGTCCGGTCCGTGGCAGGCAAAGCAGCGGTCGGAAAGAATAGGCTTAATGTGCCAATTGAAATCAATATTTTCCGGCATAGTCTGTGCCTGCAGCTCTTCTTCTGCGGGTACATCCGATTGGCATCCCAAAAGGAACCCACCAAGCGTCAGTAAACAAGTGAACGTTATGATTCGAAAAGTCATAATTTAATCCTTTTGACTTTGCTCAAGCCAGGTTTGATAAATGGCCTCCAGTTGGGAGGCTACTTCCGGGTGACCAGTAATCCTGTTCTCTGATTCGCCTATATCCTCCCGAAGATTTGCCAGGTACAGCCCCTCACATACCGGGTTCCAGGGTGACTCCGGGTTACTCGCGGGGTCGATGGGTGCAAATAAGAGCTTCCAATCCCCTTTGC
>Ga0102940_1000240_pt1 | contig 38019 bp, 28 predicted proteins | sample SalPonR2_C_D1_MG_FD_78215 | JGI IMG/M metagenome (GOLD analysis project Ga0102940, IMG submission 78215) | Salt pond soil microbial communities from South San Francisco under conditions of wetland restoration - Salt Pond MetaG R2_C_D1_MG | ecosystem: Environmental > Aquatic > Marine > Intertidal... | reverse complement strand
TCCTCTGTCGACAACGGGGTTTTTCCACCGATCCCGCTCGCGCGATTAGACCAGCCCCCGTTCGGCCAGCGAGACGACCTCGGAGTCGCCGACGATGAAATGATCCAGAAGGCGGATGTCGACCAGCGCGAGCGCGTCGCGCAGTCGGCGGGTGATCGCCAGATCGGCCTGACTCGGCTCGGCCACGCCGGATGGGTGGTTGTGCGCGATGATGATGGCCGCGGCCTTGTGACCCAGTGCAGTCTCGACGACCACCCGGGGGTGGACGTGCGCGGCATCGATGGTGCCGTGGAACAGGACGCGAAAGGCGATCACCCGGTGGCGGGTGTCGAGCAACAGCGCACAGAAGGCCTCGTGGGGGCGATGACGAAGTTCGGCGCGCAGGAACCGGCGCGTGGCGTCCGGGCTGGTCAGCGCTTCGCCGCGAGTCAGCCGGGCGCGCAGGTGACGACGAGCCAGCGCAATGGCAGCCTGGAGCTGAGCGACCTTGGCCGGACCCAGCCCGGGCTCTTCGGTCAGGCGATCCGGCGGCGCCTCGAGCAGGCCGCGCAGACCGTCGAACCGGGCCAGTAATCGCCGGGCCAGATCCAGCGCCGAACACCCTCGGGTCCCGGTGCGCAACAGGATGGCCAGCAGTTCGGCGTCGCTGAGTGCGTCCGGGCCTTCGGACATCAGGCGTTCCCGCGGTCGTTCTCCAGTGGGCCAGTCGTGGATTCGCATACAATCGAGTTCTCTTCGGGTCGGACTGGGCCAGCGTGCGCCCTCGCCGCGGTCCGCGCCATCGGAAATCGTCCCGAAATCGGGTAGGACATTGACCGAATCCTCGCGACAAGCCACCCAGGACACCGATATCGCGGCGCGCCGCCCGCGCCGCGTACTGGTCGGCGTGAGCGGGGGTATCGCGGCCTACAAGAGCGCCGAACTGATTCGCCGACTGCGCGAGCGGGGCGCCGAGGTCCGCGTGGTCATGACCGCGGGGGCGCAGGCCTTCATCACGCCACTGACGCTGCAGGCCGTCAGCGGCCACCGGGTCTACACCGAGCTGCTCGATGCCGACGCTGAAGCCGGCATGGGCCACATCGAGCTTGCGCGCTGGGCCGACGACATCCTCGTCGCGCCGGCCACCGCCGACCTGATCGGGCGCGCGGCGAACGGGCTGGCCGATGACCTGCTGACCACGCTGCTGCTGGCGACCGAAGCCCGGGTCTGGATGGCCCCGGCGATGAACCGCGTGATGTGGGCCCACGCCGCGGTGCGCGAGAACTCCGAGCGTCTGCGCGCGCGGGGGGTCCGGCTGCTGGGACCGGGCGCCGGCGACCAGGCCTGCGGCGAAACCGGGGCCGGCCGGATGCTGGAACCCGACGAGCTGGCAGCTGCGGTACTCGATGCGGCGTCGATGCATGCCGCCGAGGCCGGACCCCTGAACGGCCTGCGCTTCGTCGTCACGGCAGGGCCGACCCACGAACCGCTGGATCCGGTCCGGTTCCTCGGCAACCGATCGTCGGGAACGATGGGCTTCGCGGTGGCCGCAGCGCTGGTCGCTGCCGGTGCGCGAGTCGTACTGGTGGCCGGACCGGTCGATCGAGCCGCGCCGGCCGGCGTCGAGCGGGTCGACGTGACCACCGCCGAGCAGATGCACGCTGCGGTGTTCCAGGCCCTGCCCGCCGACGGGTTCGTCGGTGTCGCTGCAGTGGCCGATTTCCGGCCGGCCGGTCGAGCGTCCTCCAAGATCAAGAAGGACGGCCGGCCCCGCACGCTCGAGCTGGTCCCCAACCCGGACATCCTGGCCGACGTCGCCAGCCACGAACCGCGCCCGTTCACGGTCGGTTTCGCCGCCGAGACCGACGCGGTGGAAGCCGGGGCCCGCGCCAAGCTGGCCGCGAAGCGCCTGGACCTGATCGCCGCCAATATCGTCGGCGACGGTCGCGGGTTCGGCGAGCGCGAAAGCGCGCTGCACGTCATTGCCGCGGACCGCGACTGGCAACTACCGGCTGCATCGAAATCCCGACTGGCCGAACAATTGGTCGATGTCATCATCGAACGCATGGAGGCTTTCCGTTGATCCCACTCGATGTCCGTCTGCTCGACGCCCGCTTCGGCAACGAATGGCCGATGCCGGAGTACGCCACCAGCGGCTCGGCCGGCATGGATCTGCGGGCTGCCCTCGACGAGCCGATCGTTCTGGCGCCGGGCGACGCTGAATTGGTGCCCTCCGGGCTGGCGATTCATCTGGCCGATCCCGGACTGGCGGCCCTGCTGCTGCCGCGCTCGGGCCTGGGCCACAAGCAGGGCCTGGTACTCGGCAACCTGGTCGGCCTGATCGACAGCGACTACCAGGGCCCGGTCAGGATTTCCTGCTGGAACCGGGGCCGCGAACCGATCCGGATCGAACCGGGACAGCGGATCGCGCAGCTTGTAGTCGTCCCCGTGATGCAGGTTACACTTCGTACGGTGAAGTCCTTCGAGGCAAGCGAGCGCGCCGAGGGCGGATTCGGTCATACGGGGGTATCGTGACGGGAACAATGACTGCGCGAGGGGGATGGAAACGAAGTCCTGTCGGCGGCATCGCGCCCCGACTGCTGAGCCTGCTGGTCCTGGCGGCCGGCATTGCCGTCGTGATCATCGGCGGCACGCTATTGTGGAACTCCCTCGACGCGAACCGCGACCAACAGCAGGCGCAGACCGAGGCCCGGCAACAAGCCGCCGAACTGGAGGCGGGCATTCGCACGCTGCGCGAGGGCCTGGTCGACGAATCGGTCGCCGAGGTCGCCCGGCGCATGCAACAGGGCGAGGCCGGCCGCGAAGACCTGATCCGGGCCCTGCGCGAGGCCGGCATCCGCAACGTGCTGTACCTGGTCAACGCGACCGAGCCGTTCGAACTGGTCGATCTTGGCCAGCTGCCCGGCGGCGGGTTCGCGGCGCTCAGCATGATCATCGAGGCCGGCGAACAGGGCCGCGTTCCGGCCCAGGCGCACTTTGCCGGGACACCCGACGAATATCTCGCCGTGGCCGCGCCGCTGGCCGAAGAGACGGAACCGCGCAGCGTTCTCTGGGTGGCGCTACCGATCTCGATGCTGGCCAACCAGCTCGAACGGCCGGCGTCGGTCGATGGCATGGTCCTGCGCCAGCGCGATGGGGCCGAACCGATCACGCTCCAGACGCTCGGCGTCGGCGTGCCGGCCGATGCGCCGAGCGTTGCGATCGAAGGTACGGAATTCGAACTGGCGTGGAATCGCCGCCAGTTCATCGGACCGATGAGCCTCGGCCAGCTGATCGGAGTGTTCACCGCCGGCCTGCTGCTGGTCGCGCTCGGCGTACTGCGCCTGCGCGATACCTCGGCCTGGGCGCTGACCGGCCCCGGTCGGTTCGGCCGCAAGTCCGGGCCGGCCGACGCCTCGCCGGTCGAATCGGCCGAGCCCGTCCCGGCGCCCGCGCCGCCACCACAGGCCGAAGCGGCCCTCGAGGCCGAACCCGAACCCGCCGACCGCGCCCCGACCGACGAACGAGACGCCGAACCGGCGCCAGAGCCACCAGAGCTGACCGCCGATGGCGAGCCGCGTCGCGCCTCGACCGATGTCCGCGAACTCGACGCCAGCGACCTGGGCAGCTTCACCACCGAACACGACGCCGGCGGTGACGCGGACGAAAGCTCGACCGCCGATATACGGCAAGGGGAAGACGAATCGACCCCGCCTGCCGGACCCGCCGATATTCCGCGACCCGAAGACGACGAGGATGAGCAGGAAGCGATCGGTGCGATGCTGCGCTCGCTGATGGATGAAACCGACGAAGCGGTGGCCAAGTCGGAGTCGCTCGACATCCCGGTCGAAACCGAGGATCCCGGTCCGAGCGGAGAACAGCCGCCGGCCCACGATACTGCCGGCCCCGAGCCGAAGGCCCCGGACGGGTCCGTCGCGTTCGTGCCCGACGCCTCGATCTTCCGGGCCTACGACATCCGCGGCGTGGTCGGCGAGACCCTGAACGAAGACGTGGCCGAAGCGATCGGACAGGCGATCGGCTCCGAGGCCCGAGATCGCAAGCTGACCCGGATCGCGGTCGCACGTGACGGGCGCCTGTCGGGCGCCCAGATGCTGGCGGCGTTGAGCCGGGGCCTGATGAGCACCGGGCTCGAAGTCGTCGACGTGGGCGCGGTACCGACCCCGGTACTCTACTTCGCCGCCCAGGATATCGGTGGCGGCTCCGGCGTCATGGTGACCGGAAGCCACAATCCGCCGGACTACAACGGTTTCAAGATCGTGCTCGGCGGCGAGACCCTGGCCGGCGATGCGATTACCGCACTGCACACGCGGCTGGCCGAGGGCCGGCTGGTCCGTGGAGAGGGCCAGACGCACGAGGCGCGGATCAACAGCCAGTACATCGAACGGATCGCCTCCGACATCCAGCTCGAAAAGCCGCTGAAAGTCGTGGCCGACTGCGGCAACGGCATCGCCGGCGCCATCGCGCCGCGTCTGCTCGAATCGATCGGCGCCGACGTGATCCCCCTGTATGCCGAGGTCGACGGATCGTTCCCCAACCATCACCCCGACCCCGGCGACCCGACGACGCTGGAAGACCTGCGGCTGTGCGTGCGCAATTTCGAAGCCGATGTCGGCGTGGCCTTCGACGGCGACGGCGACCGGCTCGGAGTGGTCGGCCCGGACGGCGAGATCATCTATCCGGATCGACTGATGATGCTGTTCGCGCGCGACGTGCTGTCCCGCGTGCCCGGCGGCGAGGTCATCTACGACGTGAAGTGCTCCAGCCTGCTGGCCGGAGAGATCGAGGAGGCCGGCGGCACGCCGGTCATGGGCCGGACCGGGCATTCGTTCATCAAGGCCGAGTTGAAACGTCGCCAGGCACCGCTGGCCGGCGAAATGAGCGGTCACTTCTTCTTCGCCGAACGCTGGCTGGGTTTCGATGACGGCCTGTATTCGGCCGCGCGTCTGCTCGAGATCCTGGCCGCCGACCCCCGGGCGACCGGGCAGGTGTTCGGCAGTCTGCCGAAGGCAGAAAGTACCCCCGAGATCAAGGTTCCGATGAAGGAAGGCGAACCCCACGCCTTCGTCGAGCACTTCCAGGAGAAGGCCGAATTCGAAGGGGCGACGGTCAACACCATCGACGGCGTTCGAGCCGACTTCAGCGACGGCTTCGGGCTGGTGCGAGCGTCGAACACCACGCCGGTACTGGTCCTCCGCTTCGAAGGCACGACCAAGGACGCGCTGGCGCGGATCCAGGCGACCTTCCGCGAAGCGATGCTGGCGGTCCATCCCTCGTTGAACCTGCCGTTCTGACACGAGCCGGACCGGGCCGCCGGCCCGTGCGGCCCGGTCCGGGCGGTATACTCCGGAGCTTGCTTCGAACGGGCTCCTCGACGTGAATTTCCAGGATTTCATCCGGGCGCTGGACGACTACTGGGCGCGCCAGGGTTGCGTGCTGACCGCTCCGCTCGACCTCGAGGTCGGCGCAGGTACGTTTCATCCAGCGACCTTTCTCCGGTCGATCGGCCCCGAGCCGTGGAATGCCGCCTACATCCAGCCGTGCAGGCGGCCGACCGACGGCCGCTACGGCGAGAACCCGAACCGCCTGCAGCACTATTACCAGTACCAGGTGGTAATGAAACCCTCGCCGCTGGACTTCCAGGAACTCTATCTCGGTTCGCTGGACGCGGTCGGCATCGACCCGACCGTCCACGACATCCGGTTCGTCGAGGACAACTGGGAATCGCCCACGCTGGGCGCCTGGGGACTGGGTTGGGAAGTCTGGCTGAACGGGATGGAAGTCACCCAGTTCACCTATTTCCAGCAGGCCGGCGGACTGGAATGCCGCCCGGTAATGGGCGAGATCACCTACGGGCTGGAGCGGCTGGCGATGTACCTGCAGGGCGTCGACAGCGTATTCGACCTGGTCTGGACGGATGGCCCCAACGGAGCCGTGACCTACCGCGACGTCTACCACCAGAACGAAGTCGAGCAATCGACCTACAACTTCGAGAAAGCCGACGTCGACGGGTTGTTCGCGCTGTTCGACCGGCTCGAGGCCGAGGCGCGCACGCTGGTCGAGGACGGGCTGCCGCTGCCGGCCTATGACCAGGTGCTCAAGGCCTCGCACACCTTCAACATGCTGGATGCCCGGCAGGCGATCTCGGTCAGCGAACGACAGCGTTACATCCTGCGCATCCGGGACCTGTCGCGCCAGGTCGCCGAAGCCTACTACGCCGGACGCGAAGCGCTCGGATTCCCGGGGCTGAAATCGGTCGGGGAGAACGCGGCATGAGCAACTCGCTACTGATCGAACTGGGTTGCGAAGAACTGCCGGCCAACGGGCTCCGGCGTCGGGCCGAACAGTTGGCCGACGGACTTTCCAGGGGGCTGACCGAAGCCGGGCTGGCCGACGAAACGAGCCGGGTGAAGGCGTTCGCCACGCCCCGCCGGCTGGCGGTGCGCATCTCTGGCGTGGCCGCGCGCCAGCCCGACCGAACGCTCGAGCGCAAGGGTCCGGCCGAACAGGCCGCCTTCGACGACAACGGTCAACCGACCCGAGCCGCACTCGGCTTCGCCCGCAGCGTCGGGCTCGATGTCGATGAACTGCAGCGGCTGGAAAACGACCAGGGTCGCTGGTTGTATGCCGAGGTTCGCCAGCCCGGCCAGCCGCTGGCCGAGATCGTCCAGGCGGTACTCGAGCGTGTCATCAAGGAGATGGCCAGCGCACGGAGCATGCGCTGGTCCGATCGAAGCGACCGCTTCGTTCGCCCGGTTCGATGGCTGCTGGCCCTGCATGGCGATGAGGTCGTGCCGTTGACCCTGTTCGGTCTCGACGCCGATCGGCTGACTCGCGGCCACCGGATCCATGCACCCGGCCCGCACGCCGTGACCGATGCCGAATCCTATGAATCGATGCTCGACGACGCGAATGTGCTGGCCGATTTCGACCGGCGCAGCGCTACCATCGCAGAACAGGTCGAGCGCTGCGCAGCCGATGCCGGGCTCGAGACCCACGCCGACGACACGTTGCTCGAAGAAGTCACCGGCCTGGTCGAATGGCCCGTGGCGGTGGTCGGCGGTTTCGATCCGGAGTTCCTCGACGTGCCGCCCGAAGCGCTGGTCAGCGCAATGCGCGTGCACCAGAAGTGCTTCCCGTTGTATCGGCCCGACGGGACGCTGGCGCCTCACTTCATCACCGTGGCGAACCTGGCCAGTCGCGATCCCGAGCAGATGGTTCACGGCTTCGAACGAGTGATACGGCCGCGCCTGGCCGACGCCCGGTTCTTCTTCGACCAGGATCGCGCGGTTCCGCTAGAGCATCGTCTCGATCGGTTGGCAACGATGCAGTTTCAGGACCGGCTCGGATCGCTGGCCGACAAGACCGGCCGCATTCGCGCACTCGCCGGGGAACTGGCCGAGGCCTTCGGCGCCGATGCCGATACCGTCGAACGCGCTGCTCGAATATCGAAGTGCGACCTGATGACCGAGATGGTCGGCGAATTCCCGGAACTGCAGGGCACGATGGGCCGGCATTATGCGCTGGCCGAAGGGGCGCCGGAAGCGGTTGCCACGGCGATCGAATCCCATTATCTGCCCCGCCATGCCGGCGATGCGCTGCCGAGCGACCCGGCGGGCCGCGCGCTTGCGATTGCCGATCGGCTCGATACGCTGGTCGGGGTCTTTGCCGCCGGGAAGAAGCCGAAGGGAAGCAAGGATCCGTTCGCCCTCCGTCGGGCTGCCCAGGGCGTGGTTCGCATTCTCGATGACGCCGATGTCCGCGTACCGTTGGGCGATTTGATCGAGCGTGCAGGTACGGTCCTTGCCGATCAACTCCCGGTCGATTCCGGGACTCGGAGCGATGTCGAAGCCTTCATCGTCGATCGGCTGCGGGCCTGGCTGGGCGAACGTGGGATCGCGGTCAACACGGTTCGAGCGGTCGAAGCCGGGCAGGTTGCCTGCATCAGCGATTTCGTGCGGCGCGCGGACGCGCTGCAGCGATTCGCCGATGATCCGGACATGGAGAGCCTGATTGCGGCAAACAAACGCGCTGCAAACCTTCTGCGGCAGGCAGATGTCGATGAATTCGGCGACGTTGAACGAAATTCAATGAATATCGACGCAGAACGTGAATTGTTCAACGCCGTGGAACAGGCCGAACAGGACATCCAGCTCGCGCTGGATGCGCGCGACGAGGGGGCCGCTCTGAGCTGCCTGTCGGCACTGAAGCCGAACGTCGATGCGTTCTTCGACGGCGTTATGGTCATGGACGAGGATGCCGCTCTCCGCCGGAACCGGTTGGCATTGCTCCACCGGCTGCGCACCGTTTTCCTCGAGGTCGCCGACGTCGCACTTCTCGGGCGGGCATGACTGCGGCACCGCCGATCCTCGTCGATCGCGGGTTGCTGCCGGCAGACGGACGGCTCGGCAATCGGCTCATGCGGCGGTTCGCGGAGATGAACCAGCGTGATCGACCGCTGGTGCTGCTCGACGAACAGCCCGATCGCTGGACCCCCACCCGCAATCGGGTCGACCGCGCGCTGGAAGGGCAGAGCGTTCTCGAAGCCGAGATCCAGCGCGGCGGTGGTGCGCTGGACGCCGTGCTGTACCTGGATTTCGGCTTGTTCAGTCGCCGCCGCCGGCGGCGCGAGGCGCTGGCCGACCTGGCCGATCGATACGGCTGCGCCACCGGGGAGCTCGTCGCCCTGGTCGGAAGCGGCCGGATGGTCGATGCACTTCACGATGTCGTTGGCAGCCTCCATCGGCTGGACGACGGAACCGGGCTCCCGGACGCGCTGCGCGCGCTGCTGCGCGCCGAGCAATCAGCCGGAAATCAATGAAAAGCCGTTATCGGCGGCGAAAGTAACGCTAAGATCGCTGAACATCGCCGAACGAGCCTGAACAAAAACCCACCAGACAAGCCGTCAGACTGCTTCGATCACCGCCAGGATAGTCGCCGAGCCCCGCGGCTCGGCTGACCGTGCACCGTTGAAACGACTGGAGTCAGATGTCGAGATTGGAGACGTTCAGCGCATTGCTCTCGATGAATTCGCGCCGCGGTTCGACTTCGTTCCCCATCAACGTCGAGAAGATCGCGTCGGCGGCCACCGCGTCTTCGATCGTGACGCGGAGCAGACGCCGGGTCTCGGGATTGACGGTGGTTTCCCAGAGCTGGTCCGGGTTCATTTCGCCAAGTCCCTTGAAGCGCTGGATCGTCCGCCCCTTGCGGCTTTCGTCCATCAGCCAGGAATAGACCTCGGAGAACCGGCGAACCGGTTGGGCCTGCTTGCCGCGTTCGATCCGCGCACCTTCGCCGAGCAGATCGTGAACCGCTGCACCGATCCGGGCGAACAGCCGATAGTCCGGGCTCTCGAAGAAGGTCCGATCCAGCACGGTGTCCTGGGCAATTCCCTGGCTCAGGCGGCTGATGACCACCCCGCCCTGTTCCAGCGGCTCCAGCGACCATTGCACACCGGCCGGCGAAGCGGCTTCCAGGCGAGCTTTCAAGCGAACGATCCAGCCGCCGATATCGAACGAGGGATCCAGCGATAGTGGTTCAAAATCAACAAGTTGATTGATGACCGTGGCATCGTGACGACGTTCCAGCCGGTTCGCTGCCAGCCGTGCGGCGTGGAAGTCGGTCAGCAGGGCATCGAGGGATTCCCCGGTCACCGGCGGCTGGTTTTCGCCAGGGTGCAGGTGGGCACCGTCGAGAGCGCGTTCGATCAGGTATCGCGTCAGCTCCTGCTCGTCCTTCAGATACCACTCCTGCTTGCCCTGCTTGATCTTGAACAGCGGCGGTTGGGCAATAAACACGTGACCGCGCTCGATCAACTCCGGCATCTGGCGATAGAAGAAGGTCAGCAACAACGTGCGAATGTGCGAGCCGTCGACGTCGGCGTCGGTCATGATGATGATGCGGTGGTAGCGGAGTTTGCCCGGATCGAACTCGTCCTTGCCGATCCCGGTCCCGAGCGCGGTGATCAGCGTGCCGACCTCGGCCGAGCCCAGCATCTTGTCGAACCGGGCCTTCTCGACGTTCAGGATCTTTCCTTTCAGCGGCAGGATGGCCTGGAATTTCCTGTTACGGCCCTGCTTGGCCGAGCCGCCTGCCGAGTCACCCTCGACGATGAACAATTCGGACAGGCTCGGATCCTTTTCCTGGCAATCGGCCAGCTTGCCGGGCAGGCCGGCGACGTCGAGCACTCCCTTGCGCCGGGTCATGTCGCGCGCCTTGCGGGCCGCCTCTCGCGCTCGGGCCGCCTCGACCGCCTTCGATGCGATGGTGCGCGCATCCTGCGGGTTTTCCAGCAGGTAATCGCGGAGCTTCTCGGCCAGCGTCGATTCCACCGCCGCCTTGACCTCGCTGGACACCAGCTTGTCCTTGGTCTGCGAAGAGAACTTCGGATCCGGCACCTTGACCGACAACACGGCAATCAGGCCTTCCCGGCAGTCGTCGCCGGTGACCTGGACCTTGGCCTTCTTCGCCAGGCCGCTTTCTTCGATGTAGTTGTTCAGCGTGCGGGTCAGTGCAGCCCGGAAACCGGCCAGGTGCGTTCCACCATCTCGCTGCGGGATCGTGTTGGTGAAGCAGAACACGCTCTCCTGGTAGGCGTCGGTCCACTGAAGCGCAGCCTCGACGGTGATATCGGAATGCTCGGCGATAAAGTGCAAGGCGTTCGGGTGCAGCGGCGACTTCTTCGCGCTGAGGTGTTCGACGAAAGAACGGATGCCGCCTTCGTACTCGAAGGTATCCCGCCTGTCCGTGCGTTCGTCGATCAACTCGATGGCGACGCCGGAATTCAGGAAACTCAGCTCGCGCAGGCGCTTGGCCAGGATGTCGTAGTGGAATTCGACATCGGTGAAGACGTCGCCGCTGGGCCAGAAGCGAATCTCGGTGCCGGTCTGGCCGCTCTCGCCGGTGGCTTCCAGTGGCGATTCCGGTACGCCCATCCCATAGGTCTGCGTCCAACGCTTGTCCTGGCGGTGAATCACCAGGTCAAGTCGTTCCGATAGCGCGTTGACGACCGAGACACCGACACCGTGCAAGCCGCCGGAGACCTTGTAGGAATTGTCGTCGAACTTGCCGCCGGCATGCAGCACCGTCATGATCACCTCGGCCGCCGACTTTCCTTCCTCCTGGTGCATGTCGACCGGGATGCCGCGGCCGTTGTCCGTGACACTGACCGAGCCGTCTTCGTGCAATCGAACCTTGATTCGATCGCAATGCCCGGCCAGCGCTTCGTCGATCGAGTTGTCGACGACCTCGAACACCATGTGGTGCAGGCCGGTGCCGTCATCTGTATCGCCGATGTACATGCCAGGGCGCTTTCGGACGGCGTCGAGTCCCTTGAGAACCTTGATGCTGTCGGAGGAGTAGTTTTCGCTCATTCGGGCCTTCGGCGTGGAGGGTCGGCGCGGTCGAGGGACTGGCCGACGCATGGATGCAGGATCAATACGTGAATTATACCATTCGCCGGATTTGACCTTGTTCCACGTGGAACATCGCCGCCGGTGCCCCGGGCGGGTGTTCGACCGCCGCGATCCAGGTTTGATGGTCCTGCGCCTGCAACCAGGACCACAGTTGCTCGAAGTGCGGCCCGTCCAGCTCCGACACCGGATCATCCAGCAGCAGAAGTGGCTGCATCGGGGCGGCCCGAAGTGAATCGAGTTCGGCCAGCTTCAGGAGGAGGGCGACCAGCTTCTGCTGACCACGGGAAAGACGCGGAGCAGCCAGGCGGCCGGCGGCGCGAATCGAGAGATCGGCCCGGTGGGGGCCCAGCCGGGTGAATCCCTGCTCGCGGTCCTTTTCCCGGCTGTCGCGCAAGGCCTGGACGTAGCTCGAACTCCCTGTCTCCGACGACCTGTAGTCGAGGACGATCTCGGGCACACGCAGATCGATGGCCCCCAGCACGCGCGCGGCACTTGCCGCCAGCCGATGGACGTAGTGGTCACGCATTCGGTCGACCCGATCGGCAGCTTCCGCCATGGCCGGCTCGAGCGCGTCCAACATCGAGTCGGCCAGCCCTTGCTTGAGCGCTGCATTGCGCTGCCGCAGCAGCCGCGCATAGCGACGCCAATGGTCGAGATAGCCATGTTCCACGTGGAACAATCCCCAGTCGAGATACGCTCGACGCACGTCAGGCCCGCCATCCACCAACTGGTGCGACGCCGGCTCGACCAGCACCAGCGGCAGCGATCGCGCGAATTCGCTGACTCGGCGGCTCTCCTCGCCGTCGATTCGACCACGCCATTCCCTGCGACTTCGCTCCACGCCCAACGACCGTTCCGGCCGTTCACGCTTCCCCACCACTCGCAGTGCGGTTTCGCCGTCTCGAATGACCGCCTGGATGGAACCACTACGGAACGAGCGACCCCGCGCCAGCACGTGGATGGCTTCGAGAACCGAGGTCTTGCCCGACCCGTTGGGGCCAGACAACCAGTTGATGCCGGGGGCTGGTTCGATGGCCGCGTCCGCGATGTTCCGGAACGCGTGGAGGCGCAGGGCGACCAGGCTCATCGCCGGATGCGGGGCGATCCCCGCTGGGGACGGGGCGGCGAGATCAGAGCTTCAGCGGCATGACGACCTGGCGGACGTCGTCGGAATCAACCGCGGTCACCAGGCAGGAACTGTCGGCGCTTTTCAACGACAGCCTCACGCGCTCGCCGGAGATCGAGCCCAGCGCGTCGAGCAGGTAGTTGACGTTGAAGCCGACGACGAGGCCGTCGTAGTTGTGTTCGGCTTCGATCTCTTCGGTGGCTTCTTCCTGCTGCGGATTGTGCGCCACGATCCGGATCGCGCCGTCGATCGATTCGACCCGAACGCCACGATACTTTTCGTTCGACAGGATCGCCGCGCGCTGCAGCGCCTGGATGAACGCGATGCGGTCGAGTTGCATCGCCTTGTCCTGGCTCATCGGAATCACGGCTTCGTAATCCGGAAAACGCCCGTCGATCAATTTGCTGGTCAGCGTCAATCCTCGCCGGGTCACCTGGACGAAATTACGGCCCAGCGCCAGCTGCGCCGATTCCTCCTCGTCCCCGAGCATCCGCGACAGCTCGACCACGCCCTTGCGAGGCAGGATCAGCGAGCGACCCTCACCATCGACGCTGGCCTCCATCTCGGCCAGCGCCAGGCGGTGGCCGTCGGTGGCCACGGCCCGCAGCAGACCGCTGCGGAACTCCAGCAGCAGGCCATTGAGGTAATGGCGCACGTCCTGGTTGGCCATGGCGAAGGAAGTTTTTTCGATCAGCCAGTGCAGGCGATCTTCGGGCACTTCCAGCCGGTCGGCATCGCCCGAGGCGTCGCTCGACGGAAACTCGGCGGCGGGCAGGGTCGCCAGGGTGAAACGGCTTCGCCCGGCATGCAGCGCGAGTTTCTCGCCATTCAGCTGGACATCGATCCGCACGCCCTCGGGAAGCGCCTTGCAGATATCGACCAGCTTGCGTGCCGGCACTGTGACCGCTCCCGACTGAGCCACCTCCGCCGACACTGTACCGACCATCTCGACCTCCATATCGGAGCCGGTGACCCGGAGCTGGTCCTCGTCGACTTCCAGCAGGAAGTTCGCGAGTACCGGCAGGGTCTGACGCCGCTCGACCACGCCCACCACCTGGCTGATCGGGACGAGCAGGGCTTCTCGCTGAATCGAAAACTTCATCTCGGCTCCTTGGGAAAAGCACCTGCCAACACGGACCGGATGTGCGGGCAGGGCGATGAGGTGTCTGATTGTTTATTGAATAGTTTCAATCTAACCTGTAGTAACAGGGCCTGTGCGTTTCGTAAGAACCAAAAAATTTCTATATTAATCAACACTTTGAAAATTTTTAGACGGTGCAGCACTGGCCGCGCAAGCTGTGGACGGATTCTGGATAACTCGGCACCGGGCAGTTGTCCCCGATTCATCCACAGGAAACCCCCCCGGCTGTACACGATTCATGCCGTCAGTTCCCTCAGCAGTCGAGCGCGGTCTTCACGGAAGCGCGCGTCGGTCTCGCACAAGCTCTCGATTTTACGACAGGCGTGCAATACGGTGGTATGGTCGCGCCCGCCGAACGCATCGCCGATTTCGGGCAGCGAATGCTGGGTCAGCGACTTCGACAGAAACATCGCCATCTGCCGGGGCCGCGCGATGTTCCGCGTGCGGCGTTTCGACAGCAGGTCGGCCACCCTCAGTTGGTAGTACCGAGCCACTACTTTCTGGATGTTCTCCAGCGTGATCTGCCGGTCGTGGACCGCCAGCACGTCGCGCAGCACTTCCCGGGTGTAATCCTCGTCGATGGTGCGGCCGGTGAACCGGGCGTTGGCCAGCAGCGAGTTCAAGGCACCCTCCAGGTCGCGTACATTCGACCGCATCCGCCGGGCGATCAGCATCGCGACCGGTTCGTCGAGCTCCAGGCCGGACTCCGCCGCCTTCTTCATCAGGATCGCCACCCGGGTTTCGAAATCGGGCGGCTCGATCGGCACCGACAGCCCCCAGCCGAAGCGTGAGCGCAGCCGCGCCTCGATGCCCTCGACCTCCTTGGGGTATCGATCGCAGGTCAGGATGATCTGCTGGCGAGATTCCAGCAGCGCGTTGAAGGTATGGAAGAACTCCTCCTGCGATCGATCCTTTCCGGCGAAGAACTGGATGTCGTCGATCAGCAGCGCGTCGACCGAGCGATAGCGGGCCTTGAAGTCGTCGATCGACGCGCGCCGGAGCGCCTGGATCATTTCGCTGACGAACTTCTCGGAATGCAGGTAAACGACGTTGCGCTGCGGGTCCTGGTCGACCAGGGCATGGCCAACGGCGTGCAGCAGGTGGGTCTTGCCCAGTCCGGTGCCGCCGTAGAGCAGCAGCGGGTTGTAGACCTTGCCCGGATCCTGCGCGACCTGCTGGGCGGCGGCAAAGCCGAGCTCGTTGGACTTGCCGAGGACGAAATTGTCGAAGCGATAGTGATCGTCCAGTCCGGTCGCGCCGGCGCCGGTCCGCCGCCGCCGGCTAGGCGCCGCTTGGTCCGACTCGCCGCTGCCGACGACCACGACCACCTCGCTGCGGCCGATGTCGTGCAGGGAAAAGAAATCCCGAATGGTGCCGATGTAGTGTGCAAGCACCTGCTCGCGGACGAAATCGTTCGGGGCCTGGAGCCGTAGCTGTTCGCCGGGACCGGAACCGGGCAGTGGGTGCAGCGGACGGACCCAGGTGTTGAGCTCTTCCAGCGGTATCTCCCGCTCGAGTCGCTCGAGGCAGGCCTGCCAGAGTTGTGCCGGGTCGTGGTCCATTCCTGTATCGAATCCGAAGCCTGGTTCTGCGTGATCATACCGGCCGGGCCGGCGGGCCAGTCTAGGCGTGGCCCGGTGAATTGTCCATGCGCGATGCCGATCGCCCCGGCTCGTTGCGAGAACGCGGGACGCATCTTGCTGTACCCGCCCTTCAACAGGTATACTTGTCAGTCTTTTTTGGCTTGCGTCGGCTCCGCCCGCGCCGCCGAACCGAATCACTGCAGAGGATTGCAATCATGAAGCGTACTTTCCAGCCCAGTCGGATCAAGCGTGCCCGCCGGCACGGATTCCGCGCTCGCATGGCGACCCGTTCGGGCCGGGCCATCATCAACGCCCGTCGCGCACGCGGCCGCAAGCGTCTGTCCGCCTGATCGTCTCCGTTCGATTCGGCACCAGGACTGCGTTGCTGCCCCGATGCCGAACGATCTGCGCCTGCCCCGGGCCGCGCGTCTGACCGGAACCCGAGCGTTCGACAGGGTCTTCGCGTCCCGGTCTGCTCGCTCCGGCCGACACTTCCGCATTCATTTCACCGCGTCCGAGACCGGCGTAGACACGCCGCGTCTCGGCGTGACCGTGTCGAAACGCGTGGCGCGGCGTGCCGTGGAGCGGAACCGGGTGCGCCGTCAGGTGCGAGAATCGTTTCGCCTTCACCGATCCGACATCGACACGTTCGATTATGTGGTGCGCGCGCTCCCGTCGGCCGCAGCGGCCGACAATCTCGAACTCCGCCGTTCACTCGATGAACTCTGGAGCCGCTTCCATTCACGCCTGCATTCATGATTCCGTCATTGAGTAGAGTTCACCCATGAGTACCCGTACCCTGCTGCTGCTGTTGCTGGCCTTTCTCGGCTTCATGATCTACGTCGAGTGGCAGAGCGACTTTGCGCCGGACGCGCCGGCCCCGGTCGAGCCGCTTCCCGCCGAGCGCGCGCCGGACGGGATGCTGCCGGCCGACGCGTCGAGCGTACCGACCGATGTGCCGGATCTACCGGAGCCCGTCGAGGGCGAACCGGTTGCGGGATCGACGCGGGTCCCGGCCACCGACGAGGTTCGTTCGGGCGCGCGCATCGAAGTGATCACCGACAAATTGCTGGCCGAAATCGACCCGGTCGGCGGCACCCTGGTCGGCCTTCGTCTGCGCGAGTATCCGGTCAGCGTCGACCAGCCCGACACGCCGTTCGTGCTGCTGTCGGAAACCATGCCCGGTTATCACGTTGCCCAGGCCGGACTCGTCGACAGCGAGGGGCGTGCGCCGAACCACACCTCCCGATTCGACTATGACCGCGGCCTCTATGAAATGGCACAGGGCGAGGATCGACTGGTCGTGCCACTGCGCTGGCGCGGCGAAAACGGTATGGAGATCGAACAGCGCTGGACCTTCCACCGCAACGATTACGTGATCGAGCACGTCGTCGAGATCACCAACGCCGGCGAAACCGCCTGGCAGGGAAGCCGGTATCTGCAGCTTCAGAAGTCACCGGAACGCGCCGGTAGCGGCATGACCTTCACCAACCCCGAGCGGATCAGCTTCAACGGCGCGGCGGTCTTCGATCCGCAGGAGAAATTCATCAAGCTGCCATTCGATGAGTTCGCCGACGAGCCATACCGCAATACCTTCGAGGGTGGCTGGGCCGGCATGGTCCAGCACTACTTCCTCAGCGCATGGATTCCGACCGCCGAGATCCCGCATCGGTATTCGACCCGCCTCGTCGATGCGGTGGTGCCGAACCGGTTCGCGCTGTCGGCGACTTCGACGCCGATCCGGGTCGAGCCCGGCACCACGCAGCGTTTCGAAGCCGAACTGTTCGCCGGGCCGAAGAAACAGAACCGCCTCGACGAAGTCGCCGACGGGCTCAGCCTGACCGTCGATTACGGCATCTTCACCGTGTTCTCCAAGCCGCTGTTCTGGCTGCTCGACAAGATCCATGCCCTGGTCAGCAACTGGGGCGTAGCGATCATCCTGCTCACCCTGCTGATCAAGCTGGCGTTCTACAAGCTGACGCAGGCGCAGTTCCGTTCGATGGGCAAGCTGCGCAAGCTGCAGCCGCGCATCCAGCAGCTGAAGGAACGCTACGGCGATGATCGCCAGAAGTTCGGCCAGGCGATGATGGAGATCTACAAGAAGGAGAAGGTCAACCCGCTTGGCGGCTGTCTTCCGATCCTGGTCCAGATTCCGATCTTCATCGCGCTTTACTGGGTGCTGCTGGAGTCGGTCGAACTGCGCCAGGCCAGCTTCCTCTGGGTGCCGGACCTCAGCAAGCCCGATCCGCTGTTCATCCTGCCGATCATCAACGGCGTATTCATGATCGTGACCCAGCGACTGACGCCGGTGGCCGGGATGGATCCGATGCAGCGCAAGATCATGCAATGGCTGCCGGTCGCGTTCGCCGTCCTGTTCGCGTTCTTCCCGGCCGGGCTGGTGCTGTACTGGTCGGCCAACAGTGGTATCTCGCTGCTCCAGCAGTGGTACATCCTTCGCCAGATCGACGCCGAGGAAGCGCGGGCCCGGGCCTGATGCCCGCGGCGCCCGCCGCCCGCCGATGACCGACACCATCTGCGCGATCGCCACGCCGCCCGGTCCGGGCGGTGTCGGCATCGTGCGCCTGTCGGGCCCGTTGGTGCCGGCGCTGGCCGAACGACTGATCGGGCGCTGCCCGCGGCCCCGTCGCGCGATCCGGGCCCGGGTCGTGGATGCCGAAGACCGCGTGCTCGACGACGGGCTGGCGCTGTATTTCGAAGCGCCGGCATCGTTCACCGGAGAACACGTCCTCGAACTCCAGCTGCACGGCTCGCCGGTCGTGCTCGAACAGGTCATGGCCGCGGCCGTTACCGCTGGCGCCCGACGGGCCGAAGCCGGTGAATTCTCGCAGCGCGCGTTCCTCAACGACAAGCTCGACCTGGCCCAGGCCGAGGCGGTGGCCGACCTCATTGCCGCCACCTCGGAGCGCGCGGCGCGCGCGGCGCGCAGAAGCCTCGAAGGCCGGCTGTCCGACGATGTGCACGACCTCGCCGAACGCATGACCCGCTTGCGCGTTCACGTCGAGGCCGCGTTGGACTTTCCCGACGAGGACATCGACTTCCTGGCCGACGGCGAAGTCCGGGCCGCGACCGAGGCCTGCATCGAAGCGACTCGGTCGTTGCTCGACCGAGCCAACGCCGGGCGAGTTGTCAACGATGGGATCAGGATCGCCATCATCGGACGGCCCAACGCCGGCAAGTCGAGCCTGTTCAATGCACTGGTGCGCCGGGATGCCGCCATCGTCACCGACATCCCCGGGACCACCCGTGACATCGTCCGTGAGACCGTGCATTTCAACGGCATTCCGGCGATGCTGGCCGACACCGCCGGACTGCGCGAGACCGACGATCCGGTCGAGCGTGAAGGGGTTCGCCGGGCCGAAGCCGAACTCGCCGAGGCCGACGTGGTGCTGTGGGTGCGCGATGCGTCCGATCTCCATGACGAACCGCGTCCGTCGACCGACCGGCCGCTGATCGAAATCCGCAACAAGGTCGATGTCGTTGCAGGTCCATCGGGCCGCGACGAGCGCGTGGTCCGGCTGTCGGCCCGGACGGGCGACGGCCTGGCCGCGCTCGATGCGGCGCTGATCGAAGCGCTGGGCGTCGAAGTCGAGGCCAGCGCGCCGATCTCGGCGCGCGCGCGTCACGTCGAATGCATCGAACGCGCGTTGCTGCACCTGGCCACCGGTCTCGATGAACTTCGTTCGACCGGTTCCGGCGAGCTGCTGGCCGAAGAACTCCGCGCCGCGGCCGATGCCCTTGGTGAAATCACGGGTCGGCTTCATTCCGACGACCTGCTCGGCCGGATCTTCTCCTCGTTCTGCATCGGCAAATAGTCCAGCCGGTATCCGCCCGTCACGGCCGGCCGGGTTGACGCGGGTCGGGCCGATGGATCGACCCGTCGGTTCGCCCGTTGACGGGCCCGCTGCCGCCGACCCATACTCGGCATTCGCATTCGCCCGGATCGTCGCCATGCTTCACCCGCTGCAAGAGCTGATTCTCGATCGCGCGAAGAACGATGCCGACGCGACCTACCTGTGTCAGCCGATCGACCGGGAATGGATCACCTGGACCTGGGCCCAGGCCGTCGATGAAGCGCAGCGCGTCGCAGCGATGCTGAAGGCAGAGGGTCTGGAACCCGGCGATCGCGTCGGATTGATTTCGAAGAACTGCGCCCACTGGATCATTGCCGATATGGCGATGATCCTAGCCGGCCTGGTCAGCGTGCCGATCTATCCGACTGCCAATGCCAGAACGATCCGCGGCATTCTCGAGCACAGCGGTTGCCGAGCGATCTTCATCGGCAAGCTCGAACACCCGGACGAGCAGGCTTCGGGCATCCCCGACGACCTGCTGACCATCGCCATGCCGTACCCTGGCGCGTCCGGACAACGCGACTGGAACGACTGGATCGACGCGGCCGGTCCGGCCTTCGAACCGACGCCGCGCGCCGATGACGACCTGGCGACGCTGCTCTACACCTCCGGCTCTACCGGTGAACCCAAGGGCGCGATGCACAGCTACGGCAATTTCCTGTTCGTGGGCCGGGCGCTTGGCGACGCGGTCGGTGTGCGTGACGGCGATCGCGTGCTGTCCTATCTGCCGCTTTCGCACTGCACCGAGCGCGCCTACGTCGAGGCTGCCAGTTTTCATGGCGGCACGACGCTGTATTTCGTCGAGACGCTGGATACGTTCATGGACGACCTCACGCACGCGCAGCCGACGCTGTTCGGCTCCGTTCCCAGGCTGTGGAAGAAATTCCAGCTCGGTGTTCTCGAGAAGCTTCCGCAGGAAAAACTCGATCGCCTGCTGCGGATTCCGATCGTCAAGGGACTGATCCGCAGAAAGGTGCAGAAGGGTCTTGGACTGGACCGGGCCGATTGGTTCGCGTCCGGCTCGGCGCCGATCGCGCCGGCGCTGCTGGAGTGGTGGGACCGGATCGGCGTGACGATCTGCGAAGGCTGGGGGATGACCGAGACCTTCGCCTACGGCACCCAGATCGGCCGTGGCGAGACGCCGCGCTTCGGCTCGATCAGCCGTGCGATGCCGGACGTCGAATTGCGCACCAGCGAGGACGGCGAACTTCAGATCCGCTGCCCGTGCCTGATGCAAGGCTACTACCGGGCCGGGGACGAGAGCGCGGCCAATTTCGTCGACGGCTGGTTCCGGACCGGCGACCGGGCGTCGATCGACGCCGACGGTTGGGTTCATATCACCGGCCGGGTCAAGGAGCTGTTCAAGACTACCAAGGGCAAGTACATCGCGCCCGTGCCGATCGAAAGCCTGCTGGCCCGCAATGCCATGATCGAAATGGCCTGCGTGATCGGCGATGGACGCGACCAGCCCATCGCGCTGATCCAGCTGCCCGAACACGCCGGTATGCCGTTGCGCGAGGTCCGCACGCGCCTGGTCGAAACGCTCGAAGCCGTCAACACCGAGCTCGAACCGCACGAACGGATCGAACGCATCATCGTGATCCGCGAACACTGGACCGTCGACAACGAACTGCTGACTCCGACGCTGAAGATTCGTCGGCCGCAGATCGAAGCGCGGTATCGCAACGCCATCGCCGAATCCAGCGGCAAGGTCTTCATCGCGGGCGACCACGAACCGCACTGAACGCCGCCGGGCGTTCGTTACGGTCATCGCCCATGACCCGTCGGCCGAGCGATTTCAGTCCTCGGGGTTCGAGCCCGACACGTGGGTCTCGAACAAGGCATCGAGCTCGGCCCGGGCCGCCTCGGCATCGTAGTCGCCGCTGGCGGCAATCTGCATCGCCTTGCCGAAGACGGTCATCATCATCGACGTGCCGTCGACCGTCGCCTCGACCTCGACCCGGTCCCAGCGCTCGAACCGATCGGCCCAGCGTTCGCGGACCATGGCCCAGTAGGCGCTTGTCGCCGCCCAGTACTCGTCGCCGGCGCTGAAGTCGAAGCCGGTGATCCGGTCGTAGCGATTGACGCCGATCTCGCGGGCGAGGAACGGCGTGACCGGATCGGGCGCGCCGTCGTCACCGGTGACCATCTTCAGGTTGTCCTGTTCGTGCGTCCAACCGGTTGGCAGGATGGTGTGTCGGTTGGTGCCGAGCAGCACATCGTAGTCGTCCCGTACGCTGAACTCGCGGCGGGGCAACGGTCGGCGGGTCTGGTGACCTTCCCAGATCGAGTGGGTCGGGAAATGGCGCCATTCGCCGATCGATTCATACCGTGGTGAATCGTCGACCTGGAACACGGCCTGACTCCAGGCGCCCGCAGCGCGGTCCGCATCCAGGGTCGTTCGTTCCCAGGTGCCGCGGCTGACGTACTCGTGCAGGTCGGTGTCTTCGTATTGCCAGTCCTGGCGCCAGTGTTTGGTCACGATCGGATCGCTCAGGTTTCCGTCGTCCTGCTCGATGATCATGACCAGGACGTGCTGAAGGCTGATGAACGCGGGTTCGTCGGCCACCACGTAGACGTATTCGGTGCCCCATGACCGATACGGCCTGGCCGGCTCGAAGCCGGGCGCGAAACCGATCGACTCCAGGAAGTCGAAGCTCGTCCGGTAGGCACCGGCCATCGCGAGAATGGCCCGGCGGTCGCGCTCGATCTTCGACAGGTCGTCGGCCTGCAGGCGCTTCCAGCTCTCGGTCGGCTCGGTGACAGCGTCGGGCATCGGCCCGGACGTCGTTCCGCCGCGCGGGGCCATCTCGTCGGTCTCCACGAATGGCCAGGCGAAGAGGTAGTCGATGGACTCGTCGTCACCTTCCTCGTAGGCCAGGGCGGGGGCGGCCAGCAAGATCATGACGCCGGCGAGCATCAACGGGATCAGGAGGGGGGATCGAGACAGGGACATGGGAACTCCGGTGAAGTGCATTGGGGGGTCAGTATAGAAACGTGTCATTGCCGACGCGAGTCAGAGGATGCATGTCGATCGATCGCCCCGACTCGGGAAGGCCCGGTCAAAAAACGGCGGCCGCGAAACGGGTCGCGGCCGCCGTCGTTCCATCTGCCGTCGATGGAAGCGATCAGTCGCCGGCAAGCCGGGACCCGATTGGAATCACGTAGGCATCGAACACGGCGTCGATCTGCTCGGGATCGACGTCGGTGCCTTCTCGCGTGGCGTCGGCCAGCTCGAACAGGCCGTCGATCACCGGCATGCCGTCGACGTCGGTGTCGAGAACGACGCCGCCGTTGTCCAGCATCCGGGTCCAGGCCTCGCGCACGGTCGCCCAGTATTCCGCGGTGTCATCCCAGTAGTCGTAGGCCGCGGTGAAGTCGGTGCGGTCGGTGCGGATGTAGTTGTTGAAGCCGAATTCGCGGACCAGCACTTCGCGCGTTTCACCGTCGACGCGCACGACCTTGCTGTTGTCCTGCTCGTGGGTCCAGCCGGTTGGCGTGACGGTGTGCCGATTCTCGACGTTCAGTGCGGTGTAATCGTCGCGAATCGTGTAATCGCGCCTAGGCAACGGACGCCAGGTCCGGTCAGAGGTCCAGGTCGCGTTGCCGTAACGATGATTCCAGTCGCCGGTGCCGCAGTACCGCGGTGCATCGGAGACTTCGAATACGCATTGCGTCCATTTGCCTTCGGTTCGTTCGGCCGAGAGCGGCACACGGCTCCAGGTCTGGTCATCGGAAAACTCGAACCGGTGGTCGGCCTCCCAGGTCCAGTCCTGGCGCCAGTGCTTGATGACCGAATCACCGACCAGCAGCAGGTGCTGCAGAACGATGCGGTCGCCGCTGTCTTCGACCAGCACCACGGTTTCGGCGGCACCGGTGCGCTTCGGATCGAAGCGCTCGTAGTCGTCGGCAAGCGCTACGGTTTCCTCGAACATGAAGGTGACGCCGAATTCGCCGACCATCGACAGGATGGCCTGGCGATCGGCCGTCGGCGGGGTGGATTCGGAATCCGTCGATTCGGCCGGGACATCAGCGGTCCGGTTGCCGTCAGCGGCGGTGGCGAGCGTGCCGGTGCCGGTGCCGGTGGTTGCACAGCCGCTGACCATGAACGCGGCCGAAAGGACCAGTGCACTGGCCGTGCGGGTCGGGAATGCGGTGAGGGTCATTTCAAATCTCCTTGCTGGGTTCATGCCTGACTCGAGATCATTCGGATGTTGGCGATCGGATGCCGCGCGCGACGGATTCATTCCCACGAGCCTTATTTGGTCAGGATCAACTTGCCGTAGCGCGTTTCGCGCAGCACGTAGGTCTGACCGCGATGCTGAATCAGCACGCGGCCGGCCGAGCCAAGCAGCAGGCGGCTGTCGACTTCGCTGGGCTCGCGCGGCACGCGTTCGCGTTCCGCCTTGCTGGAGTCGCTCATCCGGTCGTTCATCCAATCATTCACTGGATCCGTTCCTCGTGGTCGTTCAACGGTTCAGCCACTGGAAATCGCGTGCGACCGTCAGCCGCACGCTTCGCCCCGGCTGGTCGATGCCGTTCGGATGGATGCGGTAGTCCTTGTCGAATACGTTGTCCAGGGCCAGCCGGAATTCGAAACCGGCCAGCGGTCCCGCCGTCGGGCTCCAGTTGGCGAACAGGTCGGTCTTGCCGTAGCCGGCGGTTTCCAGCGCGCCTTCGGGAACGTCGTCACGCGCGCGGGCCGCGACCAGTTCGGCGCCGATCGAGACCTGGCGATCGAGCAGGTACAGTCCGCCGCCGAGCGAGGCCCGTTCGGGCTGGATGCTGGCCAGATCCTCGCCGGCCGCGCCTTCGCCGTCGACTCGGGTCCAAGCGGCCTGTACCCAGCCACGCGGTCCGTCCAGCCGGGCCACGGCTTCGAGGCCGTCGAGTTCGGCATCGACATTCCGGTTGGTCGTGATGCCGGGGAACACCAGGGTCTGGGTGATCGGGTCGAATGTCGGTTCGCCGGCAATGAAGACCACGAACTGATCGACGAAGTTGTCGACCTCGCTCTGCCAGGCGGTGATGTCGACCTCGAAGTCCATGTCGCTTCCGAACAGGTCGTCGCGACGCCAGCGCACCCCGGCCTGGACCTGGTCGGCCTGCTCGGCCTGCAGGTCGGGCGTCGGTATGAATTCATTGATGACCACCTGGCCCGGGCCCAGCGGCACGACGAAGTGAACGCCGTCGGCATAGAGCTCGGTCAGGCTTGGTGCGCGGAACGCCTCGGCGTATTCGGCCCAGAGATACAGGTCGTCGCTGGGCGACCAGCCGATTGCAACGCGCGGCGAAGTGCGGTTGTCGTCGCGGTCGGCGAAGCTGCCGTCGGCGCTGTACTCGAACTCGTCGTAGCGGATGCCGGGGATCAGGCTGACGGTCTCGCCGAGCGGAATCTCGGCCTGGACGAACGCTGCCCGATAGTCGATCTCGGCATCCGGGAACTGCGGGCGGGCAGCGTCGTTCCGCGTGCCGCTCTGTTCGTCCCCGTACATCTCGAAGCCGTAGGTCAGTCGAACCCCGTCGAGCGCCGTTTGCCCGAACGAGCTGGTGTTGACGACCTCCAGGCCCTGCGTCTCGAACGCGGTCCGATCGACGCGTGCGTCATCGAGCCGGAACTCGAAGGCGTCGACTTCGTTGGAATATGCCGCGACATCGAGGTTGAACCAGCGGTTGCCCGGATCATCGAAGGTGTAGCGCAGACGGGTGCTGGAGCGTTCGGTCTCGCGATCGACCAGCGTATTCGGTGTGGCGACCGCGTTGGCGTTGGTTGGATTCAGGCCGCTGTTCTCGAAGCGATCGGCCGACAACTCGATGCGGTGGTACAGGCGCGGCTCGAAGCCGACCTTGACCATGCCGTTGTCGATCTCGTCCTGGGTGGCGAAGATGTCGTCGCCGCCGCCGTCGGTCAGGTCCTCGCCGACGTTGCGACGCACGTAGCTGACCAGTCCGTCGAAGGCGCCGGATTGACCGTACAGCGTGCCGTAGCCGGCCCATTCCTCGCCATTGCTCTGGTACCCGCCCTTCAGTCGCAGGCCGATGCCGTCGGCCCCGCCGGTCAGATCGCGGCCATTGACGCTCTCGATCACGAACACTCCGCCGAGCGCGCCGGATCCGTAGATTGCCGAACTGGCGCCGCGCAGCACCTCGATCGAGCGGATCAGGTCGGGGTCGAGCAGGAAGCGGCCGCCGTGAGCCTTGTTGTAGTTCTGCCGGGTGCCGTCGAGGCGGATGACGACCTGCTCGTCGGCAAACCCACGGATCGCCGGTTCCTCGGCGATTCGGCGCGGGCCGCCCTGGATATTGACGCCGGGCACGGTCTCGAAGACGTCCTGGAACCCATAGGGCTGGGTCCGCTCGATGTCCTCGCGGCGGATGACCGAAACCGACGCAGGAGTCGTGAACTGCGGACGCTCGGTGCGGGTCGCGGAGACCACGACAGGCTCGAGCTCGGCCGACGCCTCGGGCACACCGGCGGCGGCGGGGTCGAGGTCGGAATTCTGGGCCAGTACGGGCGTCGAAACAGCCAGCGCGATGGCGGCAAACAACGGGGAACGATTCACGGGCACTCCATCCTTGTACGTTCGTTTGGTCTGAGCGTCTTGTGGAGGCCTGGCTTGCGAAGGTGCCTGCTGGCTGGGCCGCTCCGGGCGCATACAGCGCGCCGGAGAGAACCAGACTATACACGGAACGATAATGATTCGCAATACGATCCACAATTGTTCGAGTCGGCGGGGATCGATCGACCGGAACGATTGGTGAGAAAGACCGGTGAGGAAGACCGGCGAGGAAGACCGGCGAGGAAGACCGGCGAGGAAGACCGGCGAGGAAGATCGGCGCGACGGGCCGTGGCCGAACTCGACAGGGTTTCGCTCCGAACCGCGCAGCGCCCGTCAGCGTTAGAATTGCGCCGACCGGCGCGTTCCCGACTGCCCAGGGAGCCCGGCTGCTTTCGGGGTCCATTCACGATGAACACAAACGGGCGGATCATTCCTTCCGGTCGAGCTTCGGCCGGCAACCACAACGACGGCTGAACACGGGACGACGGCATGCGGATCGGTGTACCCAAGGAAATCAAGAACCACGAGTACCGGATCGGCCTGACGCCGGCCGGCGTACGCGAACTGGTCGGTCACGGCCACGAGGTGATGGTCCAGCGCGACGGCGGCAAGGCCATCGGCCTGACCGACGACCTGTACGAGCGCGCCGGCGCCGTGATCGTCGATGCACCCGAAGCGATCTTCGAGCGTGCCGAGATGATCATCAAGGTCAAGGAGCCGCAGCCCGACGAGTGCCGGATGCTGCGCGAAGGCCAGGTGCTCTACACCTACCTGCACCTCGCGCCGGACCCCGAACAGACCCGGTTGCTGGTCGAATCCGGCTGCACCGCAATCGCCTACGAAACCGTCACCGATGACCGTGGCGGCCTGCCATTGCTGGCGCCCATGAGCGAAGTCGCCGGCCGGATGTCGATCCAGGCCGGCGCGCATGCGCTGGAACGTGCGCAAGGTGGATCCGGAGTGCTGATGGGCGGCGTGCCCGGCGTGCGGCCGGCCGAGGTAATGGTGCTCGGCGGCGGCGTAGTCGGTCTGAACGCTGCGCGGATGGCAATGGGCATGGGAGCCGACGTCACGATCTTCGATCGATCGCTGCCTCGACTCAAATACATCGACGAGCTGTACGGCGATCGTCTGAACACCCTGTATTCCACCGAGGAAGCCATCGACCAGCACCTGACCACTGTCGACCTGGTGATCGGTGCGGTCCTGATTCCCGGCGCCTCGGCGCCCAAACTGATCCGGCGCGAGCAGCTGTCGATCATGGAGCCGGGCTCGGTGCTGGTCGACGTTGCCATCGACCAGGGCGGGTGCTTCGAGACCAGCAAGGCCACGACGCACCAGGCCCCGACCTACGAAGTCGACGGCATCATCCACTATTGCGTGGCCAACATGCCGGGTGCGGTTGCGCGCACGTCGACCTTTGCCCTGACCAACGCGACGCTGGCCTACGCGGTGCAGCTGGCCGACAAGGGGCCGGCCCAGGCCATGCTGGACGATGTCCACTTGCTGCGCGGCCTCAACGTGCATCGCGGCCAGGTCACCTATGAAGCCGTCGCTCGCGATCTCGGCTATGACTACGTGCCGGCCGCGCAGGCACTGACCGACTGACCGGGATCGGCCGTCGGCCACATCGGCTCCGGGGCCTTGATCGCCTCGTCGCGGACAGCGGCGTATGGTGCGCACGAACTCGCACACTCGATCATCGATGACGCTTTTGATCACTGGACGGCTGCGCCGCGGACTGGGCTGGCTGGGCCTGGCCGTTGCAGCGCCGCTGCTGGCCTGGCTGGCGCTGGGTCTGTTACCCATCGTGCCCTCGATGCTCGAGGTCTTCGGGGTGCTGGGTCTGCGCACCCCGGCCGCGCTCGCCGTGGCCGGCTTGCTGTTGGCGGCGATCGGCTTTCACGAGACCTGAACACTCCAGGCCCGAGGGTGAAGGCTCATTCGTACCAGGGAGTGCTCCGGATGTTCAAGCTCTCCGACGCTTTCATCATGACCGCGGTCGTCCTCTCGTTCGCGCTATCGGCCTTCTTCTGGTTCAACGGCTTCACCGAGCATGCGATGTTCACCGCGATCTGGGTGCCGTCGATCCTGGCCTTCGGGATCTACTTCAAACTGGCCAGCTTGATGGGCCGGGAGCAACGTCATGGGTGAGACCTATTTCTTCGTTTCCGCGGCGTTCGTGTTCACGCTTCTCTGCGTCGGCCTGGCGCTGACCATCCGCGAATTCCGGCACGGCGAACCTCGCCAGGAGGTCCGCGACGTCGAGCGTTACGGCAAGCCGACCCGGCGCGATCGCTGACGGCGACCCTTGCCGCTCAGCAATCGGGTAGGCTCTGGAGCGTCGCTCGTTCGACGCGCCCGCGCGCTGGGCGTGCCGGCGATCGGCCATATCGTCGCGCAGGTCGAAGCACGGTTCCGAGCGCGCGACGGGACCATGACCGATCTTTTCCTGATGACCGAGCCTTTCCGAGGAGACCCGCGATGAAGCCACGCGCCCCCGTGACGACCCTGATCCTGCTGACCGCGTTGGTCGCCGTCTGGGCCCCGACCACCTCGGCTGCCGACGACGCGCCGAGCGAGATTGCCGAACCCCGGCCGGTGGTCCAGCGCACCGACCACGCGATCCGGATCGACGGCGAACGCGTCGACTATTCGGCCTATGTCGGCTGGATGATCCAGAAGAAGGACGACGAGCCGGTCGCCCGCTTCGGCTACACCGCCTACCTGCGACAGGGGGTGGAGAATCGTGAGCGGCCGATCCTGTTCGCATTCAACGGCGGTCCGGGGTCGTCATCGATCTGGCTGCACATGGGCGTGCTCGGCCCGCAGCGGGTCGTCGTCAACGACGGCGACTTCGCTCCGCCGCCCCCGGCGAAGCGGGTCGACAATGCCTACAGCGTTCTCGACGTCGCCGACCTGGTGATGATCGACCCGGTCGGTACCGGCTTCAGTCGGCCGATCGGCGAGGCCGAGGGCAAGGACTTCTGGGGCGTCGACCAGGACATCGAATCGGTCGCCCGGTTCATCAAGGACTACATCTCCGAGCAGGGCCGGTGGGCGTCGCCGAAGTTCATTCTGGGCGAGAGCTACGGCGGCATCCGCGCCGCCGGTCTCGCCCACCACCTCCAGAGCCGGCACGGCATGCAGCTGAATGGCGTGATCCTGGTCTCGCCGTTCATGGCGGTGCACGCCGGCCGCGACGGGTACGGCATGGAGCTGCCGCATGCGCTGTTCTTTCCGGCCTTTGCGGCGACGGCCTGGTACCACGACCTGCTCGACCCGAAGCCGGCCGACTTCGAGGCCTTCATCGCCGAGGTCGAAGCCTTCGCGATGGGCGAGTACCTGGCGGCGCTGCAGGCGGGCTATACGATCGATCCCGAGCGCAAGCAGGCGATCGCCCGGAAGCTGGCCGGATACACCGCGACCGATGAGCAGTACTGGCTGCTGGCCGACCTGCGCGTCGACCACCAGGAGTTTCTCCAGGAACTGCAGCGCGACGAGCGGGTCATTACCGGCCGGATCGACTCGCGCTTCACCGGCCCGGCGTCGAATCCGCTCGACGACACGATGAACTACGATCCGTTCTTTCCGGCCGTTGGTCCGGCCTACACGGCCGCGTTTCTCGACTATCTCCACAACGACCTCAAGTTCGGCCGCGACCTGGATTACCGGACCAGCGCCTGGCCGCTGGACTGGGACTGGACCCATCGAGGTCCGACCGGCGGACGCCAGCCGGCGGTGAACCTGCTGCCGGACATGGCCATGGCGATGACGATGAACCCGGGCCTCCACCTGCATGTCCAGCAGGGGTACTACGACCTGGCCACACCGTTTTCGGCGACGTCCTACTATCTGCGGCACCTCGACATCCCGGCCGCGGCGCGCGAGCGCATCCGCTACGACCTGTATCCTGCCGGTCACATGATGTACCTGCATGAAGCGTCGCTTCGCGCTTACCGCGACGACCTGGTGGCGTTCATCCGGGGTGCGATTCCCGACTGAGCCGCGCCGTCCGCAGTACAGGATTCGATCCGGTATTCGCACAGTCTTCATCGGCCGGCCGCACACTTCACAAACATGAAGACTCCAAACGTAATTTCCGGCTCGATCCGGGCGGTCCTGCTGACTATCGGCCTGGCGCTGCTTGCCGGCTGCGGGGGCGACGACCCCCCGTCGCCGGGTTCGCGCAGTGAAGGCCGGGCGTCGCTCCCGGTTCGTGCATACGAGGTCAAGCGCCGCGACCTGTCGCGGCATATCCAGGTAGCGTCCCCGGTCGCCCCGCTGCGGACCGTCCAGCTGGCGGCGCGCACCGACGGCATCATCGAGTCGGTCGAAGTCGAGGCGGGTGACCGCGTCGAAACCGGCCAGCTACTGGCCCAGATCGACGTCAGCGAGCAGCGCGCCGAGCTGGCACGTGCCGAGGCTGCGTTGCGCGAGGCCGAGGCCAACTTCGAGCGGCTGCGCCGGCTGCGCGATCGCGACTATATCGACGAGGCCAGCTTCGTGACCGCGCAGTCCGAGCTGGACGTGGCCCGCAGCGACTTCACCCTCTGGCAGACCCGGGTCGATTTCGGCCGCATCACCGCGCCGGTCGACGGCTACGTGATCGGGCGCATGGTGGAGCCGGGCGCGGCGATCGCCCGCCTGGGCACCGCCTTCGAACTGGCCGATCTCGACGAACTGGTCGCTCGCATCGGCGTGTCCGAACTGGACGTCGCCCAGCTCAGTCCGGGTGATCGCGTTCCGGTGCGCGTCGACGCCTTGGCCGACCAGCCGGCCCTGGAGGGCGTGATTCGCCGCGTGTTTCCGGCCGCCGACGGCGCAAGCCGCCTGGTGACCGTCGAGATTGCACTGCCCGACGCGTATGACCGTGGCGTACGTCCCGGCTTCCTGGCGCGCGCTGAACTTCGCGTGGACTACAAGCAGGACGTGCTGGCCGTACCGGCCGGCTCGGTCGGCATGGGCGATCCGGCCTACGTGATGGTCATCGACCGCGACAGTCAGCTGCGCCGGCGCGCAGTATCGACCGGCATCATCCGCGGAGACTGGCGTGAGATCGTCGGTGGCCTGGAGCCCGGCGACCGGATCGTGTCGTCCAATCCGCTGGAACTCGCCGAGGGCGACCAGGTGCGCATCGTCGACACGCTGAGCGCCTCCGGATGAGCGGCCCGGAGCACGATACCGATCCAGAGAATCAACGCGACAACGATCTCGACAGCGATCGACGAAACCACTCCCGGCAGTCGCACGATGCCGATGACCCGGCGCGCGGGACGAAGTACTACCGCGGATTGACCCACGCGGCGATCCGGCGACCGGTGGGCACCACCGCGCTGGCCGCGGTCGTGCTCGTCATGGGCCTGTTCTTCATCGACCGGCTGCCGGTCAACCTGCTGCCCGAAGTCGTCTATCCGCTGATTCGCGTCAATGTCGATTATCCCGGCGCGTCCCCGGAAGTCGTCGAGGAACAGGTGACCCGACCGCTGGAGCGCGCGCTCTCCTCGACCGAGGACCTGATCCGGATGTCGTCGGAGGCCGAGGAAGGCCGGACCGACGTCAGCCTGATCTTCGAATACGGCACCGACCTCGACACCGCGCTGCAGAACGCCTCCAGGCTGCTCGAACGCGCCCGCGCCCAGCTGCCCGACGATGTCGAGCCGCCCCGTCTTCGCAAATGGGATCCAGGCGCCTCGTCGGTTTACGAGGCCGGGTTCTCGTCGGACCTGCGTACGCCGCGCGAGGTCAGGGACTGGGTCGACAATCGCCTGGCGCCGCAGCTGCAGGCAATCCGGGGCGTATCCGGTGTGGAGGCCATCGGCGGCCAGGAACGCGAGCTCGAAGTCATCGTCGATCAGCAGCGGCTGCGCTCCTACGGCCTGACCCTGGGCGGTGTCGCCGACCAGCTGGCTCAGGAAAACCTCAACGTCGCCGCCGGGAACGTGACCTCGAGCAGCCTGGACGTCATGGCGCGCACCGATGGACGCTTCACCAGCCCGGAACAGATCGCCAACGTACTTCTCAACGTCCCGGGTTCCGATCGCCGCATCCGGCTCGATGAGGTCGCGGAAGTCCGTGACGGTTATCGCGAGCAGCGCTTGTTCGTGCGGCTCGACGATCAGCCTGCCGTGCAGGTGTCGGTCTTCAAGCAGCCCGACGCCAACACCGTGGGCGTCGTCGATGACGTGATGGACCGCATGGCGTCGCTGGCTGCCTCCGGCTTCATTCCCGAAGATATCACCTACAAGACCACCGAGGACGCAGCCTATTTCATCCGTGGTTCGGTGCAGTCGGTGTCGGCCGCGGCGATCCTCGGCGGTGTGCTGGCCATGGTCGTGGTGCTCGCCTTCCTCGGCAGCCTGCGCAAGAGTTTCGTCATCGGCCTGTCGATTCCACTGGCCGTCATGGCCACCTTCGCCCTGATGGGCGCGGCCGGCCTGACCCTCAACGTCATGAGCCTCGGTGGTCTGGCACTCGGCGTCGGACTGCTGCTCGACAACGCGATCGTGATGCTCGAGAACATCGCCCGGCATCGCGAGAAGCTGGGAAAGTCAGCCGACCAGGCCGCGCATGAAGGCGCCGACGAGGTGATGTCGGCAATCACCGCCGGTACCCTGACCAACCTGGCCGCCGTGGTGCCGTTCCTGCTGGTCACCGGCCTGGCCACGCTGGTCTTCCGCGAGCTGTTGGTCACGATCTCGTTCGCGGTCGTCGCCTCGCTGGCCGTGGCCCTGACGCTGGTCCCGATGCTGGCTGCGCAATTCGCGAAGATCCGCTTCGAGTCCGGTTTCAATCGGCTCGCGCCGTACCGGGCATTCAACGGGTTTATCGAATGGCTGTCCGCGCGCTATCGCCGGGCCCTGCGGGTCGTGTTGCGCTGGCGCTGGGGCATGATCGCCGCCGGCGTCGCCGTGTTCGTCGGCAGCCTGAGTCTGGCCCAGCAGCTGGGCAATGAATTCCTGCCGCAGCTCGACGACGGCGAGCTGGGCATCCGGCTGGCGCTGCCGGCCGGCACCACACCGCAGGAAACCGATGCCGCGACTCGTCTGATCGAAGCCGAAGTCGCCGGGATGCCGCACGTTCGAAGCGTCTTCGCGCTGGCCGGCGGCAACGTCTGGGGCGGCACGGCCAACGAGCGGCCGGGCCGCGGCTACGTGCTGGTCAAGCTCGACGATGCCGAAGCGCGACCGGCCTGGCCGGCCAGCCGCTGGGTCGGCGAGATGCAGCAGCGGCTGAACGCGCTCGATATCGCGGGCGCCCGGATGTACGTCTGGTCGCCGGGCATCCGCGGGCTGACCTTCGGCGTGTCGGGCGAAGACATGGAACTGAAGGTCGTGGGCGAGGACATCGGTCTGCTGCAGGACCTGGCGCGCGAGATCATCGCGTCGATCGGCTCCATCCCGGGCCTCAGCGGTGTCGAGATGCAGGACGAGGATCGCACGCCGTTGCTGTCGATCGACATCGATCGGGAGCGCGCGGCTGCGCTCGGCCTCGATATCGGCAGCGTCGCACAGTCGCTGCGCTACGCCGTTTCGGGCTACGTTCCGACCCGCTACTCGACCGGGGTCAACGAATACGACGTCCGAGTCCGGCTGCCGCGCGACGAGGTTCGCGACATCGACACTCTCGGCCAGGTGATCGTCGCCAACGGCGTCAACGGGCCGATCCAGGCGCGTCAGGTCGCTTCGTTCACGCTGGAAGAGGGGCCGGCCGAGATCGGACGCGAGAACCAGGTGCGTATCCAGCGCATCGTGGGCAACTTCGATACTGCGCAGAACGACGTCGGCACGATCATGGAAGAGGTCCAGCGGCGGATTGCCGCGATCGAAATGCCGGAGCAGTACGGCGTGGTGCTCGGCGGGCAGTTCGAGACGATCCGCGAGACCAACCGCGAGATGGCGATCGTGCTGGCGCTGGCGGTGTTCCTGGTCTTCGTCGTGCTGGCCGTCCAGTACGAGAAGATCTCCAACCCGCTGGTGATCATGACCGCTGCGCCGCTGGCCACGGCCGGGTCGGCCGTCGCGCTGTGGTTGAGCGGCACGCCGATCAGTGCACCGGTGTTTCTCGGCACGGTGCTGCTGGTCGGCATCGTCGTCAACAACGCGATCCTGCTGGTCGAATACATCGAGCGCCAGCGCCGCGCCGGTCAGGACCTGACGGATGCCGTGGTCGAGGCCGGCGGGATCCGCCTGCGACCGATCCTGATGACCACCCTGACGACCGTGGTCGGCATGCTGCCGCTGGCCATCGGCGCAGGTGCCGGCGCCTTGCTGATGCAGCCGCTGGCCATCGCCGTGGTCGGCGGCCTGCTGTCGGCGATGCTGCTGACGCTGTTCCTGGTGCCCTGCCTGTACGTGGTGGTCCAGAATGCCAGCGCTGCGCTGTCCAGGTTCCTGACCGGTCGGCGCCGGCACAAGGCCTCGTCCGAGGACACCGATCCGGCCCCGACCACGGCCTGAGTCTCGCGTGCCGGCGGCCTCGTTCGAAAACGGTCCAGCGTCGACAGCACCTCGACCGAATTCAGGCAGCCTCCGGTCGGCTGGAGGCTGCACACGGCGGCAGGAGTTCGCGCAGGGCCGGTCTGCCTCCGCCTCGAAGCGAAGGGCCGAGGCCGCCGTGTTCCAGCTCGGCTCAATCGATGTCGAGTTTCTTCTCGAACCTGCCGAGTATGACGACGATCAGCAGAGCGAACCCGGTCAGCAGGCCGGCCAGGACGAGGTTGCCGGTGGCGCAGGCCACGCCGATGGCGCCGGCGATCCAGATCGCGGCGCCGGTGGTCAAACCCTGCACCGATCCGCGTGACTGGATGATGCTGCCGGCGCCGAGGAAACCGATTCCGGCGATCACGCCTTCGACGATCCGGGTCGGATCGATGCGGGCCGAGGGGTCACCGGCTGCGGTGGCGAACAGGATTTCGTAGCCGACCAGCAGGAAGCCGGCCGCGCCCAGCGAGACCAGCATGTGCGTTCGCAGACCGGCCGGCCGATCGCGCAACTCGCGTTCGAAGCCGATCAGTGCCGCCAGACCGGCCGCTGCGGCCAGCCGGATGACCATGTCGACCAACGGCAATTCCGTTTCCATGACGCGACTCCCGTAACGAGGACTCGAACAGGCTAGCATCGTCGCAACCCCTGCTTCCGGCCACTCAAGATGGACGCCCCGATTCGAGCCACGGCATTGACGGTGCTCGCCCTGGTCGCTTTCGCCGCCAATTCGCTGTTGACGCGAGCCGCGCTGGACCTGACTTCGATCGATCCGGTCAGCTTCACCGCGGTCCGGCTGGTTTCCGGCGCGATCCTGCTCTGGGTCCTGGTCCGGGGCCGCACCGAACGCGCCGACGGGCGCGGCAGCTGGGGCTCGGCGCTGGCGCTGTTCGGGTACGCCCTGCTGTTCTCGCTGGCCTATCGCGGCCTGACCGCGGCGACCGGTGCGCTGCTGCTGTTCGGCGCGGTGCAGGTCACCATGCTGCTGGCCGCGGCCGCACGCGGTGATCGGCCCGGTGTTCAGCAGTGGCTGGGCCTGGCCGCCGCCCTTGCCGGGCTGGCGATGCTGCTGTGGCCCGGTCTGGCGGCGCCGCCTGCCGGACCGGCGAGCCTCATGCTGCTGGCCGGCGTCGCCTGGGGGGTGTACACGCTGCGTGCGGCCGGACCCGGTGATCCGGTCGCCCGCACTGCCGCGAACTTCCTGCGCGCCTCGGTGCCGGCGCTGGGCCTGCTGGCGATCTGGGCGGTGCAGGCTCGATGGGACCCGCTCGGCGTGCTGCTGGCCGTCGCCTCGGGCGCGCTGGCGTCCGGGCTCGGCTACGCGACCTGGTACGCGGCGCTGCGTCTCATCGATACCCACACCGCTGCGGTCGCCCAGCTGGCGGTTCCGGTCCTGACCGCGATCGGCGGCGTCCTGCTGCTGGCCGAACCACTTTCGGCCCGGCTGCTCGGCGCCGGCGCGCTGGTCCTGATCGGAATCGGCCTCGTCGTTCATGGCCGCAGTACACGGTCGAGCCCGGGGCGCTGAGTCCGCGCGAGGAACCTTGCAGCAGGCACCGATCGGGACCGCCGAACGAACCGCATTCGCGGTTCCGCTTGGCGCCTGCGTGGGCGCCGTTGTATCGTGGAGCGAGCCTACCGAAGACATCGGCACGGATCCGAGGGAGTTCGATCATGCACCAGCATGTCCCAGGTCGCCTGTTCACCGTTTCCGTCCTGGCGATCGCGTCGCTCGGCATGGCTCCGACGGCCAAGGCCGAGATCCTCTTCGAGGAGCGAACGGCCGAGGCCGGTATCTCCCAGAATCATACGGCGCGTTACTTCATTTCCGGCCAGGCCTGGGCCGATTACGATGGCGACGGCTGGGTCGATCTTTACCTGACCGATAGCGGCGGACCCAACACGCTGTATCGCAACCGGGGCGACGGGACGTTCGAGGTGTCGGCACACAACGCCGACGTCGCGCTCGCCGCGCATATCAGCGGCGGCGCGAGTTGGGCGGATTACGACAACGACGGCCGCGACGACCTGCTGGTGCTGGGCCTGGGGCTGCCGGTACTGTTGCGGAACACGGCGACCGGCTTCGAGGACGTGACTGCAGCGATGGGGCTCACCGCAGAGGGCCAGGGCGAATCGGCCGCCTGGGCGGATTTCGACGGCGACGGGTTCCTCGACCTGTACATCGTGCATTGGTTGTACGACGAGGACGAATCGGATCCTCGCGCCCAGGACCGGCTGTACCGCAACCTGCAGGGCCAGGGCTTCGAGGACGTCAGCGGCTGGCTGGATACGGCGCGCATGTCGGGCCCGGGCTTCGCAGCCGCCTTCACCGACTACGACAACGATGGCGATCCCGATCTCTACGTCGTCAACGACAAGCACTTCGGCAATCCACTGTGGCGCAACGACGGACCGGGCTGCGGGGGCTGGTGTTTCGTCGACGTCTCGGTTGCGACCGGCGCGGATCGCCCGGCCTGGGGCATGGGGCTGGCGGTCGGCGACTACGACCGCGACGGCGATTTCGACTTCTACTATTCGAGCATCGGCGAGATGGTGCTGCTCGAGAATCCGCAGGTCCAGGGCAGCGGGTCCTGGCTCGACGTCGCGCCGGCCATGCGCTGCGACGCCGACGTGATCGGTTGGGGCGTGATCTTCGAGGATTTCGACAACGACTTCGATCTCGATCTCTACGCCGCAACCGTTGAAAGTTCGCCGAGCGCGAACGACCGGGTCTACCGCAACGACTATCCGCTGCCGTTCACCGACATCAGTGCCGTTGCCGGGGCGTCGGATTCGTTCATGACCGTGGGCGTCGCAAAGGCCGATTACGATCGTGACGGTGCGATGGACCTGGTCGTCGGCAACTTCGGTGAATCCTACCGGCTGCTGCGCAATGCCACCGAGGCATCGAGCGGCTGGCTGCAGGTGGAGCTGGTCGGCGGCGGTCCCGTCAACCGCAACGCGGTCGGCAGCCGCGTCATCCTGACGCTGGACGACGGACGTCGCCTCGAGCGCGAACTCCGGATCGGAGAGAGCATCGGCGCCTCGCACGAACGCATGCTCCATTTCGGGCTCGACGACCGGCTCCCGAGCGACCTGACGATCGTCTGGCCGGACGGCACCACGACTCACCGGTCGATCAACGAAATCGATCAGCGGGTTTCGATCGTCTACACACCGCAGATCGAGATCCTGGTCGATGGATTCGAAGCGGCGCCCTGACTCGCGGCGGAATCAGAACGACGAACCCGGCTCGGCCAGGAAGGCTCGTTCCTCGTCGCTGGATTCCCGTCCGAGAATCGCGTTGCGGTGCGGGAAGCGGCCGAAGCGGTCGATGATGCGCTGATGCGCCTCGGCATGGTCGACGAATTCCTTGAAGGTCGAGGCCCACTCGGACGGCGCGTCGCGGACCAGGCCGCGCATCAGATCGACGCACCAGGCCTGGTGGTCGGCGTTCTCCGAGTGTTCCAGCGGCAGGTAGAAGAACACTCGCTCGATCGGCCGTAGCACTGTATCCATCCCGTTCGAAACACCGTCGATGCAGAGCCGGCGAGCGATCCCGTCGTAGCGGTACATGCCCGGCGTTTCGCGGTGGATGTTTCGCGGCAGCTGATCGGTCAACAGGATCAGCGCCAGCCGTCCCGGCGGCGTCTCGCCCCAGTCGTCCAGCCTGCCTTCGCCGGCCGCTTCGACCCACGGTCCGAACCGCTCGCGGAGTCCGGCGTCGGTGTCCGGGTCCTTGCGCCACCAGAGGGAGGCCTGACGGACTGCGGTCGTGGCGTCGTCGCTACCGGCGCCGAACCAGAAGCCGAGGATGTCTTGCGTATCGGTCATGGCAGACGG
>Ga0102940_1000238_pt1 | contig 38094 bp, 31 predicted proteins | sample SalPonR2_C_D1_MG_FD_78215 | JGI IMG/M metagenome (GOLD analysis project Ga0102940, IMG submission 78215) | Salt pond soil microbial communities from South San Francisco under conditions of wetland restoration - Salt Pond MetaG R2_C_D1_MG | ecosystem: Environmental > Aquatic > Marine > Intertidal... | reverse complement strand
ACCTCATACCTCATACCTCTACCTTTACACCTTCATCTGGTTGACAAAAATCACCATCCTGTCCCTTGACTTCTTCCCACTTTACCTACACTTTTGACTAAACGTTTGGTCAACTAACATTATGGCACCGAGAAGTGACGAACAGTTTGAGCAAATCCGACAACAGAGCCGGAAAAACATACAGGAAACGGCCCTGGAGCTTTTTGCCCGACAGGGTTATCATTCCACGACTATTAGTCAGATTGCAAAAGCAGCGGGGGTGTCGAAGGGCTTGATGTACAATTATTTTGCGTCCAAAGACGACCTGTTGCAAAAGCTGGTCGAAGAGGAAGTCGAAGCGGGGGTATTTGCGCTGGAACTAGCCCAGCAATCTTTCCTCCCGCCCTATCAACAGCTCGAACTAATCGTGGAAGAAACCATCCGCGCAGTACAGACCGATGTCCGGCACTGGAAGCTACTCACCACCCTATCGATGCAGGAAGAGGTGATGCAACAAGTGAAAGAGCTGTTACCGCAAAAGATGAAAGAGAGCATGGCACTTATGATTGAGCTCTTTGCCAAGATGGGAGTACCGAACCCCGAGACAGAAGCCTGGTTTTTTGGGGCAACGCTCGACGGTCTGTTTCTCCATTACCTGACGGCTCAGGGCACAGATATCGTCTACCCGCTGGAGTCTATGAAACAAAAACTACTCAGCCGCTACGTGGCCTATAAAGCAACCAACTCATGATACGCAACTTCCTGATGCTTACCACTCTTATCTTGCTTCCGCTTTTTGCGCAAGCACAATCCATGGACGCAACCGATATCATTCGCCGTGCCGACGAAAAGATGCGTGGCGAGTCGAGCTACGCCGAACTAAAAATGACTATTGTGCGCCCTACCTGGTCGCGGGAAGTGGAAATGAAGAGTTGGAGTCTGGGTAACGATTATGCCCTTATCCTGATTATGGCTCCTGCTCGCGATAAAGGTATGGCTACCCTCAAGCGCGATCAAGAGATTTGGAACTGGCAACCCAGTATCGACCGGGTGATTAAGCTGCCGCCATCTATGATGTTGCAATCCTGGATGGGGTCTGACTTTACCAACGACGACCTGGTACAGGAGTCGTCTATCGTCACCGATTATGACCACAATCTCGTTGGCCAGGATACGATTAACGGGCTCAATTGCTATAAGATCGAACTGGTACCAAAGCCCGATGCCCCTGTCGTCTGGGGGCGTATCCTCAGCTGGGTCAGCCAGGAGGAATACCTGCAGTTGCGTACAGAATTCTATGATGAGGACGACTACCTGGTGAATACCATGTACGGAAAAGAAGTAAAAGAAATGGATGGGCGCATGCTGCCCTCGGTAATGGAGATGATTCCGGCCGATGAAGAAGGACACAAGACCATCATCACGTACGAAGATATTGATTTTGGCATCGACCTGAATAAAAGCTTCTTCTCCATTCAGAATATGAAACGCATTCGTTAATTCCACCGATTAATCGGTAGGGTATATTGAAGTTTACCATGATCTTAAAACTAGCCTGGCGAAACATTTGGCGCAACCGTCGTCGCACATTTATTACGGCGGCTTCAATTCTCTTTGCCGTGCTGTTTGCTTCCCTGATGGAATCGCTGCAGAAGGGGGCATGGGACAACATGATCAACAACGTCGTCAACTTTTACTATGGCTATGCGCAAGTGCACCAAAAGGGATACTGGGAAGATCGCTCCATCGATCAGGCGTTTATCCTCCATGATTCTCTGGAAGCATTATCCGGTGAAGTGGATCAGCTAGAGAGTATTGTACCCCGGTTAGAATCTTTTGCACTGGCCTCAACCGGCAATAAGACCTTCGGCGTGATGGTGGTAGGCATTGACCCTGAACGGGAAAATACCATGACTGGCCTGGCCGGTCGAGTCGAGGCTGGTCAATATTTAAAAGCCGACGCTGCCCCCGCTGCTATGATTGCCACCGGTGTTGCCGAACGGCTAAATTTGGGCGTGGGAGATACCATCCTGCTCATATCCCAGGGGTTTCACGGAGCGAATGCCGCGGGCAAATATCCCGTGGTGGGCATGGTCGACTTTCCCTCTCCCGACCTCAACAAACAACTCCTCTATCTGCCCCTTAGCGAAGCGCAATATTTCTACGGGGCTTACGATCGCGTCACTTCCCTGGCTCTCCAACTGGATAATAACGATGATATTCCACCGGTACAGCGCCAACTTACCGCTGCCCTCGACACCAGTACGTATGAGATTATGAATTGGCGAGCTATGATGCCCGAACTCCTGGAAGCCAAAGCGCTGGATAGTGCCGGCAACGTTATTGTTTACATCATTCTGTACCTGATTATTGCCTTTGGCATTTTCGGTACCATTCTCATGATGACTAAAGAGCGAGAGTACGAATTTGGCGTACTGACGGCCATCGGCATGCGGCGTGGTAAGCTCGGCCTGGTAATTTGGCTGGAAACCATCATGCTCGGACTCCTGGGGGCTATGGCCGGTATTTTACTCGCCATTCCGGTGGTATGGTATTTCAATGTCCACCCCATTCGCTTTTCCGGAGAGTATGCCAGCATGCTGGAGCAATACGGCTTTGAGCCCATCTTTCCGGCCCTGTTCGACTGGACAATTTTTGCCACGCAGGCGCTGCTGGTCTTTCTGGTGACCGCCCTGCTGGCGCTATATCCGATTTGGAAAATTAGACGCATGCAGCCGTAGCAGAGACGCAAGATTTTGCGTCTCTGCTACAAAACATAAAAATATGATTTTAACCTTAGCCTGGCGAAATATCTGGCGAAATCCGACCCGCTCTTTTGTCGTAATAGCGGCGATAGCCCTGGGGATTTGGGCGGCCATGTTCATGAGTGGCTTTGCTACCGGTATGGCCAATTCCTACGTCGATAATACCATTCAAAACATTCTCTCCCACGTGCAGGTACACGTACCGGAATATCAGGAAGAGCCCAACGTCGATCTGTTTTTTACGCAACCGGAGGAGTTACTGGCTTCCGCCAAAAAGCAAGCGGCGGTGCGCGGAGCCAGTCTGCGCACCCTGGTCAACGGGATGGTGGCCTCCAGCCACTCCAGTCGGGGCGTGGAAATCAGGGGTGTGATCCCCGCGCAGGAAGCCTCCGTCACCGAGCTGGAAAAGAAAATGATCACCGGTTCTTTTTTTGGCGAAAGCCGTAAAAACCAGATTCTGCTCGGCAAAAAAATGGCCAAAGATCTGAACGTAAAAGAACGCTCCAAGGTCATCCTCACCTTTCAGGATTTAGAGGGTAACATTACGGCCGGGGCGTTCCGCATCAGCGGTATTTTTGAATCGGGCAACACCCCTTTCGACGAAAGTACCGTACTGGTAAAGCGCCACGACCTCAACCGGCTGTTGCTGCCTACCGACTCCACGCGCTTCGACAGTTTGGGAGTACCCGCCGGTGGATTGCTGGCCCACGAGCTGGCCATTATGCTTTCGCAGCCGAACCAGCTCGATACGGTGCAAAATCAACTAAAATCAGCCTGGCCCACTCTCCTAATACAAAATTACCGCGAGCTGTCGCCCGACCTGCGTCTTTACGAGTCGCAGATTCAGAATATTTCGCTGATCTACCTGGTCATTATCTTATTGGCTCTCATCTTTGGTATCATCAACACCATGCTCATGGCGGTGTTGGAACGCTTCCGCGAGTTGGGGATGCTGATGGCAGTAGGTATGAATAAACTGCGGGTTTTTACCATGATTATGCTGGAAACCCTACTCGTGACCCTGGTTGGTATGCCGGTGGGCCTGCTACTGGGACATCTGACTATCATTTATTTTGGACATCAGGGCATCGACCTCTCGGCATTCTCCAGTAGTATGCAGCAGTATGGCCTTTCCGAGCACTTGTATTTCGAGCTCGAGCCAGTCGCGTACGGGCAGGTGGCGGTGGGCATGCTAATCACGGCAATTCTGGCCTCCGTCTACCCGGCCTGGAAAGCCATCCGGCTACGTCCGGTCGAGGCAATTCGCAAGATTTAAAACACTAAGTTATATGAGCATCATATCCGTAAAAGGCGTCACGAAAACCTACAACCCCGACAAGATTCCCGTACGGGCTTTGCGTGGGGTCGACCTGGAAATTCAAAAGGGAGAGTTTACCGCTATTGTCGGCCCCTCAGGGTCGGGTAAGACTACCCTGCTCAATATCATTGGTGGCCTCGATCGGCCTACCGAAGGCCTGGTGCACGTTGGCGGGCAGGACATTTCCCAGCTCAGCGACAATCAGCTGATCGACTTCCGCAAGGAGCATATTGGATTCGTCTTTCAAGCCTACAACCTCATCCCCGTACTGACGGCCATTGAGAATGTCGAGTTTGTGATGCTGCTGCAAAAAAGACCTTTGGCTGAGCGGCAAGCCCGGGCCAAAGAGCTCCTCCATGCCGTGGGACTGGACGACAAAATTAACAAACGGCCCTCGGAACTTTCGGGTGGACAGCAGCAACGCGTAGCGGTAGCTCGCGCCCTGGCACCCAAGCCAACCTTCATTCTTGCGGATGAGCCCACGGCCAACCTCGACTCGGCCTCGACCGCCCAACTGCTCGATATTATGGCCGAGCTCAACCGCAAAGAAGATATTACCTTTTTATTTTCCACGCATGACCAACGGGTAATTGACCGGGCCCGACGGGTCGTCACTTTGGTCGATGGCCAGGTTGACAAGGACGAAACCCGCAGCCCGGCCACTGCTCAATAACCCGGATTATGACCAGGCATCTACTGACCGGCTTTTTTCTACTGTTAACGATCGGGCTGTCGGCTCAGGAAGAGCAACCCCGCAACTGGAGCCTGACCGGCTACATAAAAAACCTGCAAACCGGACTCTTCTTTAATGGTGTCCCACCCGATCGATATATACAGGATAACCTCATCCACAACCGACTTAATTTCCGCTGGTTTCCCCACGAAAACTGGCAGTTCAGAGCTGACTTGCGCACCCGCATCTTTTACGGGGATTTAGTGCGGATGAGCCCCAATTATGGCGAACAGGTTGATGATGTCAACAATGATTATTTCGACTGGTCTACGGTCCTCTTTGCAGGGGAAAGCTGGGTAGGCCATACTATGCTCGACCGCCTTTACCTCGAATATGCCAGGGGAGACTGGGAAATCCGTCTGGGACGCCAACGCGTCAATTGGGGTATTAGCACAGTATGGAACCCCAACGATATTTTTAATGCGTTTGCGTTCACTGATTTTGACTACGAAGAACGGCCTGGTAGTGACGTACTCCGTATCAAGCGCTATACAGGCTTTGCTTCCAGTGTGGAAGTGGTAGCCCGCGTGGCTGACCGCTTCAACGAGACCATCATTGCCGGGTTGTGGCGCTTCAACACTGGCGGGTACGACGTTCAGGTGATGGCGGGATACGTACAGGAGCAGTGGGCGTTAGGCGGAGGCTGGGCCGGCAACATCAAGAATGCCGGCTTTAAGGGAGAATGGACGTTCTTTCTGCCCGGCAGCACCGATAACAACCTGAGCTTTGCCGGTACCATAGGGGTTGACTATGCCTTCGAGAAAGGTTTATATACCAACCTTGGCTACCTCTACAACAGCAACGGCAATACCAGTGGCGGTATAATCACCTTATTCGACTTCGAGCTCTCGGCACAAAACCTCTACCCCTACCGTCACGCTATTTTTGCGCAAGCATCTTATCCGGTAACCCCCTTGTTTAATGCCGGGGCGGCCGTCATCTACAGCCCGGTCGAGGTACACGCCCTCTTCCTCAACCCTACCTTCACCTACAGCATGGCCACCAACTGGGATCTCGACCTCATTGGGCAAATCGTCTTTGATCAGGAGTCAAGCGGCTATCGCAGTCCGTTACAGGCCGCTTTTCTACGGGTGAAGTTTAGCTTTTGAGGTGTGAAGTGTGAGGTGTGAGGTATAAATTTTTAGATTGATCCTTTTTTTTAACCATTAAGAAGTGAAGATAGATGAAGGGCAAAGGCGGGGCGCTATAGCTACCGCAGCCCCCCTGACCACTTACCGCATATTCTCAAAAAGAGGATGGTTTAAAAATGATGGCTAAGATCCGATTATTAGGGCGCAGTGAGCGATGTACTTGCCAACTCCACATTCCACATTACTTCGTCAGTCGCTATCGCTCGTATCCCAATTCCCAATTCCCAACTCCCAACTCCCAACTTTGCTAAAAATCATAGCTACGGAATGCCTTTTGTCACCTCATTTATATGCGTAGGAGCTGATCTTATATGATGTACAAAAACCAAAGCCGTATGAGAAACAGGATATTTTGGAGCATAGCGCTGAGCTTACTCACTGTAGGTTTGGGCGCACAAGTCACGAATCAGGGTAATTTTGTGATTGGTGGTGCCGTAGGTTTCTCGGCAGCGCGTTCTGACGTGACTCAGGAAATTGAAACCGGGGACACTCGCGAAGACAGTCCCTCGACGACGCAATTTAATATTGCACCGCAGGTGGGGTATTTTCTGCTGGACAAGTTGGCCGTCGGTATTCGCATGGATTACACCTTCAACCGGGTACGAGAAATGGAGGAGACGCAGGTACGCGACAGTGATTTACTCTTTGGTCCTTTCAGCCGCTATTACGTACCCATGGGTGAAGACATGGCCTTTATTATTGAAGCCGGGTTTGGCTTTGGTAACTCCAACGACGAACAACTCATTGGAACAACAACGCAGCGTATCAACACCAACATCTTTGCCTTTGGTATCGGTCCGGGGCTGACCATTATCTCTAATGATGCCATTGGTATTGAGGCGTTGGTCAAATACAATTTTGCCCGTTCTGATTTTGATACTCAGCTCGGTGGCGTAAACCGGTCGACAGTCTCCCGTACCAATCAACTTGACCTGTCGATTGGTATTCAGTTTTACTTTGGCGGCATTAAGCAAAGTAGCGCCGGAGGTTTTTATTAGTAGGCTTGTTCCAGTCGCCGCACGATCTCGTAAGCGGCCGGGCAAATTTCGGTATTCTTGAGCGTCAGATGCAGGATCTGATGGAACTGCTTGCGATCGGTATGGGGATATTCCCGGCAGGCGCGGGGACGTGCATCGTAAACCGAGCAGTAGTTGTCGCTTCCCAGAAAGGGACACGGTGCTTCGTTAAGGACATAGTCCCCTTCGCGGTCAAGATGAAGGTACTGCTCGATAAAGTCGCCCGGACGCATCCCCAGATGGCGCGAAAGCCGCTCGATATCGATATCGCGGAAGATGGGGCTGGTCGTTTTGCAACAATTGGCACACTCCAGGCAATCGATCTCCGAAAATACCTCGTCGTGTAGTTCGTGTACCGTTTGGTCCAAATCTTTTGGGGTACGCCTTTTCAAACGCTGAAAAAACTTCTTGAACCGTTTGCGGTCGTCGAGGGCACGCTGCCGTATGTCAGATGGATTAATCATAATCGGTAAAAGTACATCAGACCACTGAACGAACCTAACGGTTTGTGTGTTGGCAATTACCTTAAATAATTAGCACTTTTGCCACGCAAAAAACGATCATCTTGGCGACAACAACTATCAAGGCAGCGACCACCGAAGAACAAACCCCCTGGAAGGCCTGGCTCGTTCTGGGTATCTTATCACTGGTGTGGGGTTCTTCCTTCATTCTGATTAAGCGTGGCTTAATGGTATTCCCCCCCGAGCAGGTTGGTGCTATGCGCCTGGCTATTTCGGCCATTGCATTTTTCCCTTTTTTGGTAACCCGCCTGGGGCAGATCGACTGGAAACGGTTCAAATATTTGTTTGCGGTGGGTATAACCGGTAGTGGGCTGCCTGCCTTTATGTTTGCCCTGGCGCAGACCGAGATTAGCAGCTCACTGGCCGGGATCCTCAATTCACTGACGCCGTTATTTACCTTGCTACTGGGGGTATTGCTCTTTGGCAGCCGCTTCAGCTGGGCCAAGCTACTGGGAATCGTTCTCGGCCTGTCGGGGGCGATCACCCTGATTATGCTGGGCAGCCGCTCCGGGTTGGAGGGCAATGTCTGGTACGGATTACTCGTAGTGATCGCTACTATCAGCTATGCCACGAGCGGCAACATTGTCGGCGCCTATTTAAAAGACATGAATTCCCTCCTGATTGGAGCCGCTTCCTTCGGGATCGTGGGTATTCCCCTGCTCATTTACCTGCTCACCGGCACCGATTTTCTACACCGACTACAAACCATCCCGGGCGCCTGGGAAGCCCTGGGCTACCTTTCCATCCTGGCACTGATCGGCACCTTTGCTGCTTCGGTGATTTTCTTCAAGCTCATTCAGTGGACCAGCCCCGTTTTTGGCTCGACCGTAGCCTACCTGATCCCGATCGTTGCCCTGGCCTGGGGCGTAGCTGACGGAGAAGCGGTCGGTTTTACTCATTTAATTGGCATGGGATTGATCTTGTCGGGCGTGTATCTGAGTAGGAGGTAGTGCGTATGTAGTAGCAGGCTACTTACGTATATATCGAATATTCAGGAAACAGCCCGTAGGAATTTAGACGAGATGTTATAATTTTCTTCGCCTAACCTTATTTTTATTAACCGTAATGAATTCAAATTGCTCTGATTCCTGAACGGCAGAAAACTCCTCTATTAGATTGAGTAGATACGCCTTAATGGTAACTAAATCCTCTTTTTCATAGCGGACGAAAATAATAGTAACTCCATTTTCCCTATGAGCAAATATCCACTCCCCAAAATCCTTATCTTCCGTTACCAGAATACTCCTTTGCTCACGAGCAATGTTCAACACTTCTTCATCTGAAATGCCAGGATGTTCTTCCAATATCCAGTAAACTGAAATATTATTATCCCTCAGGAACCTTACGATGATTCCACTCAACCCCTCGTCGGCAATTATGACTTTACTAATGCTGCAGGGATCACTTCCTCAGATTCCATAACAGATGCTGCGTATCCTACTGCGGCCAGGATGTCATCCAATTCTAGATGTGGGTACATATCCAGAATGTCTTCAAAAGAAAAACCGCTGGCTATTTTCCACAAAATGGCCTCTACCGTTATACGAGTATTGCGGATAACCGGTTTCCCCAACATTTTCTTAGGGTCAGAGCTAATACGTTCTTTATAGTTTACCATGAATCAGCTTTTGCTTGTGTTAAGATAAACACTTTTATTTCACAATTCGGTTCCAGGATCTTTTGTCTTAACATCTATACCGCTCACGAAGTGGATGGGCAAAGCCCAGCACGAAGTACAGTGAACCTAAACCACTTCGTGAGCGGTATAGCAGCTGAAAATTAATAATGTCCCTAAGTTGACCTGACAGTACATCTACTCCCTAAACCACCCCGAATACATCACATAGTTGTTCGCGATGCGCTCGATGGAGTCGGCAAACTGTTCAGCGCTGAGTGTTTTGACTTTTTTGGCCGGTACACCGGCGTAGATATGGCCCGATTCCAGACGGCTGTTCTCGAGCACCACAGCACCGGCAGCAATGAGTACGTTTTCTTCCACCACAGCATGATCCATCACGATCGCCCCCATGCCTACCAGCACGTTGTCGTGCAGGGTACAGCCGTGGACGATGGCCCGGTGGCCAATGGAGACGTTACTGCCAATGTTCGTTGGTGCTTTTTGGTACGTGCAGTGAATAACGGCTCCGTCCTGAATATTTACTTTGTTGCCCATCCGAATGTAGTGGACATCGCCACGCACCACAGCCTGAAACCAGATGCTGCAATCGTCGCCCGTCGTGACATCACCCACGACGGTGGCATTTTCGGCCAGGTAGCAATTTTTGCCAAAACGGGGTTTCTTCCCTTCCACTGATTTAATAAGTGCCATACCTTCGTTTTTTCCGTAAGGTAAAAAACTATGTCCTGCTTACGCAAAAAGAGCTTTTTCGAACTCGTCGAGTGAGCCGGAAAGCTGCTCAAAGCTGTCGATCACGTAGTATTCGTCCTGCATGATGTCGGTGCGGAAATCGTGCTGATAGATTTTCGCTACGTCGAAGTCGTGCTTAATCGAACGGTCGCTCAGGGCGTGCTCGGTTTCCCCTTTGGAGGAGACGATACCGGCGCCGTAAATGCGGAGGCTGCCGTCTTTAGCACGCACCAGACCAAACTCAATGGTAAACCAATACAGGCGCTGTAGTTTTAAAATCACTTCGTCATCATCGATGTACTTCATAGCCATCACGCCAATTTGATGAAAGAAGTCAGTGTAGTCTTTGTTGGTTAATAGTGGGGCATGGGCAAAGACATCGTGAAACATGTCGGGCTCTTCCAGGTAATCGAGCTCCTCCATTTTGCGCAGCCAGCAGGTTGCGGTAAACTTCTTCTCGTACAGCCGGCGAAAAAATTCGCGGGGCGGACTAATATTAGGCACTGTAATCAGGTTCCAACCGGTGATGGATTCCAGTCGTCGGTTTACTTCCGTAAAATTAGGAATACGATCGCGGGAAAACCCAATCTTATCAAGAGCTTCCAGGTATTCTTCGGCTACCTTTCCCTGTAAATTTTTCATCTGCCGGTCGAAAAGGATTTGCCATACGGTAAAATCCTCTTGTGTGTAATTGGTGTAGACTTGTTGTGTTGGGCGTTTTGTCATGGTATACGATTTGAGTAAGGCAACAAAAATAATCCAATTCCGGGGGACGAACCGTCTAATTCCCGTCATTTCCTAATGATTGACAAATCTCACCCGGTTGATTTAATATTGTCATCTATCAAGGTTAGGGCGGATGCTAATTTTGTGGGCGTATCACCTGAATAAAGTAATGTCCGCTATGAATAGTCGCCTGCTTGAAAAGTACAACGTACCGGCTCCACGCTATACGAGTTATCCTACCGTACCATACTGGCAAAAAGAAAAGCCCGACGCTATTGCCTGGCAAACGCGAGTCGTCAATGCCTTTGCAGAAAACAACGAAATAAGCCTCTACATCCACCTGCCTTTCTGTGAGGCATTGTGTACGTATTGTGGTTGCAACAAACGCATTACAAAGAATCACGCTGTAGAGACTCCTTACATCAAGGCGGTCTTGCAGGAATGGCAACTTTATCTGGATCTCCTTCCGGAAAAACCAGTTTTGCGGGAGCTGCATCTGGGTGGAGGTACGCCCACATTTTTCAGTCCGGAAAGTTTGGATTATTTATTATCCAACATCCTGGCGGGTGTTGATCTGGCCGAAGAATATGAGTTCGGTTTTGAAGCTCACCCCGGCAGTACGAGTCGGGCGCATCTGGAAACCCTGTTCAACCTGGGGTTCACCCGCCTGAGCATCGGGGTGCAGGATTTCGCGCCCGAAATCATGCACATCATCAACCGGCACCAAACGCAGGAGCAAGTGGTAGAGGTCACGCAAATGGCCCGGGAGATTGGTTATCAGTCGATCAACTACGACCTGATTTTTGGCCTGCCGCTACAGACACCGGAACATATCCGCACCAATATGGCACTGCTGGCCGAACTTCGCCCCGAACGCCTGGCCTTTTACTCCTATGCCCACGTTCCCTGGATTAAGCCCAGCCAACGCGCCTATTCGGAAGAGGATTTGCCGAAAGGCGCCGAAAAAAGAGCCCTCTATGAACTAGGTCGGGAATTATTGGAAGAAATTGGATATCGTGAAATCGGCATGGATCACTTTGCCCTGCCTGGTGACTCTTTATACGAAGCCCTGGAAACAGGCACCATGCATCGCAATTTCATGGGATACACGCCATTCTATACCCGGCTAAACCTGGCCCTGGGGGTATCATCGATCAGCGACAGCTGGGATGCCTACGTACAAAATGAAAAGCATATTGAAACCTATCAGGAGATTGTTGCCCGGGGAGAGTTCCCCATTATCAAGGGACACCTGCTCTCGGAGGAGGATCAGGTTTTGCGGCAGCACATTCTAAACATCATGTGCCGATTCGAAACTGCCTGGCCATGCCCGGAGCAGTGTGCGCCCGCGCTTTTTGAGGGCCTTGAGCGCCTGGAGGAACCGCTCCACGACGGCCTGGTCACCATCGATGGCCACCGGTTACACGTGACGGAAAAAGGATGGCCCTTCATTAGAAATATTTGCCTGGCGCTGGATGCTCGTTACTGGGCTAAACGCCCGGAAGGGAAGCTGTTCAGCCAGGTTGTCTGACAGGATGACTAAAATCAGTGCAAACAGTGATAAACAGCAGTATAATGCTGGTATATGCGCCCTACATTATAGGCAGAACCTAATTAGCGACCAGGTAGTTATCACCTAAGATACTTCAGGGTCTGCCTAACCAAAATCTAAATATTATGTGGAGAGCCAATATTCGCAATCGCGCTTTTGATCGGATGGGGGAGCGTTTTGGCACCCTCATTGATCCGAATCACTTTGGAGGAAAGTCTGCGTTTGACGTCAAACGCGCCAAGCGCGAAGTACCCGCAGCCAATTTGATTAAGAAAGAGCATTTGTTTGAGCTGCAACTAGCGGTTCCGGGTTACAAAAAAGAAGAACTCGAAGTCGAGTTGCGTGATGATGTACTGATTGTACGAGGAGAGCGTACGAAGAGCCCTACGATCATGGAAAAAGAAGGTAACTTCATCGTAGAAGAGTTTGACTTTGATTCCTTCGAACGGACTTTCCGTATTTCTCCGGACATTGCACACGAAAAAATCGAGGCCACCTACGATCAGGGAATGCTCCGTATTACTTTTGAAGATGTGCCAGATGAAGAGGAACGAGCTTTTCAGAAAGTAAAAGTGATGTAGGCTCACCCTGGCTAGTCAAGGGAGTGTGTCAGTCGGGATAGACTGGTACACTCTTTTTATTTGAATGGATGAAAAACAAACCTATGAAAACCAATACGCGTGCTATCGTCGCCATGGACCTGAGCCAGACGGATCAATATCTGTTGCAAATCATCAAACAGGTGCAACAGCCACTTGGCATTGAAACGGCCTATTTCTTACATGTTATGCCTGACTTTACCGTACCCGAAAATGTCGACGTTGAATTTCAGAAGATGTTCGCCCCCGATCAACCCGTTGACGAGAAGGTCAGCGAACGTTTACAGAATAGCATACAAAAAGAGCTGGGTGACTTAAAGGGATTCGAAACATTCGTGGACGTACGCGAAGGCAAACCGTACCAAAAACTGGTGCACTGGATTGACGTAAAAGAAGCCGACCTACTCATTCTGGGTAATAAAACGAACAGCGGAGGCAGTGGCGTCACGGCCCGACGGGTAGCCCGACGGGCAGAATCCAATATTTTATTGGTTCCAGATGTGGATGTGAAAGACATTAAATCCATTTTAGTGCCTGTTGATTTTTCTGAAAACTCAGCCCGCGCGATCCGTACGGCTCTAAAAATGGCTCCCCTTTCTTCCGGCATTGCTATCAACCTGCTGTACGTGATTGATATGCCTCCGGCAGAGTACTACGTGGGTGCTTCCCGCGATGCCGGATTACGTGGTCTACTCAAGGAGTCTGCCCGCGAGGCTTTTCAGCGTTTTATGAAGGAATTTGATCTTGACGAACACCGCTTTAAGGTTCACTTCGTCGAAAACGAATACAGTAACGTCGCCGCACATATCAATGAATTTGACAAAGAACAAAATACAGATATGCTCATCATGGGTGCACAAGGGCATTCTGCTCTCGAGCGATTTATTTTTGGTAGTGTCACCGAACGGCTGGTGGAATTAGAAAAAACACACCCCATTCTGGTAGTTCGCTAGTAGATGGATAGCCTATAAAATGTTAAAAACTCCCTAACTTACTTGTATAAGTGAAAAAACCATATTTTAGTACTTAGGTTTGAAACCATATCAAGGTTTCACCGTTAAGATTGTTGACATATTCACCTAAAATCTCCCATTAAAGATACGGTGCAATTTATACGCACCTTATGTCCTGTTCTCTATAAAGGTAGCAGGAGCAGGAGCCATACCAAAATATTTTTGCTGGCTTCTAGTAAAGAAATTAGAACGCTGTATTTATAAAAGGATCAGTCCCCGTTAAACCGGGCAAGACTGATTCTTTTTTTATTCCCCCGAAAAGAGTACTTTTCTCATCGATACCGCTCACGGAGTAGCATGGGCATCGCCCATCCTCTTCTCGTGTATACATTCGGATCAAAGAGGCCTGGATATCCCAGACCTCTTCGTTGCCCGCATAACGTACAGCTATGTCAGATGCGCCAGTACTTATTATTGTTATAGGGTTGCCTGGAACGGGGAAAACGACTTTTTCGCGGCACCTCGCCCAACGTTTATCGGCCCGACATCTGAACACCGATATCATTCGGGATGCAGTCGACATGCGTGGACAGTACGACCCGGAGGCCAAGAAACGCATCTATGATCTCATGCTGCTGGAAGCCCGCAGGGCTTTACTTAGCGGCCAAAAAGTTATACTGGACGGCACGTTCTACCGGGAGCCCCTGCGCGAATCCTACCGGCAACTTTCCTTTGCCCACCGCATTCCCTTACGATGGATTGAACTAAAGGCATCGGAAGAGGTTATTGCACAGCGTACCACGCGTAAACGTACCTATAGCGAAGCCGATTTCTCTATCTACCAACAGGTCCGTGACAAGTTCGAACCCTTTACGGATGATCGCCTTGTACTACAAAGTGATGACCCTGAGGCCCTGCCCAATATGCTGAACGAAGCCGAAGCCTATATTATAAACCCTGCCGGCTCAAGCAGGTCACCCTCATAACCATATGCTGAATTTATTGCCACTCAAGTGATTTTTTATGAACCTAGCACAAGTTGAGCAAATTGTCGCTCAGAAAGCCTTCCCTGACTCCGCCAACCCGCCAGAACTTATATCCACGCATAGCTCCTGGGTTATCCTCACGGATCGGTTCGCTTACAAAATCAAACAACCGGTCCACTTTTCCTTTATGGATTTTTCTACCCTGGAGCGTCGCCGGTATTTTTGCCAACAGGAACTCGAACTCAACCAACGGCTTGCTCCGGATATTTACCTCGACCTGCAGGAAGTACACGACACGGAGGATGGACCTCAAATAAGCGGTAACACAGGTAATGTCATGGACTATGCTGTCCGTATGAAAAGGATGGAAAGCAGCAAACAAATGGATATTTTGCTGGATCAGCACGCCGTCACCCCACCCCAAATCGTAGCGCTCGCCGAGCAGATTGTACGCTTTCATCGAAAAATACCCGCACTAACTAATGTCATCGACCTGGATAATTGGCAACAGACGTTCAACGATCTAAACGTCATTAAGGATATCGTTCGCCAGGAAGAAATGCCCGGTACCGCCGATCTGATCGATCGCGGAGTGCAATGGTCCAACCGCTTCCTGGAGCAGCATGGCCAACGATTCATCGAGCGGGAGAAAGAGGGATGGGTGGTAGAAGGACACGGCGACCTGCATGCCAAAAATATTTTTCTGACCGATCCTCCCGTAGTCTTCGATTGCATTGAGTTCTCGCAAGAGCTAAGGCAAATTGATGTCCTCAACGAAATTGCTTTCTTCTGTATGGATATGGATGCCCTTGAGCAACCCGACCTGGGAACGATCTTTTTGCAGGCCTACCTTGAACAAATTCCCTGTATGCCCAAAGACGAGGACCGCCTGTTATTTGATTATTTCAAGCTGTACCGCGCCAATGTACGGCTAAAGGTCATCGGCCTGCAGGATCGGCAGGCATTCACGGAGAAAGATACCCGCCAATGGAAAGCGCAGGTCACGACCTATGCTTTATTATTCCAGAATTATTTAACGAAGTTGGAGCAAGTGTTTTAGGCCCATTTTTGCCTTTTTACCGCCTTTCGGCGAAAAAATCGGGGCATTCGCACAAAAAACTAGCCCTTTCGTACGATTCTCTGCACCTTGACAGAAAATGTCAAACCAATGAATACACGCTTTACTTTTCTATTTATTTTACTTCCTCTTTTTGCCCTGGCCAGTCAGATTAAAACGGGCGAAAAGGTAGATGTGCGCGAGCCAGCCACAGAAAACCTGGTAATCACCGGCGCTAAGGTAGATGTTAATGCCGAAGCTAATCGAGACCTGACCGTAATTGGCGGTGAAATTAACCTCCGCGATGTTCTGCGGCAAGATGGATTAATTGCTGGCGGAGAAATTAAGGTAGAAGGAATCTGCGAGGAAGACCTCCGTATCCTTGGTGGCGACATCACGCTGCGCGAACCTATTGCCGGAGACTTACTGATCCTCGGTGGAGCCATTCATCTGGAAGCCGGTGCTGAAGTCGGGGGCGATGTAGTCGTCATTGGCGGAGAGGTAGACATCGACAGCCCCGTCAGAGGCGACGTCAAAATCCGCGGTGGGGAGGTGACTATTAATGGAATGGTGGCTGGTAAACTCGATTTGGCCGGTGGACGGCTATCGCTAAACAGCACCGTAAAGGACGCCTCTACCCTTAAGGCACGCTATCTTGATCTGGGCCGGGATGCCCGCTTTTATAAAGATGTACGGTACTGGCAAAAAGAAGGCGAAATAGACTTTTCGGATCATCTCGCCGAAGGCATTAAGGCTCACTACGATCCCGGGTTAAAGTCGGATCTCATGGACCTGCAGTGGGAAGAAGTACGCAAAAAAGGCCTTTACTGGACCCGTTTATTTCAGGTAGTTAGCGGGTTGTTTCTTTTGCTTGTTCTCTATTTGACCCTGCGTCGCTTTCTCGCTGCCCGTACCGGTAATGGCCGCAAGCTAGCCCTGGCATCCTCCGTTTACGGAGTGGCCGCATTAGTAGGCTTACCCATTTTGAGTGCATTTGCCTTTGTCAGCGTAGTTGGTTTACCTATTGGTGTGGTGAGCTTTTCCATGTTTGTCATCCTGGCGGCCATCGCCAACGCCCTCGCTGCCCTTCTAATTGCTTTCGAATGGGAAAAAAGCCAGGGCCGCGACTGGAATAAATGGACACTGTTGGGGGTAGCTGGTAGCGCTTTCCTGCTGATGCGCGTGTTGGCCTTTGTGCCCCTGTTGGGAACGGTAGTCAACAGCCTACTTTCCATCTGGGCCGTTGGTTATCTGCTGTTGTTAATCTGGCGGCAGCAGCACCCCGACTTACCCGCAACAACGAACGCTGAAAACACCGATTTGGTGTAGTACCGTGAGCTTGGGATACCTGGACGCTGAATGACACAACCTCAAGCTGTATCTGGCAGAAAGTATTCTCGCTAGAAGTGGTTGGGCAAAGCCCAAAGCACTTTGTGAGCGGTATGGTAGGATATTTTAAAGTCCTACCTACCATCTACTTTCTACCCTGTTCGGGGAGAATGGGCACTGGCTACCACCGCTTCGCGAATTAGTCTGCGCCCGGCCGCACATTGTAGTAAAAAAAAAGAGCATCCATTGAGGATGCTCCTGATATTCCCTAAAATCACCCGAATTAATAAATCGTTCATTATTTGTAAGCCGCAGGCTGTTTCTCTTTGAGGAACGGCCTGCGGCTATATATTACGTTATGTCTATGCAAAGCAGTTGGAATGTACATCCACGAAACCGCTTTACTTTATTATCTTTCCTACATACACAAAGAAAAAACACACCGTCTGCTCCAGAAATGACGAAAGTCAATCCAGATCTATGACTTTCGTCACCCGGCGTACTGCCAAAAGCCAGTGAACAAGAGCAGGGCAAGTAACAATAATATACCCCACTTAATAAGTCGCCATGCGCCCGGGTGTCGCTGATAAATCAGCAGCATACTTTCAATAAAAAGGACGACACCCAGTGCGACCAGAATGGTAAGCGCCCAGTTGGTTTGCCAGGCATTTAGGATGGCGGCACCGACGGCCAGCGCCACCGCTAGAGCCACATAAATCAATGTAGACCATCGGGGCTGATGAAGAATTGTTGGTGAATTATTCGAACTCATAAGGCATTTGTTTTTTTCTATAAAGACTATCTACCGCTTAAAAGGGGTGATACCTTAAATAAGGTCAGCCTTAAAGTACATCACGCCCACCGGACATTAGATGACTTTTCTCAAGTATCGAGCATGATCATTCTCATTTTTATTTGGCTGGAAATGGTCGTCATTTGATTTAGGGCGTATAAATCTGTTTTCTGCTTACGCAAAATGGTTTTTGCGCAAGCAACACTGTAAAAGAAATTACGCTATGTCTGAGTCGCAAAACAATACATCCGGATCAAACGGTTCATCGCCACGTCGGCCATCACCCATTACCTGGGTTTATCTGCTGTTGGGTGGCTTTCTCATCATCAACCTGGTGATGAGCAACGTAAATTCGGCCACGGAAACCAGTTGGAATACCTTTGAGCAAGAAATGCTCAACGCCGATGCCGTCGAACGCATCACTGTTGTCAACGACGAACGGGCTGAAATCTATATCAAAGAAGCTGATAGGAATAGTGGCTATTTTCAGGAGATTCCTAAGGAAGCTCCGGGGCCACACTACTACTTCAATATCGGCTCAGTCGAAAACTTCGAAAATAAAATTACTGCCGCCGAGGAAGAACAAGAACTCGACCCCATTGACATTCGCTTTGAAAAAAGGCGTAATTGGTTGGGAGACATTTTGTCCTGGACACTCCCCTTTATCATCATCATTGCCATTTGGCTATTCATCATGCGCCGCATGGGACGCCGCTCCGGTGGGATGGGCGGCATGAACCCCATGAGCTTTGGTAAATCCAAAGCCCAAATGCTCAGCGATGAAAAACGTCCCAAAGTGACCTTTGAGGATGTCGCCGGCATGGAGGAAGCCAAGGAAGAAATTCAGGAGATCGTCAGTTTTCTGCGCGACCCCGAAAAATATACGCGTTTGGGGGCCCGCATCCCCCGCGGTGTCATGCTCATCGGCCCTCCCGGTACAGGTAAGACGCTAATGGCCCGGGCCGTAGCCGGAGAAGCGGGCGTACCCTTCTTTTCGATTTCCGGTTCCGAGTTTGTCGAGATGTTTGTCGGAGTTGGGGCTTCCCGCGTGCGTGACCTGTTCAAGAAAGCACGCGAGAAATCCCCCAGTATTATTTTTATTGACGAGATTGATGCTATTGGACGGGCTCGTGGTGGAGCAGCCGCTATGCGCTCTAACGACGAACGAGAAAGCACCCTCAACCAATTGTTAACAGAAATGGATGGCTTCGACAACGAAACTAACGTTATCGTGATGGCTGCCACCAACCGCGCGGATATTCTCGACCGGGCCCTGCTGCGTCCGGGGCGCTTTGACCGCCACGTCACCCTTGAGCTACCCAATCGCAACGAACGGGAAGCCATCTTTAAAATCCACCTCAAGCCCATCAAATTGGCCGAAGATATTGACGTCGATGTGCTCGCTGGACGTACCCCGGGATTTTCGGGTGCCGATATTGCTAACATCTGTAATGAAGCCGCCCTGATTGCCGCTCGCGAGCAAAGCGAAGCCGTGGAGATGAAGCATTTCTACCAGGCTACTGATCGCGTCATCGCCGGACTGGAGAAAAAGAGTAAAATTATTACTCCGGAAGAAAAGAAAATCATTGCTTACCACGAAGCCGGGCACGCTACTGCCAGTTGGTATCTGCCGAATGCCGATACCCTGATGAAAGTATCGATTATCCCCCGCGGACGGTCACTGGGTGCGGCCTGGTATCTGCCCAAAGAGCGGCAGATATACACAAAAGCACAAATGCTCGATCGCATGATCATGGCACTCGCAGGCCGCGCTGCTGAAGAATTAATCTTTAATGAAATATCTTCTGGGGCGCTCGACGACCTGGAGAAAACAACCAAGCAAGCCTACACCATGGTCGCTTATTACGGACTCGACAAAGAGCTGGGCCCCGTCAGCTATTACGATAGTAGTGGGCAATCCGAACAATCCCTTCACCGCCCTTACAGTGAAGCTACCGCCGAACGCATTGATCAGGAAGTACACCAATTGGTTGGACAAGCTTACCAAAAGGCCCTGGATCTTCTGGAGAAACACCGGGACGAGCTCGAAAAACTGGCCCAGGAATTACACGATACCGAACAGGTGGAACGCGATGACTTGAAGCGCATTTTCTCTGCTTCAGCCTCGACGGTTTGATCCGTTATTCTAACCACTTAAATCAAAAGTCATGAAAAATCCGGTTCAAAAGATTCTTTTCCCCACCGACTTCTCGGAAACGGCGCAAAATGCCTTCCGACACGCGCTGGTATTAGCTGACCAATGGGAAGCAGACATTCAGTTGTTGCATGCCGTTTACCCGGAATATGCACCTACTGACCTGCCCGTCATGTCAACCAAGGCTACCCGCGACAAAGTTAGTTTTGCGAAAGCAGCCCTAAAATCGTTCACCGAAATGGGCATCACGCAGGTGCAGATGGGCTATTCGTTTAAACGTGTGCCCGCCGTGCAATCTGATGTCGAAATCGGCAGTCCCGTAGGCATTGTAAACCGCATTGCCGACAGAGATGAAGCCGACCTGATCATCATGGGTACCAAAGGGGAGCATAATGCCCTGGAACGAACCCTCGGTAGTGTTACGACCGGCGTTATTGAAGGAGCCCCCTGCTCCATTCTCGTCGTACCGGAAGAAGCCCCTATGAGCACCGCCAAATCAGTTGCCTATGCCGCTGACCTGTCGGAGACCGATGCCTACTATGTATGGAAAGCCGGGCAATTACTCAAGCCTTTCTCCCCCATCATGCACATTGTACACGTACGCAATGGACAAACGACCAATGAGCATATTGACCTCGACGAATTAAAAGGTGTCTTTGCCGATAATGTGCCGGCTTTGCAGCTACAATTTCATGACATAAAAGGGGATTCCGTCACCGATGCATTGGATGAATTTATCGAATTGACCGACATCGACATGCTCGTTATGTTCGCCCCCCACCACAACTTATTACGCCGCCTTTTTCACCGGTCTAATACCAAGAAAATGGCCATGGAGACCCACGTACCATTACTCCTGGTAAAACGTGAAGAATAACTAACCGGGGACTACCACCTGTAAACCAAATTCATATGGGAGATTTTGCCGTTCATTCGATTCAGTCATCAGAAATGCGCAATGCCTTTTTGCGACACCTCTTGAATGACGTGAAGGCATTGGAACGCATGTTAGCCGAACAACAATTTGAAGCTAGCCCGCTGCGCGTAGGTGCGGAGCAAGAGCTATGTGTTATTGATGATGATTTCACCCCTTCCCGGGGCGCTCCGGATATTTTAAAGCGATCAACCGACCCTCACCTTACCTCGGAGATTGCCCGCTATAATCTGGAAATCAACCTCGATCCCTTCTTACTCGAGGGAAACGTCATGCGTGCCACGCATGCTCACCTCAATGAGCAATGGGATAAAACGGTTGCCCTGGCAAAAGAACAGGGAAAAAACCTACTCTTGTGCGGTATACTCCCAACCATTAACGGGCACCACCTCGTACCGGAGTTCATGAGCCCGCAGGCCCGCTATCAGGTACTTAACGATATCATGCGTATGGTGCGCGGAAAATCATTTTACATTCAGATTCAGGGAGTCAATGAACTTATTGCAGGGCTCGATTCGGTGCTCTTTGAAGCCTGTAATACCAGCTTCCAGATGCACCTGCAAGTGCCCGCCGATGACTACGTACGCCAGTACAACTGGGCACAACAAATTGCCGGTCCGGTACTGAGTGCCTCCGTTAATTCACCGATTTTGTTTGGACGGGAATTGTGGATGGAAACGCGTATTGCCCTCTTCCGGCAAAGTCTTGATATGCGCACCAGTTTTAATCACTTACGTGAAAAACAGGCGCGCGTGTTCTTTGGCAACCACTGGCTCGAAAACTCGGTTGCGGAACTCTTTAAAGAGCATATTGCCCGCTATCCGCTCCTGGTTTCCCGCCCTATCGAAGAAGATAGCCTGGAAGCTCTGGCGCAAGGGAAAGCTCCTGCTCTGCGTGCGCTGCGCGTGCATAATGGTACCGTCTACACCTGGAACCGCCCCTGCTACGGACGAACCAATGGCAAACCTCACCTGCGCATTGAGAACCGCTACGTCCCTGCCGGTCCCAGCCGCATAGACGAAATGGCCAACTTTACCTTCTGGCTCGGCCTGATGGTAGGCCAACCGGAAGAATGGCACCAATTTCACCAAAAGGAGCCGTTTGAAAATGCCAAAGACAATTTCTATCGTGCTTCCCGCACCGGATTAGAGTCGATGATGAACTGGTTCGGCAAAGAAACGCCCGCAGATCGGCTGATTCTCGACGAACTCTTGCCTATGGCCGAAGACGGCCTACGCAGCATCGACCTGGCAGATGATGACCGCGATTATTACCTCGGGGTTATTGCCGACCGCGTCCGCAATCGCGCCACGGGAGCTCGCTGGCAGGTTCGTAATTTCCGGGCCCTGAAAAAAGCCTTCGGCATCGATCATGCCCTGCTCGAACTTACCGCCGGCATGCACGAGCTACAAAAAGATGATCAACCGGTTCACGATTGGCCAGAATTGCGTTCCGGGTCCATTCACCCTCTGCCAGGAGGCGATCACTTTGTCTCATCAATCATGAAAACGGATATCTTTACCGTGCAGGCCATGGAGCCCCTCAGTCTGGTTAAGGCCGTTATGGGATGGCGAACCTTCCGACATTTACCCGTGGAAGATGCGGAAGGTAACCTCGTCGGGATGCTAACAACCAAGGATTTGGATCGGCTCGACCTGGAGGCTATTGACATCGAAAACACTCATGTAGAAGATGTTATGACCACCCCGCTCATCACCGTGGATCGACTGCACAAGCTCAATGATGCCTGTGCACTGATGAAAAAGCATAAAATAGGCTCTCTCCCCATTGTGCGCGAAAACAAAATGATCGGGCTGATTACCGATACGGATTGTAAAAACATTGGCCTTTGGTAATCAGGCCTGTACAAGATACGTATCCCCGGGGCTCGAATCTTGCTCCGGGGAATATGTACTTTCCAAAGCATAATCTATGGAGTTAATCTTTAATGCCATCCATGCCCAGCACGACACGGGTATGCACCCCGAAAGTAAAAAGCGGCTCGATGCATTTACCGACCTGCCCCAGAGTGAAATCTTTGACGGCACCCCTTACCTGCAATTGGTTCATTCAGAAAACTATATTCAGCGGGTACAACAAGCCTGTCGTATGGGGGGGCATATCGACCAGGAAACAGTGGTAAGTCAGGGCAGCTTTGCCTCGGCCGTACATGCGGTGGGAGCTACCATCCACGCGGCAGAAACGGGGAATTTTGCCCTCGTACGCCCTCCCGGACATCACGCCTACGCCAACCGGGCTTCCGGTTTCTGCCTCTTCAATAATGTCGCGATTGCTGCGCAGCATCTGGTCAATCAGGGCAAACGGGTATTGATTCTCGATTTCGACGGCCACCTGGGAGACGGCACGTCCGACATTTTTTACGAAAGTAACCAGGTCATGTACTGGTCTGTACATCAATACCCCGCTTTCCCCGGACATGGATTTGTCGACGAAATCGGCTCGGGAAAAGGGGAAGGCTACAACCTTATGTTTCCGCTGCCTGCCGGGAGCGCCGACGATATTTTTCTCGATGCCATCCGCCTTTCCCTGCCCGTTGCTCAACAATTTGAGCCGGACGTGGTGGCCTTATCTGCCGGATTCGATGCCCACCAATACGATTTATTACTCGACCTGAAAGTAAGTACAACCGGGTTCTACACGCTGGGGCAATTATTGCGCGAGCATTTCCCCACCATGTTTGCCACCCTGGAAGGAGGCTATAATGTGCTGGAAAGTAAAAAATGTATCGAGAGTTTCCTGGCCGGTATCAACAGTCAGGAAAATCCTCATCCGGCCGAGCCGACACTCTCCGGAATGCGGGTGCACGAAACCTACGAAATCAACCTGCACGCTGCCCTTGGCCGCCTGGGGAAATACTGGAAACTACACTAATCAACCACTACCCGAAAATTATCCCCATGCGCCGACAATTAGAAAAAATATTTCGTCCGAATTCCATTGCCATCATTGGTGCTTCTAACACCAAAGGCACCGTAGGCTACGGCATCATGCGTAATATGCTGGATGCCGGCTTTGGAGGAATCCTATATCCGGTTAACTTGCGCCATCACGCTGTTATGGGCGTGCGGGCGTACCCCAACATGGCAGAGGTACCCGAACCTATCGACCTGGCCGTCATCTGTACGCCGGCCCCAACGGTGCCGGGTATCGTCGAAGAATGTGGCCGGGCCGGCGTCGGAGGGTTAGTCATCATCTCCGGAGGGTTCGCCGAATCAGGCGAAGACGGGGCGGCTATGCAGGAAGCTATCCGTCAGACGGCCCGTCAGTATGAGATGCGTATTATTGGGCCCAATTGTCTGGGGTTCATCAATCCACATCTGGGCATTAATGCCTGCTTTGCTTCCCGCAATGCCCTACCCGGACGCCTGGCCCTCATTTCGCAGAGTGCCGCTATGCTCACCTCTATCCTCGACTGGTCGGTGGTGCAAAGTGTAGGCTTTTCCCAGATTGTCTCCCTGGGTGGCATGATGGACGTAAACGTAGCCGACCTGATCGACTATTTTGGTAGTGACGCACAAACCTCGTGTATTCTAATTTATCTGGAAGGGTTGCGCGACGCGCACCACTTTATGAGTGCTGCCCGCGCCTTTGCCCGCAACAAACCTATTATCGTCCTGAAAGCCGGACGTACCCAGCCTGGTGCACGGGCAACCTTATCGCATACGGCCTCCCTGGCTGGAGAGGACGACGTCTACGACGCAGCCTTCCGCCGGGCAGGAATCATCCGGGTTGATACCGTTGCCCAGTTATTTAATATGGCCCAGGCACTTGCTATGCAACCCTTGCCCCGCGCCAACCGACTGGCCATCATTACCAATGCCGGAGGCCCCGGTATTCTGGCCACCGATTACCTGATCCGGCACGGTGGCGTGCTCTCCACCCTGTCGGAAAAAACACTGTCCTACCTCGACCCCAAGCTTCCGGAATGCTGGAGCAAAAACAATCCGGTCGATATCCTGGAAGCCGCCGACCGCACGCGCTACGAGGAAGCCCTCAAAGCCTGTGTGCGCGACCCCGAAGTCGATGGCGTACTGGTTATTCTCACCCCGCAATCCCTCAACAACCCCGCCGAGGTAGCCCGGGGTATCGTGGCGCTGGCCCGCAAAACCCAGAAACCCATCCTCGCTTCCTGGATGGGCGAAGCTGACGTTACCGAAGGACGGGAAATACTGGAAGCCGGGAGTGTACCCAACTACCGCTACCCTGAGAGCGCCGTCGATGCGTTTCTGCGCATGTATCGCTACCGCCGCGACCTGGACTTTTTATACGAAACACCACCCGCCATTCCCGAAGCGTTTCGGCCCGACCGGGAGCAAGCTAACGCACTGATGCAGCAGGCTTACACCGAAAACCGTATGACCCTCAACGAATCGGAAGCCAAACAGCTGCTAGCTTGTTATGGCATTAGTGTGGGTGAAAACAGCATCTGCACCACGGAAGACGAAGCCGCTAGTTTTGCCGAAGCCCTGGGCTACCCGGTAGTACTTAAAGTATCTTCGCCCGATATACCCCATAAGACGGAGGCCGCAGCGGTTAAACTTAACCTGTGGTCGGCCGGGCAGGTGCGCTCCGCCTTTCGACAAATTCAGGAAAATGTAAAGTCTTTTGCTTCCGATGCCCAGGTCGATGGCATTCTGGTAGAACGCATGGTGCGCAAAGGCTTTGAACTCCTGGTAGGCGCTAAGAAAGATGCTATTTTTGGCCCGACCATAATCTTTGGTCAGGGGGGTGTGGGCGTGGAAGTGTTCAAAGATACGAGCATGGGGTTACCTCCGCTAAATATGGCGCTGGCTCGCCGCCTCATCCACAACACCCGTATTTTCCCCCTGCTGAAGGGCTACCGGGGACTGAAAGGGGTTGACCTGGATGAATTAGCCTTCCTTTTGATTAAGTTTTCCTACCTGTTGATGGATTTCCCGCAGATTCAGGAGGTAGACATCAATCCCTACGTGGTAGATCACAAAGGGGGACTGGCCCTCGATGCCCACATGGTGCTGGATCCGTCCATTACCCGGCCGCCCCGCCGTCGTTATCAACACCTGGTCATTTCCCCCTACCCCGGCCATTTGTACTCCAGGCGCGTCAGGGTAAAGGGAGATAAAGAAGTACTCCTGCGCCCAATTCGTCCCGAAGATGAGCCCGGGATGCAACACATGCTGCAGGATGTATCCAATGACTCCCTGTACATGCGCTTCTTTGGCTACATCCCCAAGATTACCCACGCCTGGATGACTCGCTTCACGCATATCGATTACGATCGGGAAATTGCTATCGTGGCTGAGACCACCCACCTGCCCAAACCGGAATTAATGGGAGTCGTACGCATCATTGAAGATGCCTGGGGAGAAACTGCCGAGTATTCCATCCTCGTCTCCGACAAATGGCAAGGCCTGGGCCTGGGCAGCATTCTGACCGATTACATTCTCGACATTGCCCGCGAGCGGGGTATCCGGAAAGTAGTTGCTTCCGTACTTCCCGGCAATAATGCTATGGTGCATATGTTCGATTCGCGAGGGTTTACCATTGACCGCAGTGATATGGAAGTCTATGACGTGGAACTGACGCTAGACGAGTGACGCGGGTGCGTTGCCCGGTACAAATTAGAGCTTGTTTTTTTATGCCTTTGAGCGGCGCAAATGGTGGTCAGGCTTGGCTACCCGCAGGAATGAGCCGTACAGGCTTATCCTTAGATACGTCGAGCAGCGAAAGACGAGGACAGCCAGGAATGGCGGGGCCGGTGAAATGCCGGAGGCAAAGCTTAGGTTTATTACACGGGGCATCGCGTAACAGATCAATTCGGGTTAAAGGCTGAGCGCAGCAGGCAACGCCACGCCCGTCAGGTATCCATCCGCTGCGTAAGGATGAAAACGGGCAAATAATTCTTCACTGTACCAGCCCAGCTCTCTGGTTTTTTTAATGACTTCGCGGTGATGTTTGCTCTGATAGGCATAGGCCTGCATGGCGTGGCTATTTTCCCACAGGCTAAAGGTAGCTTGTTGAATGAGCGGCAGCTCGCCCACTCCTTTAGAAAACAATAAGCCCGCGCGATGCTCACTCATGGCCGCACTTACGCCCGGAACAAAACGCCAGAAGCGCCAAAGGTGCTTACGCCGGATGGTAGCACGGGTCAGTACGCCAAGCAGGCGATCTGGCTCATACGCCATGGTGGCTGGAAAGGGGTTGTCGCCGTCCCAGGCTCCGTGCACTTTGGCCGTGCGCATATAAAGGGTCAACGATTCGCTGGCTCGCTCTTTAAAGGCTTGCGGTATGGGGTGTTGGTCGAAGAATTGGCGTGCCTGCGCTTCGCTTTCCCATACGGCCAGCAGCCCATACGTGGTAAAGTCAGGCCAAACACTAAAGCCATTACCTCCGCCACTACCCAGCATCTTGCAAAATGTCAGCCCCGGGGTACCTTCCAGTTCGCCGGGAGCAATCCCCATTTGGCGAAAGCCAAACCAGCAATTCCGCATACCTGAATAGCGGAAAAACGTCATGGTAACGATTTGTGATTCATTCATGCTTACCCAACAGCGCCCCCCAGGAATGGTTGACCACACCCGACGAACAAAATATTCCACATCCATTAGTTAATTTACATTAAAAAAAGTGTAACATATCCTATCTTTCGCAGTAGGAGTAAGCAACGGTAATAAAAAAGGGGATCAATGAGATACGTTTTTGTGGTGGTCGCAGTGTGGTGTATCGCAGGTAGCGCCTGGGGACAGAGCGTGGAGGATTGGCAGCAAAAATTGAGCGTCGCCACAACGACCCGGGAAAAGTTGGAACTCAACTATCAAATTGCGGAAACCACCATGCGCACCGACCCGGATGGTGCCCTAACCTATGCCCGCACCGCACACAAACTGGCTCAGGACCTGGGGGATGATGCTATGCTGGCCCGCACGGCATACCTGACGGCTCAGGTCTACGAGCGCGATCGCGATGAACGCAACCAGGAAGTCTGGCTAAAGTCAACGCTGGCGTACGCCAAAAAGGCCGGCGACTATGACCTCATTATTCGCTCGGTTGATAAGCGCTCTTCCCTGTGGCGCAACAAACGAAACTACCGGCGGGCCTACGAGATTAATAAAGAGGCTTTTGAATACTTCAGTAATAAAGGAACCAGCATCAGTGAGCTGGAGAGTCAGTACCAGCGGCAACGGGCCGAATTAGAGCACCAAAAAGAGAATCTGGAGCGGGAACGTACCTTATTGCAATCGGAAATTGACCGCTTACTTGATGATCGCCAAAAGCTATCGTCCGAAAAAAATGCTTTGGAGGCCCAACAGGAACAGCTAGTCACGGCCAAGCAAAAGGTGGAACGGGAAATTACGCGCAAAGAAGAAGCACTAGTCGACATTGCCCGGCAAAAAGAGCGCGCCGAGGCTCTGGCCGAACAACGCAGTGAGGCCGTCCGGCAACTATCGCGCGACACCCTGGAGAAGCGCTATCTGTTGGAAGAAGCCCGTGCCGACGTGGCCGAGAGTAAACTAAAGCTGGTCGAACGCACCAACTTTTTGCGCATCTCCGGCATCGGCCTTGCCTCCCTCTTGCTGATTTCCCTGCTGACCTACGGGCGCTTTCGCGCAAAAAAGCGATCAGCCCGGCAACTGGCCAGTAAAAATGAAATCATCGAACAGGAGCGCAAACGGTCGGAGGACCTACTGCTCAACATTCTGCCCGCAGCCATTGCCGCTGAGTTAAAAGAAAAAAATAAGGCACAGGCCCGGCGCTTCGAAGAAGTAACCGTTCTGTTTTCTGATTTCCAAAACTTCACCAGTATCGCTGAACAACTGGGACCGGAAGAGCTGGTCGAAGAATTGGATAAATGCTTCAAAGCCTTCGACCACATTATTGATCAGTACGAAGATGTGGAGAAAATAAAGACCATTGGCGATGCCTACATGTGTGCCTGTGGCCTTTCCGAACGCGCCAGTATCCCCGGCAATATGGTGCGGGCAGCCCTCCACATGCAGGATTACCTGGCCGAGTACAAGGCCATCCGGCAACGGCAGGGGAAACCCTACTTTGAAGCCCGCATCGGGTTACATACCGGACCGGTCATCGCCGGGGTGGTGGGGACGCGCAAATTTGCCTATGACATCTGGGGCGACACCGTAAATATTGCCGCCCGCATGGAAGGACAGAGCGAACCCGGACGGATTAACATATCGGAATCCACTTTTCAAAAGGTGCGCTACCAGTTTGACTGCCGGCCACGCGGCCGTATTTATGCCAAGAACAAAGGCGATGTTCCAATGTATTTTATCGAGCGTGAAATAAATACTGCCGTTACTACTCCATCCGGGTGAGCAACTTCTTTCTCTACGGATGATATTTCGCGCAACAACCGGGGCGGTGAATTGGTTATATTGCTGCATTTTTTCAATCCAATAAGGAGAAGTCCAACATATGAGTTTTGACCTGCAATCTCCCTTCAAGCCGACCGGCGATCAGCCCCAGGCCATTGAGCAATTAGTGAATGGTGTGGAGAATGGTGATCCCGCCCAGGTGTTGCTTGGGGTTACCGGCTCCGGGAAGACCTTCACCATGGCCAATGTTATTGCTGAGTTAGACCGGCCTACCCTGATTCTAACCCACAACAAAACCCTGACAGCCCAGCTTTACGGAGAGTTTAAGGAATTCTTTCCCAATAATGCCGTGGAGTATTTTGTTTCTTACTACGATTATTACCAGCCGGAGGCTTATATCTCTGTCACCGATACCTTTATTGAAAAGGATTTGTCGATCAACGAAGAGGTCGATAAACTGCGCCTGCGCGCCACTTCTTCCCTGTTGTCGGGGCGGCGCGATGTGATTATTGTCGCCTCCGTTTCCTGTATCTACGGTATGGGAAACCCAGAAGACTACAAATCGGGGATCATTCGCATTAAGAAAGGGCAGACTGTATCGCGCAATAGCTTCCTCTACGATCTGGTCGACAGCCTCTATTCGCGTACCGAGACGGACTTCCGCCGGGCGACCTTCCGCGTGCGGGGCGACACGGTCGACATCAACCTTCCTTACGTAGACTACGGCTACCGCATTACCTTTTTCGGCGACGAAATCGAAGAGGTGGAGATGATTGACGTGGAAACCGGCAAACGCATGGAACGGATGGAGACTGCGGCCATCTTTCCCGCCAACCTTTACATTGCCCCCAAGGAACGCATCCACCAAATTATCGATGCCATCACCAATGAACTGAACGAGCAGGAAAAGTACTTTGAAAAAGAAGGGCGCCTCCTGGAAGCAAAACGCATTCGCGAGCGTACCATGTTTGACCTGGAGATGATGAAAGAGCTCGGCTACTGTAATGGGGTGGAAAACTATTCGCGCTTTTTCGACGGGCGTCGCCCCGGAACGCGCCCCTTCTGTCTGCTGGATTATTTCCCCGACGACTACCTGATGATTTTAGACGAAAGTCACGTTACTGTACCGCAGGTACGGGGCATGTACGGTGGTGACCGCGCCCGTAAGCTTAGCCTGGTTAACCACGGCTTCCGCTTACCATCGGCCATGGACAACCGTCCCCTCAATTTCACTGAATTTGAAAGCCTGATCAATCAGGTGGTCTTCGTCAGTGCTACCCCCAGTGATTATGAGATGGAACAAACTGGAGGAGTCATTGTGGAGCAGCTCATCCGTCCGACAGGCCTGCTTGATCCCCCCATCGAGGTACGGCCGAGCCTGAATCAGGTGGACGACCTGATGGAAGAAATCCAGGCCCGCATTGAACGGGAAGAGCGGGTACTGATCACCACACTTACCAAGCGCATGGCGGAGGAGCTCACGAAATACCTCGGGCGCTTCAACATTAAAGTTCGCTATATCCACTCCGAAGTAGATACGTTGGAGCGAGTAGAAATTCTGCGCGATTTGCGCCTGGGCGAATTTGATGTCCTCGTCGGGGTCAACCTCCTGCGGGAGGGACTTGACCTGCCCGAGGTATCGTTAGTCGCTATTCTGGATGCCGATAAAGAGGGCTTCCTGCGCAATAATCGTTCGCTCACGCAAACGGCTGGCCGGGCAGCTCGTAATGCCAACGGTCTGGTCATCTTCTATGCGGATAAGGTCACCGACTCGATGCAGCGCACCATTGACGAAACCAATCGCCGACGCAGTATTCAGACTGCCTATAACGAAGAGCACGGCATCATCCCGGCTACCGTACGTAAAACCCGAGAGGAAATCATGTCGAAAAAGACCATTCTCGACATCCGGGGCAAGAAAGATGCCTACATCGAGCCCGATGAGCCAAGCCTGGCGGCCGATCCGGTTCTCGAATATATGGATCGAGAACAAATCGAAAAGATCATTGCCGATACTGAGCGTAAGATGAAAAAGGCAGCCAAAGAGCTTGACTTTATCTCCGCAGCTCAGCACCGCGATGAGCTCTTTGCCCTCAAGGAAAAACTAAAAACCGTAGCCTAGGTGTACTGATTCCTGGATCTGCGCAAATTTTTCTACCTTTTTTGCGTAAGCAAAACAAAAAGTATGCGTCACCTGATCTTCCTGTGCCCCCTACTGGCCCTCTCACTTCCTGGCTGTACCCCGGAAGCCCCCGTACCAGCCCGCCCCAACATCATCTATATCCTGGCCGACGACCTCGGTTACGGGGAGCTCGGTGCCTACGGACAAGACAAGATCGAGACCCCCAACCTGGATCAGCTAACGCGCAACGGTATGCTGTTCACTCAGCACTACACGGGCGCCCCCGTTTGTGCTCCCGCCCGCTACATGCTCCTGACTGGCCGCCACTCCGGGCACGCCTACATCCGCGGTAACGACGAATGGGACGAGCGGGGCGATGTCTGGAACTTCCGGACCGTAGCCAACGCCCCTGGTCTGGAGGGGCAGCGGCCTATACCCGATACGACGGTTATGCTTCCGCAAAAACTAAAAGAAGCCGGCTATACCACTGGCATGGTGGGCAAGTGGGGCCTGGGCGCGCCGCAATCGAAAAGCATCCCCACGAACATGGGCTTTGACTACTTCTACGGCTACAACTGTCAGCGGCAGGCGCACACTTACTACCCCCTGCACCTGTGGGAAAATGAAGAACGGGTATTCCTGGCTAACGATACCGTGCCGCCCGGCACCAAACTACCGGAAGGGGCCAACCCATACACTCCAGAGAGCTACGCCGCCTATACCCAACCTGAGTATGCGTCGGATCGCATGTTTGAGGCGTTGACTGAGTTTGTCCATCACAACCGCGATACCTCATTCTTTTTGTATTGGGCTACGCCCATCCCACATGTACCTTTACAGGCGCCAGAGCGTTGGGTGCAGTACTATCGCGAAAAATTTGGCGAGGAAGAACCTTACCTGGGCGACCAGGGCTATTTCCCTCATCAGTACCCACGGGCAGCTTACGCGGCCATGATTTCGTACCTGGACGAAAACATCGGTACCCTCATCGACCAACTGAAAGCGGAGGGTATCTACGAGAATACCCTCATCTTCTTCACCTCCGACAACGGCCCCACCTACGCCGGCGGTGCCGATACCGAATGGTTCGATAGTGCGGGGCCTTTCGGCGAAGCCTACGGCCGCGGTAAAGGCTTTGTTTACGAGGGGGGCATCCGCGTTCCACTAATCGCCTCCTGGCCGGGACAGATTCCCCCCGGTAGCCACTCCGACCACATCTCTATTCACTACGATATGCTGGCTACCCTGGGCCAACTGACTGGCTACGACGTGCCGGCTGATACCGACGGCATCAGTTTCCTATCCAGCCTGCTGGGCAAAGACGAACAGCAACAAAAGCACAATTTTCTCTACTGGGAATATCCCGAATACGGTGGACAAATCGCCATCCGGTCGGGCGACTGGAAATTAATTCGCCGCCATCTTAAAGATGATCAGCCGCCTACGCTCGAACTATACAATTTGGCTACCGACTCCACCGAGCAACACAACGTCGCCAGTCAGCACCCGGAGCGACTGAACGCATTTGCCGATATTTTTGCCCGCGAGCACGAAAAAGCGGAGGTGGAGCGGTTTTTCATTCCGGTACTGGAGCGAGGGTTATTGGCAGACCAATAAATTTTACCGCACCACCACCTCATCCACAAAGAACCACGCCGGATAGCCCACGCCGTAGTGCCACGACGGACATACCTTTACGCCCTCTACCTCCACTTTGATGTAGCGGGCTTGTACCGGCTGTTTTTTTTCCACCGCTACCCCGACAAACTTCACCTGACGGGAGCGATCTTCGGCCAGTTCTTTTTTGCCGAAAGGCAGGTACTCCTCTCCATCCTGAGAAATAGCATAGGTGACACTGCGCGGCAGTAAAATCCACGCGCCCAGCTGATGCAAAAAGTCGGTCTCGACTGCGCGGATATCGGTCACTTCGCCCAGGTCGACGATGAAGGCACCGTCTTTCCCTTCCCAGCCGATCCAGCTCTCGGCAAAAGTAGTGCCGCCGTACAGCTCGTCGGTGAGGGCCGCTTTGGCCCCGTCCAGATAGCCGGGAGAGGGCTCCTCCAGCCATTCGATAGCGGCACCGCGCGCCAGATTGCCCTCGGGACGCCGCAGGTAGCGAGTGCGATACAGGTCGCAGTAATCGTCCGGGGCATTGTTGCGCTCGTTGAGCGTAGCCACCTGAAAGCGGGCGGTCCGCGCCTGAAAGGTGTCGAGCAGTGCCAGCAGATGGGTGGTGTCGCGAGCGGATTCGGTACGGGCAATTTCCAGCTCGGCGTACTGCAGGGGCAGACGTGAGCGCTGCACCCGTTCCAAATATTGTGGTTGCTCGGCTACGGCCGCTTCGGCCTGATCGAACAGCTGCCGGTACCGCTCCATCAGACGGGGGCGTAGCATGCCGGCCTTATGCGATACGGGCGAGTCATAGATCCACAGTGGAATATCGTTGGACAGCAGGGCCGCCTCCAGCATCTTTTGGTACTGGTACAGGTAAGGTGCCGCCACACCGTAATAGCCGGCCATAAATTCCTGCATCAATTGGTCGGCATCCTGATAGGGATCCCACAGCAACCGGGAAATCATATAAGCGCGTAACTCGGAAAAATCTTCACCCCGCTTACCGCCTACCTGCGCAAAGTGCATACGCACATTATGCCGGTGAAATAACTCCATATTAGGCTGCAGCACGTGAAAGTTGGGGAAGGGCGATACCAGATTATCAAAATTGATGCCGTAGTCCCATACGAAAATATTGTCTGAAATAGCCGCCCAGCCTTTGAGCGCTTCCGTAAATTCACGCCCCGACGGATTGTCGGTAAGTGGCACCTCCCGTTTGGCGTCAATGCTGCACAGCATAATATTGACATTGGCCCGCGGTTTGACGTACCGGGGCGGCTTCATACTATATAGATAAGCCAGGGTGGAGATCGTTTTGTCGGGAAAGCGATCGGCCAATTTATTCACGAAGTGAATCAACGTACCCGAGGGGCTACCCTCCCGCTCGTCGATGGCCGCACACTTATCACAGGTGCAGTAGGTAAAGTTGCCGTCGTTTTGGCTTACCGAAATAATATCCTGCTCCGGATGGGCGGCAAAGATAGAATCCAGCTGAGCCGTCACTCGCGCCAGCACCTCTTCGTTGGTCAGACACCACTGACTAGCCTTTCCCGGCTGCCGTTTGCCTTTGATGAGAGAGTAGTATTCGGGATGGCTTTCGCCAAAAACGTCGGAGGGCAGCAAACGATCGAAGGTATGTACCCAGAGGTTGCCAGCAAAGACCTGATGGGGTCGCTCCAGGCGAAACCAAAGTTTATATACCGGATCTTCCTCTCCGTAGCTGAAGGTCTGTCGGTAGGTAAAAGCCGGATGATCCTCCCGCGTCATAGCCGGGATCGTGATGGTGGGCAGATTTTTGAGGGTATAGGTATCCTTGGCGTAGTACTTCATGCCCAACACCTCGTCGAGCAGGGTGACCGCGCCGTAAATACTGCCTTTATCTCCTCCACTAAGGATGCGCAAGTACCCATCGTGGGTATCGAGCAGAAAGCCATCGGGCACCAGGCTATCGAGCAGCGCCGGCGGTTGGGTCCAATCGGTGCGTTGAAAGGCCCCGATCAGAATATCATTGGTCCGTAGATCTACCTCCCGGTAGTCGATCACCGGCAGGCGGGCGCCGCTCATTTCGGCGACAAAGCGCTGCAGCAGAGCAGCGGCGGTACTATCGGTGGCGTTTTGGGTGTCTACTATCATTCGGCTCATCGGCCGGCCTGATCTGGTGAGGGTGACCTGGGCAGACAAATAGCTAGTCCATAAAAAGCAGCAGAGGAGAACAATAGCAGGGCGCATAGGCTGTATTTTTTCCCTAAGATAAAAAATCGGTCAAATCCCATCATTGGTTTACCGGATACCCAACCATTGCAGTAATTAATCCAATCGAAGGGCTTCCAGGCACTATTTACCAAATGACCCAATTGGCTAATGAGCAGTACAACGACCCACCAGTGGTTTTCCACAACAGCCCGAACAATTGAACTGCTTCCTCTTTAAAAGAAGAGAGTTTAATGTAAAAAAATTATCATGGCACACACCGTTAAAATATTGAAAATCGACTCTTTAACCCATGACGTTAAGCGAATAACTACGGAAAAGCCGGAAGGATATGCTTTCAGTCCGGGTCAGGCTACCGAAGTAGCGATCAACCAAGAAGGATATCGGGAAGAAAAACGGCCATTTACGTTTACGTCATTACCAGCGGATGAACACCTGGAATTTACCATTAAGAGCTACCACGATCACGATGGTATGACGCACAAAATAGATTCCTTAGTAGAAGGAGATGAATTCATCATCGATGACGCATGGGGAGCCATTGAATACAAAGGCAAAGGAACCTTTATTGCGGGAGGAGCCGGCGTTACGCCCTTCATCGCTATTCTGCGCGACTTGAAAGCGAAGGATCAATTGGAGGGGAATCAGCTGCTTTTCTCCAATAAGACCGAAAAAGATGTGATCATGGAAACTGATTTCGAGAAAATGCTCGGGCAAAGCTTTCTTTCTACGCTAACCCGAGAAAACACAGCAGGACACGAGCATGGCCGCATCGATATGTCCTTTTTGAAGGACCATATCAACGATTTCGCTCAGCACTTTTACGTTTGCGGACCAGATAAAATGGTGAAGGATATCAACGAGCTACTCAAACAATTAGGCGCCAAAGCCGACGCATTAGTTTTTGAACAATAAAATTGTCCGGTACAGAGCCATTAATGCCTATGTGGATAGCCTTTACTCCCAACGTTTAGGCTTCCACCCCATCCTGGTGATGTGCGATTCTTCCCCTGAATACCCCTCTCCTCCCAACGTAATCGCCTTACCGCTCACGAAGTAGTTTAGTCTTTACGCAATTACGGCTAGCAAGTATACCTTCGGTTCGATATAACTGGGTTTGCCCCCATTAAGAAAAAGGAAGACTCAAGCAGACGATATGCTGCACACCGGGGATTTACTAATCCTTAACCACTTAATGGTTTAGCGGATGCACCCTGACCGCAGGTAAGGCAAGAGGATATTTAACCCTAGCACTTTGACCGGGACGATCAGAGCTTACCAACAATTAAACCCGTCTGACCACTAAGACTGCGCTTCCTGGAACCTTGCCAAATTCAGCTTATATCCGTAATTTAAACTTGCGGATATGCATACACTTGTGGACTATTACCCGCAATAATCTTGCGTACCGAAGGGTATTATACGCCATGCGGGTAAAAATAAGTTGGTGGCAAACCTTTTTGGATAAAATACGGGTATTTTTTGGGTATTTGCCTTTCCCTTTACGGGAGTATGATTATTTTTGGGTAAAATACGGGTAATGTATGGAAGATAAATTGAGGTTCGATTTCGCCACTACTCAAAAGATAATCAATAAGATAAGTTATATCGATTCCTTTAAAGGGAAATGGTTGGCGATAGAAAAGGAGGAGAATAAGTACTTAAGAGAGTTAAGGAAGATAGCTACAATTGAAAGTATTGGCTCGTCTACGAGGATAGAAGGAGCAGCCTTAACAAATAAAGAAGTAGCGACACTCTTAAATGATTTGCAAATCAACAAGCTTAAAAGCCGAGATGAACAGGAGGTAATAGGTTATTATGAGGTATTGGAGTTGATACTGAACCATTATAAAGGGTTAGATCTAACAGAGGGAAATATCTTTCACCTCCACAGTCGATTATTGAAATATAGTGGAAAAGATCAATCTCACAGAGGGACTTACAAGCAACTTTCGAACAAAGTTGTGGCGAACTATCCTGGAGGAGAGCAACGGGTAATATTCAACACAACAGAACCCTACCTGGTAAGGAAGGAAATGGAAGAGTTGCTTAATTGGGTAAACAATCAATTGACGAAAAGATTAATTCACCCTCTGATAGTAGTGGGTACTTTCGTTTATGAATTTTTGTCTATACATCCATTCCAAGATGGGAATGGAAGGTTATCCCGCTTATTAACTACGTTATTGTTGTTACAGGAGGATTATCCCTTCATACAGTATGTATCGTTCGAAAATCAGGTTGAGCAAAACAAGAAAAAATACTATCAAGTATTGATGGATGCTCAACAACACCGAGGAACCGAAAAGGAGGTGATAAATGAATGGATGCTCTTTTTTCTGGGGAGTCTTGAGATCCTGATATCAAAGCTTGAAGAAAAGTATACTAAATATAAGTTGAAAGGGCCGTATTTAAATAGTCGGCAAAAGGGAATAATCGAATTCGTGAAAGAAAACGAGCCAACAAAGATAGGCGATATAGATGATTACCTGAAGAGTGAATCGAGAAATACGATAAAGAAGGATATGCAATATTTATTACGGGAGGGGCTAATCGATAAAATAGGGAAAGGCAAAGGAACTATGTATTTGATGAGACCGGCAAATAATGAAGAGGATTGAAAAAGGCTATGCCACCAACAAAGCGCTGCCGTCAAGCCTGGCTGAAACCTATCATAACGAGGAAAAATCTTAAATTAGAGAGTGCTGCTGATGAAGGAGGTATTGGTGAGTAATCCGGGCCTGCGTCAGCGCCATCCGTCAGAGTGTGCAAAAACTCCTCATCCCCGCCCTATTATAAGACGAAATTTGTATTTTGAAGTAGATCAAACACCTATCCGCCCATGGCTCACCAAAATGGAACCGATCGGCATCAGGTTT
>Ga0102940_1000232_pt1 | contig 38428 bp, 34 predicted proteins | sample SalPonR2_C_D1_MG_FD_78215 | JGI IMG/M metagenome (GOLD analysis project Ga0102940, IMG submission 78215) | Salt pond soil microbial communities from South San Francisco under conditions of wetland restoration - Salt Pond MetaG R2_C_D1_MG | ecosystem: Environmental > Aquatic > Marine > Intertidal... | reverse complement strand
GGCCGGCCGCGGCTCTTCGGTCACCAGGCGGGTGCCCGGCGCGTGCGCGAGATCGTCGAGGCCTGCCCGGACAACAACGTCAAGTATCTGACGATCTTCGCCTTCTCCACGGAGAACTGGAAACGCACCCAGGCCGAAGTCGCCGGGCTGATGAAGCTGTTCCGCCGCTACATCGAGCGCGAGGCGATGGACCTGCTGCGCAACGGCGTGCGCGTGCGCTTCATCGGCGACCGGGTCCGGCTGGACGACAAGCTCGTCGCGCTGATGGACGAGCTGGAGTTGCTGACCGCGACCAACGACCGGGTTCATCTGACCGTGGCAATCAACTACGGCGGCCGCGACGAGGTGGCCCGGGCCACCCGCCGCCTGGCCCATGACGTGGCCGCCGGGCGGCTGTCGCCCAAGGATGTGGGCGACGAGACCCTGCCGCGTTACCTCGACACCTGTTTCCTGCCAGATCCCGACCTGGTGATCCGAACCAGCGGCGAGGCGCGCATCTCGAACTTCCTGCTCTGGCAGTCGGCCTATTCGGAATACGAGTTCATCGACACGCTCTGGCCCGATTTCACCCCGGCCGAGTTCACGCGCGTCTTGGCCGGTTACAAGACGCGCGACCGGCGCTTCGGGGCGGTCAGGGCCTGACCCGGTGAAGGTTCCGCCGCCCGAGATGCCCGGAAAATGGGGGGACCTCTCCGCGCGGGTCTGGTCCGGGCTCGCCATGGGCGTCGTCGGTATTGGTGCTATCCTGCTGGGCGGGGTCTGGTTCCAGATGCTGGTGATCTTCGTCACAGCCGTGATGGTCTGGGAATGCTGGATCATGATCCGCGGCTCATCACCCGTTTCCGGGATGCTGCTGGCCGCGGGGGTTGCCTCGGTGATGGCCGCGCAGGTTTTCGGCGGGCCGGAAACGCGCGAGTTCCTGCCGCTTTTCCTCGTGGCGCCGCTGGTCGGGATTCTGGTCCTGCCGCGCGAGAGGCTTACATTTGCCGTCTTTGCCCTTTCGATCCAGGTGGCAGGATGGGGGCTGGCCCATGTCCGTCTGGACTACGGGGTGACATGGCTGCTCTGGCTGGTGGGGCTCGTGGTGGTCACCGACGTCGCGGGCTATTTCGCGGGCAAGGCGCTTGGCGGACCAAAATTCTGGCCCGCGGTCAGCCCCAAGAAGACCTGGGCGGGCACCGTGGCGGGCTGGGCCGCCGCCGGGGGAATCGGGGCATTTTTCGCGGTGCTCACCGCTGCGGGGCCTTGGATCGTTCTGTTGTCGGTACTGCTCAGCCTGGCGGGGCAGATGGGCGACATCGCCGAAAGCGCCTTCAAGCGGCGGCAGGGGGTCAAGGACAGCTCGGCCCTGATTCCCGGCCATGGCGGGCTCTTCGATCGGTTCGATGCGCTTCTGGGGGCCGCCCTGGCGCTGTTGCTGGTGGCCGGGCTGACGGGCCTGCCAGGGACTGCGCCATGAGGCGGATCAGCATCCTGGGCGCGACCGGGTCGATCGGGCAATCGACGCTCGACCTTGTGCGCCGCGCGCCCGGGGCCTACCGGGTCGTGGCGCTGACCGGCGGGCAGAACATCGCCCTGCTGGCCGCCGACGCGCTGGAATTCGGCGCCGAGATCGCGGTAACGGCAGATCCCGCGCGACTGACGGACCTGCGGGCCGCGCTGGCCGGAACAGGGGTCGCGGCCGCCGCCGGGGCAGGGGCCATTTCCGAGGCCGCCGCACGGCCCGCCGACTGGATCATGTCGGCCATCGTCGGGGCCGCTGGCCTGCCGCCGGGGCTGGAGGCGCTGAAACAGGGCGGCACGCTGGCGCTCGCTAACAAGGAATCGCTGGTCACGGCGGGGCCTCTGCTGTTGGGGCAGGCGGCGCGCCACGGCGCGACTGTCCTGCCCGTGGACAGCGAGCATTCCGCCATTTTCCAGGCGCTGGTGGGCGAGGACATCGCCACGGTCGAACGGGTCATCATCACCGCCAGCGGCGGCGCCTTCCGGGACCGTCCGCTGACGGATCTTGCCCATGTCACCGTGGCCGAGGCCTCCAGCCACCCGAACTGGGACATGGGCCAGCGGATCACCATCGACAGCGCATCGATGTTCAACAAGGCAATGGAGCTTATTGAAACACATGAATTCTTTGGCATCGCGCCTGATCGTATCGAGGCCATTGTCCATCCCGAAAGCCTGGTTCATGCGCTGGTTGGCTTCACGGACGGGGGGCTGATGGCCCACGTCGGCCCGCCGGACATGCGCCATGCCATTGGCTATGCACTGCACTGGCCCCGGCGCGGCCCGGTCCCGGTCGAGCGGCTGGACCTTGCCCGCATCGGCCAGCTGAATTTTCGCGCGGCCGATCCGGCGCGTTATCCGGCGCTGTCGCTGGCCCACCGGGTGATGAAGCAGGGCGGGCTGGCCGGAGCGCTTTTCAACGCGGCCAAGGAAGCCGCACTGGACGGGTTCATGGCGGGCGAGATCGGGTTTCTCGACATGGCGCGCGTTGTCGAGGCGGTGCTTGACGATACTTTGTCCCGCGAGGGGCTGCAAAATGTCACGATTAGCTTAGATAGCGTACAGCAGGCGGACGCGCTGGCCCGCCGCAGCGCCCGCGACTGGATCGAGCAGAAAAGAGCCTGACACGTGGACTTCATCAATTTCATTCCGAATTTCGGCGGCCCTGTCCTGACCATCCTGGCCTTCGTGCTGGCCCTTTCGGTCATCGTCGCGATCCATGAATACGGCCACTACATCGTCGGCCGCTGGTCGGGGATCGAGGCCGAGGTCTTTTCCATCGGCTTCGGCCCGGTGATCTGGTCGCGCACGGACCGGCGCGGCACCCGTTGGCAACTGGCCGCCCTGCCGCTGGGCGGTTACGTCAAGTTCCTGGGCGATGGCAACGCCGCGAGCGTGGGCGGCGACGGCGAGACCGAAATGGCCCGCAACACCATGCTGGGTGCGCCACTCTGGGCACGCGCGGTCACGGTGGCCGCGGGGCCGATCTTCAACTTCATCCTGTCCTTCGTCATCTTCGCGGGGCTGCTGGTCTCGCTGGGCCAGCCGATGACCCCGCTGACCGTGTCCAGCGTGCCCGACTGGCCTGAAAGCCGCGCCATGGAACTGGAACCCGGCGACACCATCTTGCGGATCGAAGGCGAGCCGCTCAACTATCCCGAGGGCTTCGGCGCCGCGCTCGACGCGCTGCCCTCGGCCCCGGTGCTGGACTACGAGGTCGAGCGGGATGGCACCCGCATGACCCTGCGCGGCCCGCACCCGGCCCCCTCGCGGGTGCAGTCGATCACGCCGCGTTCGGCTGCCGACGATTCCGGGCTGCGCATCGGCGACCTGATCCTGTCGATGAACGGGACCCCGGTCTACAGCTTCATGGACATGGTCGATGTGGTGAACGCCATCGGGGCAGAGCCGATCACCCTGTCGGTCTGGCGCGACGGCGCGGTTCGCGAGGAAATCCTGACCCCGCGCATGGTCGCCATCCCGCAGGAGGACGGCTCGATGCGCGACGAGCCCAAGATGGGCATCGGCAACGGCGGGCTCTTCTTCGAACCGCAAACCATGACCGTGGGCCTGTGGGAAGCCATGAAACTTGGCGCGCAGCAGGTCTGGTTCATCATCGTGCAGTCGCTGAACGGGCTGTGGCACATCCTGTCGGGGGCGATTTCCACCTGTAACCTGTCGGGCCCGGTGGGCATCGCCGAGACGGCCGGTTCCATGGCCAGCCAGGGGGCGGAATCCTTCATTACCTTCATCGCGGTGATGTCCACCGCGATCGGGCTTCTGAACCTGTTCCCGATCCCGGTGCTGGATGGCGGCCACCTGGTGTTCCATGCCTGGGAAGCCGTGACCGGCAAGCCGCCCAGCGACGGGGCGTTGCGCATTCTCATGGCGATCGGGTTGTCCTTGATTGGCACCCTGATGCTCTTCGCGATCGCCAACGACCTGTTCCTGTGCCCCTGACATTCCACCGGCCTGCCCTCATTCGGACACATTTGGCGTAGAGCCTGCCGGGGACCTGATCCGAAAGGAGGTAACCCATGCAGACGCTCACAGCCGGATATCGCGGGGTTTTCCTGCTGCTCGATCTCAACTGGGATCGGTTGCTCTATCTCGGCACGCTCTTTGCGGCGCTGCTCTTCGGGGCGTGGCTGGGCAGCACGCTTTAGCCTGGACCGCGCGCGTCCTGCGAGGCCCGGCCCGGCAACGCCCGTCCGACAGACCGACTGCAACCTTTACAACCGGGTCGTGCCCACGGGCACGGCCCTCGCGGCGTTATCGGGGCAGGGCACACCGTCGCTTTGACATCGTTGCTTTGACAAGGCCGATGCCGGGGGATAGACCGTTGGTATCTGGGATGTCTGAACGAGCTAGTTGAATGAGCAGTATTGCCGCGCCCGCGCCCAACCGTGTCCTCGGGTCTTGCCGAGGACCGATCCGGGCTTTCGCCTTTCTTTTCCTCGTGGTGATCCTGGCGCTGCCAGCGGGCATGGCCCGGGCCCAGAGCTACAGCTTTTCCAACGTGCAGGTGCAGGGTAACCAGCGCATCGAGACGGCCACGATCCTCAGTTACCTCGGCTTTGACCAGGGCGAGACCGTCTCGGCCGGCGCGGTGAACGCCGCAGCGCAGCGCATTCGCGAAACCGGCCTTTTCGAGACCGTCTCGGTCACCCCGCGCGGCGGGACCCTCGTTATCTCCGTCGACGAGAATCCCACCGTCAACCGCATCAGTTTCGAGGGTAATTCGCGGCTCAGCGACGACGAACTGGGGCCGAGGGTGCGCAGCCAGCCGCGCCGGGTGTATTCGCCCGCGCAGGCCGAGGCGGACACGGCGAGGCTCGTCCAGGCCTATGTAGAGCAGGGGCGTATCAACGCCAGCGTCACGCCCCGCATCATCGAACGCAGCGACAACCGTGTCGATCTGGTGTTCGAGATATTCGAGGGCGGCGTCAGCGAGGTGGAACGCATCAGCTTCGTGGGCAACCGCACCTACTCCGACCGGCGCCTGCGTCGGGTCCTGGAAACCAAGCAGGCGGGCCTGCTGCGCGCGATCATCCAGAACGATACCTTCATTGCCGACCGAATCGAGTTCGACCGTCAGGTCCTGACCGATTTCTACCGGTCGCGCGGTTACGTCGATTTCGAGGTGCTCAACGTCGACGTGGCGCTGACCCGGGCCCGCGATGCCTACTTGATCACCTTCAACGTGCAGGAAGGCCAGAAGTTCCGCATGGGCGACGTTCAGGTGACCTCGGAGGTGGCCGAGGCCGATCCGCGGATGTTCGAACAGGCCCTGCGCCTTCGCAGCGGTGCCGTTTATTCGCCCACGCTGATCGAGCGTGACATCGCACGGCTGGAACGCCTGGCCATCCGCGAGGGATTGACCCTTGTCCGGGCGGACCCGCGCATTTCGCGCAATGACCGGGACCTTACGCTGGACGTGAATTTCGTCCTGGTGCGAGGCGAACGGATTTTCGTGGAACGGATCGACATCGAGGGCAACAGCACCACGCTGGACCGGGTGATCCGGTCGCAGTTCGAGGTGGTGGAGGGCGATCCCTTCAACCCCCGCCAGATCCGCCAGAGTGCCGAGCGTATCCGCGCCATGGGCTTCTTTTCCAACGTGGACGTGAACGCGCGGGAAGGGTCGGCGCCCGACCAGGTCGTTGTGGACGTGGACGTGGACGAGGGCCCCACCGGGTCGCTGTCGTTCGGGGGCAACTACTCGACCGACAATGGCTTCTCGCTGCTGGCCTCCTACAACCAGCGCAACCTGCTGGGCCGGGGACAGGCCCTCGCCTTCGACATCCAGTGGTCGCAGGATGCCCAGAACCTGAGCCTCGATTTCACGGAGCCGCGCCTGCTGGGCCGTGACCTGCGGTTCGGTTTCGCGGTGAACTACCGCCAGAGCGACAACGAGGGCTCGACGCTCTATGACACCCGGAATTTTGGCCTGCGTCCCTCGCTGAACTTCCCGGTCAGTGAGAACGGCCGCCTGACGGTCTATTACGAGTACGACTACACCGACCTGTTCAATATCGACTCGACCTCGACGCTCATCACCAGCGACGAGGGCGCGGTTGGCACCAACAGCGTGGGCTATACCTACAGCTTCGACACCCGCCGCACCGGGCTTAACCCGACGGCCGGTGTGCTGCTGCGCTTTGGCCAGCAGGTCGGCTTTGGCGACAACACCTTCGTCAAGACCTCGGCGCGGGCGACGGCGCAGGCGCTTGTGCTCAACGAAGAGGTCACACTGCGCGCCACCATCGAGGGCGGGGCGCTGGCTTACAACGACGGCCAGAGCCGCATCACCGACCGCTACTTCCTGGGCAGCCGGGTCATGCGCGGCTTCGAACCCGGCGGGATCGGTCCGCGGACGTCTGAGGCTGATGGCGACGAGGCTCTCGGTGGCAATTATTATGCCGTTGCGCGGCTGGAGGCTGAATTCCCCCTCGGCCTGCCCGAGGAATACGGGATTTCCGGGGGCGTCTTTCTTGACCACGGGTCGGTCTGGGACATCGGGCGTCCAACGGGCGGGACCGTGGAGTACAACGACTACACGCCCCGGACCATTGCCGGCGTCTCGATCTTCTGGACCACGCCCATCGGGCCGCTGCGCTTCAACTTCTCCGAACCGATCGACGTGCAGCCCCGCGACAAGACCCAAGGCTTCGACCTGACCATCTCGACGGAGTTCTGATGGCCCGCCCCGGGCGTTTGCTGGTTGTACTCGTGCTGGCGGGGCTTCTGGGACAGGCCGCGGCCGCACAGGACGTTCCCCAGGGGCCAGCTGGCGGCGATTTCCCCGTTGCCACCGCGGATACGCCGATCCTGACCATCGACCTGGAAAGCCTGTTCCAGGAGTCCGAATTCGGCAAGGCGGTGGTCTCCGACTACAACGCCGAGCGCCGGGCCCTTGCCAACGAGAACCGCAACATCGCCGAGGACCTGCGCGCGGAGGAACTTGAGCTGACCGAGCGCCGTCCGGACATGGCCCCGGAGGTCTTTCGAGAGGAGGCCGCCGAATTCGACGAGAAGGCGCGCGGCATCCGCGATGCACAGGACGCCAAGGAAGCCGCGATCGAGGACAGTCTGGCCAGTGCCCAGGACGAATTCGTGCGCGTGATCCAGCCCATCCTGGGCGAGATCCTGACAGACCGGGGAGCTTCGGTCATCATGCACCAGCAGTCGGTTCTGCTGTCGCTTGACCGGATCGACATAACCGAGGCCGCCATTGCGCGCATCGATGCGCAGATCGGCGATGGCGCCGCCTTCCGGCAGGACTGAGCCCGCTTGCCCCCGCCAAGTCCAGTTGCTACCCCCTGTCCGGCCATCCCGCAGGAGTTTCCATGACAGAGCCCGTCACATCCGCCGACATCCAGCTTATCCAGCGTATCCTGCCGCATCGCTACCCCTTCCTGCTGGTGGACAGGGTAGAGGATATCGACGGCACCTCCTCGGCGCGCGGCCTCAAGAACGTCACCATGAACGAGCCGCATTTCCAGGGCCATTTCCCCGGCACCCCGATCATGCCGGGCGTGACCATCATCGAGGCCATGGCCCAGACCGCCGCCGTCATGGTCGGCACCACGATGGGCCTGGCCGACAAGAACATGCTGATCTATTTCATGGGTATCGACAACGGCAAATTCCGCCGCAAGGTGGTTCCGGGCGACGTGCTGGAAATGCGGGTCGAAACCCTGCGCGGCAAGCCCGGCGGCAAGGTCTGGAAGTTCCGGGGGCGCGCCACCGTCGAGGACGAGATGGCCGCCGAGGCCGATTTCACAGCCATGATGGACATGTCCGGGTGAGTGTGGAAATTCATCCCAGCGCCATCATCGAGCCCGGTGCCGAACTTGCCGACGGCTGCCGGGTCGGGCCGTTCTGCCTTGTCGGGCCACGGGTCCGGCTGGGCGCGGGCGCCGAGCTGAAATCCCATGTCGTCGTCACCGGTGACACCCACATCGGCGAGGACACCACCGTCTTTCCCTTCTCGGTGATCGGCGAAATCCCCCAGGACCTCAAGTTCGGCGGCGAGGACACCAAGCTGCGCATCGGCGCGCGCAACCGCATTCGCGAACATGTCACGATGAACCCCGGCACCGCGGGCGGCGGCGGCATCACCCGCGTCGGTGACGACGGCCTGTTCATGGCGGGCTGCCATATCGCCCATGACGCACAGGTCGGCGACAATGTCATCATCGTCAACCAGAGCGCCATCGCCGGGCATGTCGTCATCGAGGATGACGTGATCGTGGGCGGGCTGTGCGGCGTTCACCAATTCGTGCGCATCGGCAAGGGCGCGATCATCGGTGCGCTTTCCATGGTCACGAACGACGTGATTCCGCACGGCCTTGTGCAGGGGCCGCGGGGCGAACTGGACGGGCTCAACCTGGTGGGGCTCAAGCGCAAGGGGGTGAAGCGCGACGATATTACAGCCCTGCGCGCGGCCTTCCAGACGCTACGTGATGGCGAGGGCAGCTTCATGGACCGCGCCCGGCGCCTGTCCGAGGAAAGCGACAGCGCCTACGTGACCGAGATGGTCGCCTTCATCCTGGGCGAAAGCGACCGCAACTTCCTGACGCCCTGATGCTGGCGCTGGTCGCAGGGCAGGGCGGGTTGCCGCCCCACCTGGCCCGGGTCCTGGCAGACCGGGGCGCGATGCCGCTGATCTGCGAGATGGAGCAGTTTCCCTCCGAGGTCGGGCCTGATTTCCCGCGCCTGACCTTCCGGCTCGAAACCCTGGGCCGATTCCTGGAGACGCTGGTGGACAGGGGCGTGACGCAGATCTGCCTGGCCGGGGCCGTGCGCCGCCCCGAGGTGGACCCCGCGCGCATCGACCCGTCAACCGCGCCGTTGGTGCCACGACTGACGGCGGCCATGGCGCTTGGCGACGACGGTGCCCTGCGCGAGATCATCGCGATCATCGAGGAACATGGCCTTGCGGTGGTGGGCGCCCACCAGATCGACCCCGACTTGCTGCCCTCCGGGGGTCTTCTCTGTGGCAGCCTGCCCGGCGGATTGGAGGCCGATGCCGCGGCCGCTCGCACCGCCCTGGCGCAGATGGGCCGGGCGGATGCAGGCCAGGCGGTGGTGGTGGCCGGCGGACAGGTGATCTCGCGCGAGGATGATCGCGGCACGGCCGCGATGCTGGCCGACCTGGCCACCGGGACGCCGATGCCGCCGCAGGACCCGGATGCCTGGGATACGCTGGCCATCCCTTTCACCAGCGTGGCCGACTGGTTCACGGGCCAGCAGGCACCACGCTCCGATACGGCCGGCGGGGTGCTGTTCAAGGCCGCGAAACCGGGCCAGGAGCTGCGCGCGGACATGCCCCTGATCGGTCCCGACACCGCCGTCCAGGCGGTGCGCGCCGGACTGGTGGGCATCCAGCTTCAGGCCGGAGGGGTCATGGTCCTCGACCGGCCGCGCGTCATCGCCACGCTGGCCGAGGCGGGGCTGTTCCTGCGGGTGGCGCCGTGAAGGTCTTTGTCATCGCGGGCGAACCGTCGGGCGATCGGTTGGGCGGGGCGCTTCTGGCGGGGCTGAAGACGCTGGCGCCCGGTGCGCGTTTCGAGGGCGTCGGTGGCCCGATGATGCAGGCCGAGGGGCTGGAAAGCCTCTTTCCCATGGAAGAGCTGTCGGTGATGGGGCTGGCCGAGATCCTGCCGAAATACCGTCACCTCAAGCGCCGCATCCGGCAGACGGCCAAGGCTGCCATCGCCGCGCGGCCCGATGTGGTGATCGGCATCGACAGCCCCGATTTCTGCCTGAGGGTGGCGCGGCTGGTCAAGGCAGGGTCCGACATTCGGACGGTGCATTACGTCGCGCCCACGGTTTGGGCCTGGCGGCCCGGGCGGGCCGACAGGATGGCGGGGGTGATCGACCAGGTGCTGGCGCTGTTTCCCTTCGAGCCGCCCTACATGGAAGCCGCGGGCATGGACTGCGATTTCGTGGGCCACCCCATCGCCACCGAGCCGCCCGTGACCGGGGACGAGATCGACGATTTCCGCGCCCGTCACGGGCTGGAGGCCGGGCGCGAGACCCTGATGGTCCTGCCCGGGTCGCGCCGGTCCGAGGTGGAGCGGCTGGCGTCACCATTCGTCTCCGCCCATGCGCTGGCGGGGCTGGAGGGAATGCAGGTGGTCCTGCCGACCCTGCCGCACCTGCGCGACACGGTTGCAGCGCGTTTTTCGGGGATCGGCGGCGTGGTTTTCGATGGCGCCGGGCTGTCGGCGGGCAGGGCAGCGCGGGAGAGGCTGGTTGCCATGGCCAGTGCCGACCTGGCGCTGGCAGCATCCGGCACTGTCTCGCTGGAACTGGCGGCGGCGCGCACGCCCATGGTGATCGCCTATGACATGGCATGGCTCAGCCGCCAGATCATCGCGCGACTGCTGCGCACCGACACGGTGACGCTGGTCAACCTGGTGTCCGAGACCCGCGTGGTGCCGGAATTCATCGGCAAGGCCTGCCGCCCCGAGCGGATCGCCGAGGGCCTGCGCTCGGTCCGGGCCGCGCCGGGCGCGCAATTGCAGGCGCTTGACCTCACGATGGAGCGCCTGGGACGGGGCGCCGAGCCCCCGGGCCTGCGCGCGGCGCGCGCGGTGCTCGACCGTCTGCATTGACTTGCTGTCCGCGGCGGCTTGCCGCACTGTTCCCCGCGAAGGAGACCGTCCCATGCCCGCGCCGCGCAACACCTTGAAGGCCGCCCTGACCCGGGGCGAGATGCAATCCGGCCTCTGGCTGGCCATGGCAAGCCCCGTCGGCGCGGAACTGGCGGGCAACGCGGGGTTCGATTGGTGCCTGATCGATGCCGAACACGGGCCCAACACCCTGACAACCATCATGGCCCAGCTCCAGTCGCTGGCCGGCACCCGGGCCCAGCCCGTGGTACGCGTGCCCTACGGCGAGGACTGGATCCTCAAGCAGGTGCTGGACCTCGGGGTCCAGACGCTGGTGGTGCCCATGGTCAACAGCGCCGATCAAGCCCGGCAGGTCGCGGCGGCGGTCCGCTATCCGGGGCAGGGCGTGCGCGGCATGGGCGCGGTTCTGAGCCGTGCCTCGGGCTATGGCGAGATCGTCGACTACGTCACCTCCGCCAACGACGAGATCTGCCTGTTCGTGCAGATCGAAAGTGCCGAGGCCGTGGCCAACGTGGCCGAGATCGCCGCCGTGGAGGGTGTGGACGGGCTCTTCGTCGGGCCAGCGGACCTCTCGGCGGATATGGGTCATGTCGGCGCGCCGCACCATCCGGAGGTGCAGGCGGCCATCGCGCGGGCCTACGCGGCTGCCGATGACGCAGGCAAGTTCGCCGGAACGATCACCTTCGACGCCGCCGAGTTTGACGGCCTGGCCGCGCAGGGGGTGCGGTTCCTCGGGTTGGGCGGTGACGTGCACGTGCTGCGCCGGGCGCTGGTCGCGCTCTGGGATCAGCGGCCGCAGCCGGACCGGGAAAGCGGCGGACGCCGCCACCGCTGACCGCCCTTCACAGGTTCGACCACAAGACGCCCGGCCGCGCCGGGCGGCTGCCCGCCTTCAGTAGGGGGCCTCGTCGAGCACCCCATCAAGGCTCATCTGCTGATAGAGCAACCCCTCACGCAGGCCGCGGTCGGCCACCGACAGCCGGTCGGTGGGCCAGAGCCGCATCAGCGCCTGCAGGATCGCCGAGCCGGACATGATCAGGGCTTGGCGGTCCTTGCCGATGCGCGGATCGCTGCGCCGTCCCTCGGGACCCAGCGACAGGTACCGCCGGATCACCGAATCGATCTCGTCGGAGCTCATCCGCAACCCGTCGACCTTGGTACGGTCGTAGCGGCGCAGGCCCAGATGACTGGCCGCCACCGTCGTGACCGTGCCGCTGGTGCCGATGATCTGGAACCCTTCGCGCGATTGTTCCAGGGTCGAGGGTGCGAATTTCTCGAGCGATTCCTCGAAATACCAGCTCATCAGCGCGAAACGGGCCGAATCGTCCTCCACGTCCGAGAATTGGTCGCGCAGCGTGGCAACGCCCAGCGGCACCGAGATCCAGTCCACGACATTGGCGGCCGGGACTGGGCCCTCGGTCTGGCGGAACCCCGAATGCAGCCGCATGATGGCGCGGGGCCGGTCGCGCGGGGGCACCTTGGTCAGGTCGATCCAGACCAACTCCGTCGAGCCGCCGCCGATGTCGACAACCAGCAGCTGTTCCGTCCTGCTGGAAACCAGGGGCGCGCAGGAGATCACGGCCAGGCGGGCCTCTTCCTCGGGCTGGATGATGTCCAGCCGCAGGCCGGTCTCGCGGCGGACCTGCTTGATGAACTGGCGCGAGTTGGTGGCCCGACGGCAGGCCTCTGTGGCGACGAGACGCATCCGGCGGACCTTGTGCCGCTGGAGCTTCTGCCGGCAGACGCGCATGGCATTGATCGTGCGCCAGATCGACGCGCGCGAGAGTTTCCCGCTCGACTCGAGGCCCTGCCCAAGCTGGACGGACTTCGAGAAACTGTCGATCACGTCGAACTGGCTGCCCCTTGGCTGGGCAATCAGCATTCGACAGCTGTTTGTGCCCAGATCCAGGGCTGCATAGAGCTCTGACGGATCGGGCGGGGTCGGCGCGGGGCTTTCGACCGGGTACGGGACAGCGCCCGCACCATTGGGACGCTTGGGCGCCATCGTCACGCCCTCCGATTTCGAGTTAGTCTCAAGGTAGGGCTGCGGAGTGACATGCGCAAGCCTCCCGCCGCGCGTGCAGGGCAGGTGTCTGCCGCGCGGCGGGTCCGTTTGGCGACGGATTGATCAGACGGCGTCGTTCAGCGGGGGTTTCATGTCGAAAACAAGCGCCGCATATGGGGCGCAGGGGGATAGGAAAGGGAAAACCACCCCAGCGAGAGGGAATCGCGCAGATGGCCGAGGTCACCATCGTTTATTGGCGGGACATTCCGGCACAGGTCATCGTCGGCAAGGGGCGCCGGGCGTCGAAACTGCCGCTGAGCGAGCGTTTCGAGCAGGCCATCGACCGCGCCGCGATGAAATCCGGCGCTGCCGAGACTGACGATTACCTGGCCGAGTGGCACCGCGGGACCCCCTACACGATCGAGGGTGATGCAGCGCGGGTGGCCCGTGACGAGGCGGCACGGATCGAGACCGAGTTCGACACGGCCCGGCTCAAGGCCCTCATCGAAAACCACGGCCGCGCGTGACCGGCCCACTCCCCGTTTCCCGCCTGAAGGAGGCTCTCATGGCGCTGTTGCAGTTCAAGAAGAAACCCGCCGAAGCCGGCCCCGTCCAGGGGCAGAAGGTCGATCCGCGTGTCGAGGCGTTCCTGGAAGATTACTCGATCGAGGTGATGCCGCGCACCGCCGAGAAGGTCGAGAATTTCCGCGACTGGCTGCCCGCGGGCAGCCGCGTCTATATCGCCCATATCGAGGGCACCCCGATCGAGGACATGGTCGCAACCGCCCGGCGCCTGGCGCGCGAGGGCTACCCGGTGATGCCGCATTTCCCGGCGCGTATCATCAAGGACCGCGCCATGCTGCAAGACTGGATCACCCGGTACCAGGGCGAGGCGGGCGTCGACCAGGCGCTGATGCTGGCCGGTGGCGTTGACAGGCCCCATGGCGATTTCGACAGTTCCATGCAACTGCTGGACACTGGCCTCTTCGGCGATTTCAAGCGCCTGCACGTGGCCGGCCACCCCGAGGGCAACAAGGACATCGACCCCAAGGTGGGCAATGCCAATGTCGACGCGGCCCTGCGCTGGAAGCAGCGCTTTTCCGAGACGACGGATGCGAAGATGGCCATCGCCACGCAGTTCGCCTTCGAAGCGCAGCCGATCATCGACTGGGCTGACAGCCTCAAGGCCGGGGGTATCGACCTGCCCATCCACATCGGGATCGCGGGGCCGGCCAAGCTGCAGACCATGATCAAGTTTGCCATGGCCTGCGGCGTGGGGCCCTCGATCCGGGTGCTGCAGAAGCGGGCCAAGGATGTCTCAAAGCTGCTGCTGCCGTTCGAGCCCACCGAGGTCGTGACCCGGCTGGCCGCCCACAAGGCCGCCAACCCCGATTTCAACGTCACCAATGTCCATTTCTTCCCGCTGGGCGGCATCAAGACCAGCGCCCAATGGGCCATCGACCACGGCGGCGCCTCTGCCGTCCCAGCTTCTCAATCCTAAGGACCGATCATGACCCGCACCGTTGTCGAATCGAAGACCAAGACGGCCGTTATCGGCTTTGACGAACCGTTCTGCGTGATCGGCGAGCGCATCAATCCCACCGGGCGCAAGATCCTGGCCGCCGAACTGGAACAAAACGATTTCAGCCGGGTCGAGGCCGATGCCATCGCCCAGGTCGCGGCCGGAGCCACGGTGCTGGACATCAACTCGGGCGCGGTCTTCACCAACAAGATGGCCGAGGACCCGCGCTATGCCGACAACAACTTCGTCGAGCCGACGTTGATGACCCAGCTCGTCGAGGTGGTGCAGAAGATCGTGGACGTGCCGCTGTGCATCGACAGTTCCGTGCCCGGTGCGCTGGAAAACGGCCTGGCCACCGCCGAGGGGCGCCCCCTGCTCAACTCGGTCACGGGCGAGGAAGAGCGGCTGGAAATGGTGTTGCCGCTGGTCAAGAAATACAACGTGCCGGTCGTGGCGATCTCGAACGACGATACCGGCATCTCCGAGGACCCCGAGGTCCGCTTCGCCGTGGCAAAGAAGATCGTCGAACGGGCTGCCGATTACGGTATCCCTGCCCATGACATCGTGGTCGATCCGCTGGTCATGCCGATCGGCGCCATGGGCACCGCCGGGTTGCAGGTCTTCACGTTGGTGCGCCGTCTGCGCGACGAGCTGGGCGTGAACACCACCTGTGGTGCGTCGAACATTTCCTTCGGCTTGCCCAACCGGCACGGCATCAACAACGCCTTTTTGCCCATGGCCATGGCCACGGGGATGACCAGCGCCATCATGAACCCGGTGGCACTGCCGGTGCGGGCCGCGGAAATCGAGGCCAAGAAGGCCGAGGTCGCCGCCGCCGGCATCACGCTGCCGCCCGAGATGGACGACGAGACGTTCTGCCAGATGTTCGGCCTGGGCTCGACCAAGCCGCGCGCGGGCAAGGAGATGGAGGCGATCCGTGCCGCCAACTTCCTGATGAACCAGGACGACGGCGGGGCGGCGTGGATTCGTTTCAACAAGGCGCCCCTGAAGCCGGGGGAAGAGGCCCGGGGCCGGGGCGGTCGCGCCGGCGGGCGGCGTCGCCGCGCCAGCTAGGACAGCTTGTCACGGAACAAGGAAACGCCGCGCGGGACACCGGGCGGCGTTTCCTGCTTGGTGGGCCTGCGAACATGCCGTTTGCGGCCATCGGCGGACTGCCCGCTGTCAGCCGCGAAGCAAGGGCGGACTGTCGGCCCAGATATCGATATTCGCAACGGTTTGATTCATATCAGGTCACCCCGGCGCCAACCTGTATATGAAAAATACTAGATATATTTTTCGGAGTTCCTGAAATGACATCATCCCGCCCAACCCGAGCATTCCTTCTGAGCACCGTGCTGATGGGGGTGCCGCTGGCACTGCATGCGCAGGCCAGCCCCACCACAATTGGCGAAATGCAGGATCTCGGCCTGTTTCCCACCTCCGAAACGCTCCAATATTCAGAAGCTTACGGGGTAAGCGGCGACGGTACCGTCATTGTCGGGCTTGTCGGATTGCAGTCGGCTGCTAGCCGGGGTTTCTACTGGACCGACGCGGACGGCATGCGCGAGATCGACGCTCTGACAACCAACGGCGCAGGGTATTCGGTCGGCCTGGCGATCAGTGATAGTGGCCTTTTCGTTGGCGGGCGTGCGGCCACGGATGATAACCGTAACCGCGCCTTCCACTATGATCTGCAATCCGGCGTCATGACCGATGTCGGCACCCTGCGCACCACATCGCCGGGAAACAGTTCCTTCGTCGCCATGAGCGACGACGGCTTGGCTATTACCGGGACGTCGGACACGAACCAACTGAATAGCCGTGCCTATCGCTGGAATGCATACACCGGCATCGAAGATCTCGGGACACTGGGCGGCTCCCGCTCCGACGCGGCCGATATCAACAACGATGGCAGTGCGATCGCCGGCAGCTCGGTTACCGCGGGGGGAGACTGGCGCGCGTTCCGCTGGACCGAAACCGGCGGGATGGAGAACCTCGGCACGATTGCGGGCGGCGCCACCTATGCACGCGCGATCAGCGCGGATGGCAGCACGGTCGTCGGCGAGGATTCCATAAACCTTGGTCGGGCGTTCCGCTGGACACAAGCGGGCGGCATGCAGTTGCTTGGCACCTTTTTCAGCACCGGCATTGGTTCGTCCCGGGCGAGAGACGTAAACGCCGATGGCACGGTGGTCGTCGGTCACGCCCGACTGGACAGCGGCGCAAACCACGCCTTTCGCTGGGTCGGCGATGACGCCGGGGGCGTCATGCAGGATCTCGGCACATTGCGCACCGGCAACGCCGGGGAGTCCCAAGCCCAACTGGTCACCCCTGATGGCGCTGTCGTCGCCGGCAGCTCGGACACCAACCATTCGGCGCCCCAAGCCTTCCGCTGGACCGCTACCGACGGCATGGAGGGCCTCGGGTCACTCCGCACCGACAACACCGGCTATTCCTATGTCATGGATATGACAGACGACGGATCGGTGATTGTCGGTACCGCCGCAGCCGATGACGGCACCAACCGCGCCTTCGCCTGGCGCGGAGCGATGGTGGACCTTGCCAACACCCAGGCGACCGTGCGGCAGGCGGCAGGCGGCATGGCCGCGGCAAGCGCCGAGTACAACGCCAACGCCATGCGCCAGCTCGACCGCGAACTTGACCTGCCCGGTGGCAGCGATGGCGATGGCACGCTGTCGACGCGTGGGAAAGCCAGGACCCGTCCGCCTATGGCACTGAGCTTCGGCGCGGGGCTGAGCCGCAACTCGGACGTCGGCAGCTATGGCCGCGCCGACGTGACCGGCGCCATCGGCCTTGGTGACGGCTACGTCCTGGGCGGTTTCATCGAGGTCGCCAATCAACACAAGACCTACGGTCCCGTCACACTCTCGGGCAGCCATGTCTCTGGCGGCGTCTCCGTGCGTTACCGTGACAGTGCCGATTTCACCGGCCTGACCTGGCGGATCGCGGGCCAGTTCGGCACCGGTGACAGCACCATCGACCGCGGCGCGATCCTGCCCGGAACATTCGCCGGGAGCGGCGAGGCGGCGCACGACTCTGGCGCGCTCAGCGCGGAGCTGGGCTGGGGTCAGCCGGTGGCCCGGGGCGCGGTGATCCCGTTCGCGCGCCTGGCCGCCGCGCGGACAACGCGCGACGCCTACACCGAAACCACGGCGACGGCCTTCCCGCTCAGCTATGACAGCCACCGGGAGACCGTCAGCACAGCCACCCTCGGCGTCGACAGCCGCATCAAGGTCAGCGAGGCCGGGACGCTGCGTCTCTCGGCGGGCGTGACCCGTGACATCAACCGTGATCAGAACCCGATCACCGGTACGTCAGCGATCCCGGGGATGGCGACATTCTCGGCCGAGGCGCCCGCGGTTGTGAACGAGACGCGCGCCTTCGGTTTCGTGAGTTACCGGCACGAGCTCGATGCCGCGCAAGCGGTGACTGCGAGTTTCGGCACTGCGCAGCAAGCCTGGACGGACACCCCTTCGGTCAACCTGCGGCTCGGCTATGAGGTCAGGTTCTGAACCGGGCGCAGCACACGCCGCGAGGCGTTCCAAAGCGCCGCCCACCGGCCAGGAAGCCCCGCGTGCGCGCGGGGCTTTCCAACCTGGAATGCTTTGCCGCACATCCGCGTTCATCTTCATCGGGGTGTCGCATGACACGTGCATGCACAGAACGGAGTATCCGCGGGTCACGACTCCAGGGACCCAATGCCTTATCCGCGTTCCTGACATCGAGCGCTCATCAGTTCATGTCAGGGTCGCTTCAGCCTAGTCCTCTGCAGGCTACCCCTTCCAGATCCAGCCGCCGCCAAGGATGCGGGTGCTCTCGGTGTCGTAGAACACGCAGGCCTGGCCGGGGCTGACGCCCTCCTCGGGGGTCAGCAGTTCCACCTCGGCCTCGGTCTCGGACAGCGGCCGCAGGATCGCCGGGGCCGGAGGACGGGTCGAGCGGACCTTGACCGCGATCTCGCGTTCGCCCGCGTCCATGAGGTCACCGTCGCCCAGCCAGTTGATCTCGCGCACGGGCACGGTTCGGGTCGCAAGCATCGCCTTGGGGCCGACGATCACCCGGCGGTTCTCGACGTCCAGCTTGACCACGTAAAGCGGATCGGCCAGCCCTCCGATGCCCAGTCCCCTGCGCTGCCCGATCGTGTAGTGGATGACGCCCTTGTGCGTGCCCAACGTATTGCCCTCGTGATCGACGATCTCCCCCGGTTCGGCAGCGCCGGGGCGCAGTTTCTCGATGACACTGGCATAGTCACCGTTGGGGACGAAACAGATGTCCTGGCTGTCGGGCTTGTCGGCCACCCGCAACCCGTATTTCGCCGCCAGTTTTCGGGTCTCGTCCTTGCTGGCCAGATGGCCCAGCGGGAAACGCAGGAAATCAAGCTGCGCCTGCGTGGTCGAGAACAGGAAGTAGGACTGGTCGCGATTGGCGTCGGCCGCGCTGTGCAATTCTGCCCCGCGCGCGCCCAACTTGCGCTGGATGTAGTGGCCGGTGGCCATGCAGTCGGCCTCCAGGTCCTTTGCCGTTTCCAGCAGGTCCTTGAACTTGACACGCTCGTTGCAGCGGATGCAGGGCACCGGGGTGGCCCCGCCCAGATAGCTGTCGGCAAACTCGTCGATGACCGCTTCGCGAAAGATGTTCTCGTAATCCAGAACGTAGTGCGGAAAGCCCATCTCCTCGGCCACGCGCCGGGCATCGTGGATGTCGCGGCCCGCGCAGCAGGCGCCCTTCTTGGCCAGCGCCGCGCCGTGATCGTAAAGCTGCAGCGTCACGCCGACGACGTCATAGCCCTCGTCGGCGAGCATGGCCGCCACGACCGAGGAATCGACGCCGCCGGACATGGCCACGACGACACGTGTATCGGCGGGGGCCTTGGGCAGGCCGAGGGAATTGAGCGCGGTGTCGAGGGACATTGTAACAACCTTTGCCGGAGACGGGCGCAATATAGGAAAATGCAAGATACTCTCAAGGGGCCGCTTTACCCGTCCTTAGAGGACATGCCGCCACTTGAGGGGCATGTTCAATCACGAAAGAGGGGTGAGGACATGTATTTGCGCAAGATCGAGGGGCCGCGGTCGGTCACCTTGCCCGACGGCACGGTGATGACACGCGCGGACCTGCCCGAGCCGACGACGCGGCGTTGGGTGGCGTCCCGCAAGGCGGCGGTGGTGCGTGCGGTGGCCCATGGGCTGATCACGCGGGAGTGGGCGAAATCGACCTACGGCCTGTCCGAAGAGGAACTGGCCGAGTGGGAATCGGCTGTTCTCAGACATGGGGAAGCGGCTCTCAGGGCCACCGCACTCCGGAAATATAGACAACCTTAGGTAGATTCGTAAACTGGCAACCGGACGGTAACGTGCGGTTAACCTTCCGTCACCTAGGGTTGGTTAACGCACGAACGAACGGAGAACAGTAATGCGCGTCTTGCTCGTCGAGGATGATCCGACAACTGCCAAGAGCATCGAGTTGATGCTGGGCCACGCCAACCTCAACGTCTACACGACCGAGCTGGGTGAGGAGGGGATCGACCTGGCCAAGCTCTACGACTACGACCTGATCCTGCTGGATCTCAACCTGCCGGACATGTCGGGGCACGACGTGCTGCGCCAGCTTCGGATGGCGCGGGTCGAGACGCCGATCCTGATTCTCTCGGGCGAGGATGCAACCGATTCCAAGCTCAAGGGATTTGGCTTCGGGGCCGACGACTACCTGACCAAGCCCTTTCACCGCGAGGAACTGATCGCCCGGATCCACGCGATCATCCGCCGGTCCAAGGGACATGCACAGTCGATCATCCGAACCGGCAAGGTCTCGGTGAACCTGGACGCCAAGACGGTCGAGGCCGCGGGAGAGCCCGTTCACCTGACCGGAAAGGAATACCAGATGCTGGAGCTGCTGTCGTTGCGCAAGGGCACCACGCTGACCAAGGAGATGTTTCTCAACCACCTCTACGGTGGCATGGACGAGCCGGAACTGAAGATCATCGACGTCTTCATCTGCAAGCTGCGCAAGAAACTCTCCGAGGCCACGGGCGGGGACAGCTACATCGAGACCGTCTGGGGCCGCGGGTATGTGCTGCGCGACCCCGAGCAGGGCGTCGAGGCCGAACGGGTCGCCGTCGGGGCCTGACCTGCCGGGCGGCGAAGTCCGCGACCCGCCCCCCCTTCGGCCCGGTACGTGCGGCGGCGGGCTGGACGACACCGGGGCGGCCCCCTATCACTTGAGCCATGGTGAGCGAAGGGGGACCAGCGGTGACCGAAGATATCGCGACAGAGGCCCTGACCGAGGCGCAGGCAGCCCGGGAACTGGCGCGGCTGGCCGGGGTTCTGGCCCGCGCCGAAGCCGCTTATCACGGCGACGACGCCCCCGAGATGAGCGACGCAGAGTATGACGCGCTCAAGCGGCGCAACGCGGAGATCGAGGCCCGCTTCCCGGACCTCAAACGCGCCGACAGCCCCTCGGACCGGGTCGGCGCCGCCCCGGTCGAAGCCTTCGGCAAGATCACCCACGCGGTGCGGATGCTGTCCCTGGCCAATGCTTTCGACGCACAGGACGTGGCCGATTTCGACCAGTCGATTCGCAGTTACCTGAACCTCGGCCCCGAGGCCCCGCTGACCTATACCGCCGAGCCCAAGATCGACGGGCTGAGCCTGTCGCTGCGTTACGAGGGCGGCGCGCTGGTCCATGCCGCGACCCGTGGCGACGGTGAGACCGGCGAGAACGTCACCGCCAATGCGCGCACCATCGACGCAATTCCGACGCGGCTGACCGATGCCCCCGACGTGCTGGAAGTGCGCGGCGAGGTCTACATGTCTCATGCCGACTTCGAGGCGTTGAATGCGCGGCAGGCGGAAAAGGGCGCCAAGACCTTCGCCAACCCGCGCAACGCCGCCGCCGGGTCGCTGCGGCAACTGGACGCCAGCATCACGAAATCCCGCCCGCTGCGCTTCTTTGCCTATGCCTGGGGGGCGCTGTCCGCGCCGCTGGCCAAGACCCAAATGGGTGCGCTCGACCGGCTCGACGCGCTCGGCTTCACCACCAACCCACTGACCCGGGTCTGCGGGTCGGTGGAGGATATGCTGGCCCATTATCGCCGCATCGAAGACCGGCGCGCCACGCTGGGGTATGACATCGACGGGGTCGTCTACAAGGTGGACGACCTCGCGCTGCAACAGCGTCTGGGCTACCGTTCGACAACACCGCGATGGGCCATCGCCCACAAGTTTCCGGCCGAGCTCGCCTGGACCCGGCTAGAGGGAATCGACATCCAGGTCGGCCGGACCGGGGCGCTCAGCCCCGTCGCCCGCTTGCGTCCTGTCACGGTTGGCGGGGTCGTCGTCTCCAATGCCACCTTGCACAACGAGGATTACATCGCCGGACGCGGTGCCTCGGGCGAGGACATTCGCGGCGGCAAGGATATCCGCCCGGGCGATTGGGTGCAGGTGTATCGCGCGGGCGACGTGATCCCCAAGGTGGCAGATGTGGACCTGGCGAAGCGGTCGGAAGATGCCCAAGCCTACCGGTTTCCCGATACCTGCCCGGAATGCGGCTCCCCGGCGATCCGTGAAGAGGGCGACGCGGTGCGCCGCTGCACTGGCGGCTTGATCTGCCCCGCCCAGGCCGTGGAAAAGCTCAAGCACTTCGTCTCGCGCGGGGCCATGGACATAGAGGGGCTGGGTGCCAAGCAAGTCGAGGCCTTTTACCACGACGACCAGCTGCCGCTGCGCGAGCCGGCGGATATCTTCACGCTGCAACGCCGGGATGCGGAGAACCTGTCGAAGCTGGCCAATCGCGAGGGCTGGGGCGAGACCAGTGCGAGCAACCTGTTCCAGGCCATCGAGGACAAGCGTGCCATTCCCATGGCGCGGCTTCTGTTCGGGCTGGGCATCCGGCACGCGGGCGAGGTCGCCGCCCAGGATCTGGCGCGCCATTACGGCGGCTGGGATGCCATGGTGCGCGCGCTGGACAGGGCCCGGCCCGCCGCGCTGGCCCATCGCGCGGCGGATGAAGCCGCCGAGACGGAACGGCGGCGCGCATCCGAGGAGGGGCGCCGCGCCCGCATCGCCGAGGCCCGCAAGGCGGCGCTGGAAAAGCAGGACATCCGCGCCGCCGCGCAAGAAGCCTGGGACGACCTGATCGGCGCCGACGGCATCGGCCCGGTGTTGGCGCTGTCGCTGTCCGATGCCTTTGCCAACGATCACGAACGCGCCGCCATTGACCGGCTGACCGCCGAACTGACCGACATCAGGCCGCCGGACTCCCGCGCCGGTGACAGTCCGGTCGCAGGCAAGACGGTGGTCTTTACCGGCAGCCTGGAAAAGATGACCCGGGCCGAGGCCAAGGCTCGGGCCGAGGCTCTGGGGGCCAAGGTCGCAGGGTCGGTCAGCGCCAGGACCGACCTACTGGTTGCCGGGCCGGGGGCCGGGTCCAAGGCGAAAAAGGCCGCCGAGCTGGGCATCGAGACCCTCGACGAGGACGGCTGGCTGTCGCTGATCGGTGCGCCATGAGCACCCGGCCGGAAGTCCTGTTTCCGCTCTTCGCTGACCTGACGACCCTGGACGGGGTCGGTCCGAAACTGGCCCAGCAGCTTGACGCGGGCGGCATCGAAAAGCCGCGCGACATGGTCTTCACGCTGCCGTACAGCGGCGTGGACCGGTCGCGCCGGGCGACGGTGCGCGACCTTGTCCCGCCGGCCCATTGCACGGTCGAGGTGGTCGTGGGCGAGCACCGCCCGCCCGCGCAGCGCGGCCGACCCTACCGCGTTATCGTGGAAGATGCGCAGACCAGTTTCCAGCTGGTCTTTTTTCATGCCCGTGGCGACTACCTGCGCCGCATCCTGCCCAGTGGCCAGCGGCGCGTGATTTCCGGCAAGGTCGAGCTGTTCGACGGCATCGCGCAGATGGTGCACCCCGATCATGTCCTGCGGCCCGACGAGGCCGGGCAGATCCCGCCCTACGAGCCGGTCTACCCGCTGACCGGCTCGGTCACGCAACGGGTCATGTTCAAGGCGACCCGGGCGGCGCTGGCGCGGGCGCCGGATTTGCCGGAATGGATCGACCCGGCCCTGCGCGCGCGCGAGGGTTGGCCCGAATGGAAGGCCGCGCTGGACACCGCCCATGCGCCGCTGTCGGGGGCCGAACTGGCGCCGACCTCGCCCGCGCGGCAAAGACTGGCCTATGACGAATTGCTGGCCCATCAGTTGACGCTGGCGCTGGCGCGCGCGACCCAACGGCGCGGCAAGGGGCAGGCGACGCGGGGCAATGGCCGGTTGCGTGCCGGGGTTCTGGCCGGTCTGCCCTATGCGCCCACCGGCGCACAGACCCGCGCGGTCGAGGAGATCACTGCCGACATGGCCGCGCCCAAGCGGATGAATCGCCTGCTTCAGGGCGACGTCGGCGCGGGCAAGACACTGGTCGCCCTGCTGGTGCTGCTCGCCGCGGTCGAGGCGGGCGGGCAGGGCGTCATGATGGCGCCGACCGAGATCCTCGCGCGCCAGCACATGGAGGGGCTGGCGCCCCTGGCGGCGTCGGCGGGCGTGCGGCTCGAGCTGCTCACGGGCCGCGACAAGGGGGCCGAGCGCCGCGCCAAGCTGGCCGCACTTGAACGCGGCGACATCGGCATCCTGGTCGGCACCCACGCGGTGTTCCAGCAGGATGTCGCCTTTCACGACCTGCGGCTGGCCATCGTCGACGAACAGCACCGCTTCGGTGTCTCGCAGCGGATGCAACTGGGCGCCAAGGGGGCTGCGGTCGACGTTCTGGTCATGACCGCGACGCCGATCCCGCGGTCGCTGGCATTGGCGCAATTCGGGGACATGGATGTTTCGGTCCTGGATGAAAAACCGCCCGGGCGCACGCCGGTCACGACAAGCGTGGTCAGCACCGGTCGCCTTGACGAAGTGACCGAGCACCTGCGCAGGGCCGTGGCCGAGGGCCGCCAGGCCTACTGGGTCTGCCCGCTGGTCGAGGAGTCCGAGGTCAGCGAGCTGACCGCCGCCGAGGACCGTTTCAAGAGATTGCGTGCGACGCTGGGCGAGGGGGTTGTCGGGCTGGTACATGGCCGCATGGACCCGGCGGACAAGGATGCCGCCATGGCGCGTTTCGTGACCGGCGAGACCGGCGTGTTGGTGGCCACCACGGTGATCGAGGTGGGAGTGAACGTGCCCAATGCCTCGATCATGGTGATCGAGCGCGCCGAGAGCTTCGGGCTGGCCCAGTTGCACCAGCTGCGCGGCCGGGTGGGGCGCGGCGCCGCGCAGTCCACCTGCCTGCTCATGTATCAAGCTCCACTGTCCGACACCGGGCGGCGGCGCCTGGAGATCCTGCGCGAGACCGAGGACGGGTTCCGTATTTCCGAGGAAGACCTGGCCATGCGCGGTGCGGGCGACGTGATCGGCACTGCGCAATCGGGGCTGCCGCGCTTTCGCATCGCGGATATCGAGCGGCAGTCGGCCCTCATGGCCCTGGCCCAGCAGGACGCGCGCAAGCTGCTGGCCGATGATGCCGACCTGACGTCGGACCGCGGCCAGGCGGCGCGCGTGCTGCTCTGGCTGATGGAGCAGGACCGGGCAATTCGTTTGATATCAGTGGGTTAATTGCTTCCGATCAATTTTGTTCACTAATGTTCCTAAAAAGTTCTTGCATTAAGACTTGGTTAATGAGAACAAAGTGGCAACAGGAGAACGGAAAGGAGCAGCGATATGGCCAATGAGATCAGACAGGCGATTGCCCGGTCGCGCGACACGCTGGTGGCCGATGCCTTCGGCGCCGCCGCGCTGATGATTCTGCTGGTGGTCGCGCTGCACCTGCCCACGCTTTTGTGATCTGCCTCGCGCCCCGGTCCGGACGTTCTGCATCGCCTGTCCCACCTTCGATGCACTGACGACCTGACACTGCCTGTCCAGGACGGACCTGCCGTCCGCCATCACACCGCCCGGGACCTGCCTCTCCCGATCGCGGCCGGACCCGGGGCGCAAACCTGCCGCCGCGTTCCCTGTCCCGGGGCGCGGCGGTTTTTTCTTGTCAGGGCAGGCGCGGTGCCACCCGGCTCGGGGGTGAAGGGATACGCGCTGCAATCCGCGGAGCGGATCAGGCGCAATGGGCCTCGCGCGCGGCCTTGAAGGCTTCCAGTGTCGCGTCCAGGGCCAGCAGGATAGAGGCGTGGCGGTTCTTGTAGTCTCTGGCCGGTTGCAGCACCTCAAGCCCGTCGAAAGGCGCCTCGGGCGCGGGGCCGTCCTGTTTGAGCATGGCATACAGCTGGTCGCGGGCGGCCTGCACCTGGGGTTCGGTGGTGCCGATGACATTGGCGGCCACCACGGCCGCCGAGGCTTGACCCAGCGCACAGGCCTTCACGTCCTGCCCATAGTCGGTGATCTTGCCATCCTCGACCCGCAGGTCAACCGAGACGGTGGAGCCACAGAGCGGCGAGCGCACCCGTCCGGTGCCGTCCGGGGCGTCAAGCCGCCCCAGCCGCGGGATCTCCGCCGCCAGGCCGAGAATCCGGGTGGAATAGAGCTTGATCAGGTCGGTCTCTGTGCTCATGAGTTTGCCTTCGGCTGTCCTGCCCAATAAATAGGCCTGCCGATCCCCGATGCCAAAGGAAATCTGACATGGCCTTCGATCCCGCGAGTTTGACCTATGATGCGGATGGTCTCGTGCCCTGCATCGCCCAGGATGCCGCCGATGGCACCGTGCTTATGATGGCCTGGATGACCCGCCAGGCCGTCGAGAAAACGCTCGAAACCGGTCGCGTCACCTACTGGTCGCGCTCGCGGCAGGCCTTCTGGGTCAAGGGTGAGAGCAGCGGCCACGTGCAGGCCCTTGTCGATCTGCGCGTCGATTGCGACCGTGATTGCCTGCTGGCCGTGGTGCGCCAGACCGGCCCGGCCTGCCATACCAACCGGCGCTCGTGTTTCTACACCTCGGTGACTGGCGGGGACGAGGTCGAGCTGATGCACCCCATGACGGACTAGAGCCCGACCATGGCGCGAATCCCGGCAGGGTCCACGCCGTCGGCGCGATAGGCCGCCAACGCCCTGGAGGCGTCGATCTTTGCCAGGCGCTGTCCCGCCGCGTCGCGGATCAGGTCGTGATGGTGATAGATCGGCACCGGCCAGTCCATCAGCCGCTGGATCAAGACGTGCAGGAAGGTGGCGTGCCACAGGTCGGCTCCACGCACCACGTGGGTGATGCCCTGGATGCCATCGTCAAGGGGGCAGGCCAGGTGATAGGCTGGATCGCCGGTTTCCTTGCGGCGCAGCACCGGGTCGCCGATCAAGCCGATCAGCTGCTCGGGGTCAGGCCGGTGGGTGCCGCGATGCAGTGGCCCGATCTCGGTGAAGGCGGGCAGCGGGCCGACCTGCTCAAGGGCGCGGCCCAGGTCCAGGCGCAGGGCATCGCCGGCCCCGGTATCCTTCATGGGCCGATGGCGGCAGGTTCCGGGATAGACCAGCCCGTCCCAGCCGGGGCGCGCGCCTGCCGTCTTGATGGCCGAGCGCGAACAGGAACACGGGTAGAGCAGCCCGCGCGCGGCGAGATCGTCAAGCGCGCGCGCATAGTCCGCCAGGTGCTCGGATTGGCGCCGCACCGGCCGGGGCCAGTCCAGTCCGAGCCAGTGCAGATCATCCAGAATTGCAGCCTCGAATTCGGCGCGACAGCGGGTGCTGTCGGTATCCTCGATCCGCAACAGGGCCATGCCGCCCAGGTCCCGCGCCACCCGCCAGACGGTCAGCGCCGAATAGGCATGACCAAGGTGCAGTCGCCCCGTGGGCGAGGGCGCGAAGCGAGTTATCATTCCCGTCGGAGAACGATCACGTCCGAGTCCATCTCCTTGGCCTCCAGGTGGGGACCATGTTCGCGCGAGAGCACGGTCACGTCGGCGGCGGCGACATGGCACTCCAGCACTGCGTCATAACTGCCGTTCTCGACCGTGGGATCGTTGAAGGACAGGGCCAGGACCCCGCCCGGCGAGAGATGCGCGATCAACAGGCTCAGGGTTTCCGGCGGCGCGGCGCCGAGGCTGACCACCCCCACAGCGACGATGGCGTCATAGCTGCGCGGCAGGTCCGCACCGGGTTCACCGACCCAGAGCTTTTCGTAAAGTGACTTCCCGCGGGCGATATCGACCATTTCTGCCGTCACATCGGTGCCATGCAGGTGGTTGAACCCTTGCTGCAGCAGCGCGGCGCCGGAAATCCCGGTGCCGCAGCCGAAGTCCAGAACCGTGGTCTCGGGGGCGACATGGCGAGCCAGCGCCGCCGCCAGCCGGGTCGGGGTGTGATAGCCGTAGGTTTCAAGGTCGGCGTCGTAGGCCCCGGCCCAGTCGCGGTAGACGTCGATCGTCTCCTCGACCGGGCGTGGGGTCCAGAGGTTGGCGGGGGTTGAATTGTCGTCTGTCATGGCGGACAGGCTAGTGGCCGGGTCAGGCGGCGTCCAGTGCTGTGGCGGCCAGCCATGCCTGCCAGTCGGTCTTGGCGCGGTCCGTGTAGGCGCGGTAGCGGTCCTTGCGGCCGCGGCGCCCGGGCCTGAGTCCTTCGACGGGGGGAAACAGCCCGAAGTTGACGTTCATGGGCTGGAAGGTCTTGGCCTCGGCCCCGCCGGTGATATGCGTGACAAGCGCGCCCATGGCGGTGGTCTGCGGAACCGGTGGCAAAGGCGTGCCCGTGATCTCGGCCACGGCCAGCCGTCCGGCCAGAAGACCCATGGCGGCGCTTTCGACATAGCCCTCGACGCCAGTGATCTGACCCGCAAAGCGGATGTTCGGCTTCGTTCTCAGGCGCATCTGACCGTCGAGCAGGGTGGGCGCATTCAGAAAGGTGTTGCGGTGTATGCCACCGAGTCGGGCGAAGGTCGCGTCCTGCAACCCGGGGATCATGCGAAAGACCTCCGTTTGCGCGCCATACTTCATCTTGGTCTGGAAGCCGACTATATTATAAAGCGTTCCCAATGCGTTGTCTCGACGAAGTTGAACCACTGCATGAGGTTTGTCTTCGGGGAAATGGGGGTTCGTCAGGCCGATGGGCTTCATGGGGCCGTGGCGCAGGGTCTCGCGGCCGCGCGCGGCCATGACCTCGATGGGCAGGCAACCGTCGAAGTAGCCGGCGGTTTCGCCGTCCTTGAACTCGGTCTTGTCTGCGGCCAGCAGGGCGTCGATGAAGGCCTCGTACTGGTCCCTGGTCATCGGGCAGTTGATGTAGGCCTTCTGTTCTTCCTCGGTCTCGCCCTTGTCATAGCGCGACTGTTCCCAGGCCTGCCCCATGTCGATGGTCTCGGCATAGACGATGGGTGCGATGGCATCGAAGAAGGCGAGCGCCTCGGCGCCGGTCTCTGCCCGGATCGCCTCGGCCAGCGGTCCCGAGGTCAGCGGCCCGGTGGCAATGATCCAGTGACCGTCGTCGGGCAGGGCGTCGATTTCCTCGTACGACACGCTGATCTTCGGATGCGCGGTCAGCGTTTCCGTGACGGCCGCGGCGAATGGATCGCGGTCGACGGCCAGCGCGCCGCCAGCGGGCAGCTTGTGGGCATCGGCGGTAGCCATGATGATACCACCCGCCTGACGCATCTCCCAGTGGAGCAGCCCCACCGCGTTTTGTTCGTCGTCATCCGAGCGGAAGGAGTTGGAACAGACCATTTCGGCCAGGTTGCCCGTGCGATGGGCAAAGGTCTCGACCCCGGGGCGCATTTCGTGGATGACCACGTGACACCCCGCGTTGGCGGCCTGCCATGCGGCCTCTGACCCGGCCATACCGCCGCCGACGATGTGAAGTATCTGTGTCATGGCAGTCCAGATAGTGTGTCACGGGCCCAGAGGAAACCCCGGGCTCCGCGCTCAGTCCTGGTCGGCATCCTCGTCGCCCTGATCGGCGATCCATGCGACGCTGACCACTTCCTCGCCTTTGCCGGTGTTGAATACCTTGACGCCGCCGGCGCTGCGCGAGCGGAAGGAAATGCCTTCCACGGGCACGCGGATCGATTGGCCCTTGGACGTGGCCAGCATGATCTGGTCGTCCAGCTCCACCGGGAAGGAGGCCACGATCCTGCCGCCGCGCATGGCCTTGTCCATCGCCGCGACACCCATGCCGCCACGCCCGCGCACCGGGTAATCATGCGACGACGACAGCTTGCCGGACCCACCCGCGGTGATCGTCAGGATCAGGTTCTCGGCGGCCGACATCTCGGCATAACGCGCGGGGCCGAGTTCGCCGGCGGGGGCCTCGTCATCCTCGTTCTCGGCCTCTTCGGTGATGCCGGCCATGGCACGGCGCATCTTCAGGTAGGCCGCACGTTCCTCGGCCTCGGCCTCGAAATGGCGGATCACGGACATCGACACGACATGGTCCGACCCCGACAGCTTGATGCCGCGCACACCGGTGGAGTTGCGGCCCGCGAAGACCCGCACATCGGTGGTCGGAAACCGGATCGCCCGGCCCGCATTGGTGGTCAGCATCACGTCGTCACCCTCGGAGCAAATCCTTGCATTCACAAGACTTACGGAGCCATCTTCAGGCAGTTTCATGGCAATCTTGCCGTTGGATTTGACATTGGTGAAGTCCGACAGCCGGTTGCGCCGCACGTCGCCCGCGCTGGTGGCGAAGACGATCTGCAGGTCATCCCAGTCCTTTTCGTCCCGGTCCACCGGCATGATCGCTGCGATGGATACCCCCGTGGGGATCGGCAGGATGTTGACGATGGCCTTGCCCTTGGAGGTGCGCCCGCCCTGCGGGAGGCGCCACGTCTTGAGCTTGTAGACCATGCCATCCGTGGTGAAGAACAGCAGCTGCGTGTGGGTGTTGGCCACGAAGAGCGTGGTGACCACGTCGTCCTCTTTCAGGCTGCCGCCGGAAAGCCCTTTGCCGCCCCGTTTCTGGGCGCGGAAATCGGCCAGCGCGGTGCGCTTGATGTAACCGCCCTGGGTAACGGTGACGACCATGTCCTCGCGCTCGATGAGGTCCTCGTCGTCCATGTCGCCCGACCAGTCGACGATCTTGGTCCGGCGCGGCACGGCGAATTGCTCTTTCACCTCGCGCAGCTCGTCCGCGATGATGCCCATGATCCTTTCGCGCGACCCCAGAATTTCGAGGTATTCCTTGATCTTGCCGGCCAGGTCTTCGAGTTCGTCGGTGACCTCCTGCACGCCGAGCTGGGTGAGGCGTTGCAGGCGCAGGTCGAGGATGGCACGGGCCTGCGTCTCGGACAGGTTGTAGGTGCCGTCCTCGTTGACCGGGTGCAGTGGGTCGTCGATCAGGCGCAGGTATTCGACGATGTCGCCCGCAGGCCAGCGGCGCTCCATCAGCCGGCGCCGCGCCTCGGGCGCGTCGGCCGAGGACCGGATCGTGGCAACGACCTCGTCCACGTTGGACACGGCGACGGCGAGTCCGCACAGCACGTGGCTGCGCTCGCGCGCCTTGCGCAGCAGGTAGGCCGTGCGGCGCGCCACAACGTCTTCTCGGAAATCAATGAAATAGCTCAGGAACTTGCGCAGGGTCAACGTCTCGGGCCGACCGCCGTTGAGCGCCAGCATGTTGCACCCGAAGGAGGTCTGCATCGGGGTGAAGCGATAAAGCTGGTTCAGAACCACCTCGGCGGTGGCGTCGCGCTTGAGCTCGACCACCACGCGCACGCCCGACCGGTCACTCTCGTCCTGCACGTGGGCGATGCCCTCGATCCTGCGGTCGCGGGCCGCCTCGGCGATGCGGTCGATCATCGTGGCCTTGTTCACCTGGTAGGGGATCTCGTTCACCACGATGGCCCAGCGGTCCTTGCGCAGCTCCTCGACCTGGGCCTTGGCACGCACCACGACCGAGCCGCGCCCCTCCAGATAGGCCTTGCGGGCGCCCGAGCGGCCCAGCATCACCCCGCCGGTGGGGAAATCGGGGCCCGGGACATACTGGATCAGGTCCTCGCTGGACAGGTCGGGGGTCTCGATCAGCGCCAGCGTCGCGTCGCAGACCTCGCCCAGGTTGTGCGGCGGGATGTTCGTGGCCATGCCCACGGCGATGCCGCCCGCCCCGTTGACCAACATGTTCGGGAACCGCGCGGGCAGGACCGTCGGCTCGCGGTCACGGCCATCGTAGTTGTCCTGGAAATCGACCGTGTCCTTGTCGATATCGGCCAGCAGGGCGCTGGCGGGCTTGTCCATGCGCACTTCGGTGTAGCGCATGGCCGCCGGGTTGTCGCCGTCCATCGAGCCGAAATTGCCCTGGCCATCCAGCAGCGGCAGCGACATTGAAAAGGGCTGGGCCATGCGCACCAGCGCGTCGTAGATCGCCGAGTCGCCGTGGGGGTGGTAGGTCCCCATCACGTCGCCCACGGCGCGCGCGGATTTGCGATAGGGCTTGTCGTGGGTGTTGCCCGCCTCGTGCATGGCATAGAGAATGCGCCTGTGAACGGGCTTCAGGCCGTCGCGCAGATCGGGGATCGCGCGGCTGACGATCACGCTCATGGCGTAATCCAGGTAAGAGGCCTTCATCTCGTCCGAGATCGAGATGGACGGGCCATCGTAACCGGACCCGTCGGGCCGATTTTCATCTTCGCTTCCAGGGGTTTCCGGGGTATCGCTCATGCTTGCCGCCTGTTGGTGCCGGGCATCGGCCGGGCACGTCTAGATATTGTTGGGCAGGGTATATCACCCCCGAGGGATGGGGTGCAATGGGCGCCGTGAATGTCCGTTGGCAGCCAGGGGCGGTGTCTGCCAACAAACTGTTTTTGTTGACTTCTTAACCATTCCGGACGTCACATGGACGCAAGGTCCACAACGGAGCGGGTGATGACACAGGAAACGGAAATGATGCTGCGGGGCTACGGGCTGACCACGGCGGAGTTTTTCTACCGTATGCCCGACTATCCCAGCGTGCTGAACAGCTTCATCTGGCAGGACTACGACCGGGCGCCCGACCATGACCGGCTGATGGGATTCATTGACTTCTGGAAGGCCGAGATCGAGGGGCAGTTGCACTCGGTCCGCTTCACCCACCGCAAGCTGATCGCGCCGGGCCAATGGCGCAACGTCGTGGGCGAGTTGACCTGCCATTGACCGGCGTCAGCCTGCGCGGGCCAGCATCCCGTACAGATCACGGGGATCATCCGGGTCGGCCAGCAGGTCGAGCAGTTGGTAATGTTCGCTTTCGCGGATCGCGTCACGGATCACCTTGAGCGCCGAGAAATCCTCGATCGCGAAGCCGACGCTGTCGAAAAGGGTGATCTGGGCGGCATCCCGGCGCCCCGGGGCCTTGCCGGCGAAGACCTCCCACAGCTCGGCCACAGGGTGATCCTCCGCCATTTGCTGGATCTCGCCCTCGACGCGGGTCTGGGGCGGGTATTCCACGAAGACCGAGGCCCGGTTGAGGATGCCCGGCGCCAGTTCGGTCTTGCCGGGACAGTCTCCACCGATGGCATTGATGTGCACGCCGGGGCCGACCATGTTGTCAGACAGGATCGTGGCATATTGCTTGTCGGCGGTGCAGGTTGTCAGGATCTGGGCGCCTTCGATCGCCTCTTCGGCGCTGGAGCAGGGCACCACGGTCAGTTCGCTGCCGGCCAGGTTGCGGGCGCATTTCTCGGTCGCAGCCGGGTCCTTGTCCCAGAGCCGCACCGTGTCGATGCCGCAGATCGCCTGGAAGGCGCGGCACTGGAATTCCGATTGCGCGCCGTTGCCGATCATCGCCATGGTCGTCGCGCCCGGCGGCGCGAGGTGTTTGCCCGCCAGCGCCGACATCGCCGCGGTGCGCAGCGCGGTCAGCAGGGTCATTTCCGTCAGCAGCACCGGGTAGCCCGTCTCGACCGAGGCCAGCAGACCGAAGGCGGTGACGGTCTGCAGCCCGGTATAGGTGTTGCGGGGATGCCCGTTGACGTATTTGAAACCGTAAAGCTCGCCATCCGAGGTCGGCATCAGCTCGATCACGCCCAAGGGGCTGTGGCTGGCGACGCGCGGGGTCTTGTCGAAGCTTTCCCAGCGCAGGAAATCGGCCTCGATGGTCCCGGCCAGGCGGCGCAGCATCTCTTCCAGCCCGATCTCGTGCACCAGGCGCATCATGTTCTCGACGGAAACGAAGGGCACGAGGGCCCGTTCGGAAGGATCGGTCATGCGTAACTCCGTGTCGGGCGGTCAAATATCCGGCGGCCCATGAGAGAGGCAGCCAGGTCGACCATGGCCGAGGCCGTGCGGCCGCGTTCGTCCAGGAAGGGGTTGAGTTCCACCAGGTCCAGCGCCGCGAGGCAGCCGCTGTCGTGCAGCATTTCCATGACCAGGTGGGCCTCGCGGAAACTGGCCCCGCCGGGCACGGTGGTGCCGACGGCCGGGGCCAGCCCAGGGTCGAGGAAATCGACGTCGAGCGAAACATGCAACAGCCCGTCCGCCGCCCGGATCCGGTCAAGGAAGGCCGCCAGTGGTCCGGCGATGCTGTGTTCGTCGATCATGCGCATGTCGGTCAACGCAATGTCCGTCTCCGCCAGCATGGTCCGCTCGGCCGGATCGACAGACCGCAGGCCGATCATGGCAACGCGGTCGGAAGGAATGGGGGCTGCGAGCGGCGGAAAGGCTTCGAACCCAGGTTGGCCCGTGACGTAGGCGACCGGCGTGCCGTGAAGGTGGCCGGATCGGGTTGTCTGCGGCGTGTTGAAATCGGAATGGGCATCGAGCCAGAGCAGGAACAGCGGCCGGCCCTGTTCCGCGGCGTGCGCGGCCATGCCCGCGACCGATCCCAGCGACAGTGCATGATCGCCGCCAAGGAAGATCGGCAGGCCTTGGGGCGCGGCCTGCCGCGCGGCACGCGCCAGGGTGCGGGTCCAGCCGACAGTGGTGGGCAGGTCGTGCAGATGCGCATCGGCGGGGATATCGACCGGCTCGGGGGCAAGGTTGCCCAGGTCCGCGACAGTGTGCCCGAGGGCGGTCAGCTGGTCGATCAGCCCCGCCACGCGAAGGGCGTCGGGTCCCATCAGGCAACCGTCGCGGCGCTTGCCGCTGTCCACCGGGGCGCCAATGAGAATGCAATGCGTTTGGTTCATACCAGTGTCATCGCCCGGAACGACCCCTCCGGGAACTGGCCAATTTGCGCAAAGTGATTTATCAATGCCTAAAATGGACAAGCATGATGGACGAATTGGACAAGGCCCTGATCGTCGCCCTGCAACGCGACGGCCGCGCCAGCCTGTCTGAGCTGGCGCATGACCTGAAGGTCACGCGCGCCACGGTGCAGGCGCGGCTGGACAAGCTGCGCGACAATGGCGAGATTTCGGGCTTCACCGTGCTGACCCGCGCCGATGTCTCGCCCCATCCGGTGCGCGGCTTGATGATGCTGGGCATCGAGGGGCGTGGCACCGAACGGGTGATGCGGCTGCTGGCCGCCATGCCCGAGGTCCAGGCGGTGCATTCGACCAACGGCCATTGGGACCTGATCGCCGAGATCGGCACGCCGACACTGCTGGACCTGGACAGCACGCTGTTCCGCATTCGCCGGATGGAAGGGGTCACGCGATCCGAGACCAACCTGTTGCTGTCCACGCGGCGCGGTTAGCGGCGGGCGGCCCAGACCCAGAGCGCGGCAAGTGCGAATGATATCAGCGCGTTGTAGCTGGCCATGGACAGGCCCAAGAGAGACCAGACGACCTCGTCACACAGGACCACGGGCGCGATATCGGTCGAGAGCAGGTCGCTGCCCAGCCCGGCATCCGACCCGGTGCAGCTGGCCGGGCCGTCCCACCAGCCGCGCTCGACACCCGTATGAAAGACCCCGATGCCGCCCGTCGTGGCCGCGGCCAGCGCGCCCAGCAGCAAGAGCGGCGTGGCCGGACGCCAGATCACCAGGGCCAGTGCCCCGATCACGATGGCTGCCGCATGGGGCCAGCGCTGCCAAAGGCACATCGTACAGGGTGGGTAGCCCAGCGCCTGGAACAGGAAAGCGCCTGCCAGAAGGGCAAAGGACCCGCCAGCGGCGAGAAAGGTCAGCTGGGTGCGTGTCATAGGTGGCTCACCAGGTAGAAGCCGCCAACGAGTAGGACACAGAAGGCGGCGAAGACAAGCCCGAGCCGGCGCTCGATGAAATCGCGGATCGGGGCGCCGAACTGCCACAACAGGGCGGCTACGATGAAAAAGCGCAGCCCCCGCGCGATGATCGAGGTCACGATGAAGGTGCCGACCGGCATGGCCGTCCAGCCCGACATGATCGTGATGACCTTGTAGGGAAAGGGCGTCAGTCCCGCGACCAGCACCGCCCAGAACCCCACGTCGTTGAAACGCTGGTTGAAGGCTTCCATGCTGTCGCCCTTTCCCAGCGCCTCGAGGATGGGCTGGCCGATGGAGTCGTAGGCGAAGGCCCCGATGGCATAGCCCAGCATCCCGCCAAGTACCGAGAACACCAGGCACACAGCCGCGATCAGCCAGGCCCGTCGCGGCGCGGCCAGTATCATGGGGATCATCAGGACATCGGGCGGGATCGGAAAGACGGAGCTTTCAACGAAGGCCACCACGGCAAGCACCCAGAGCGCCCGGGGGTGGTCGGCCATGGACATGGTCCAGTCGTAGAGGCGGCGGATCATGCTGGGGTCCGGGATGGCTGGGTCGGTGCGGGGCCTTAGGCCACGGAACCCCGCCGGGGTCAATAGAGGTCCGGTCCGGGGGCGCCGTTTCCGCGTTGACCTCGCGCCGGAGCGGGGCTATCGAGCATCCCGGCAGCCGGTGTGGCGGAACGGTAGACGCAGGGGATTCAAAATCCCCCGATGGCAACATCGTGAGGGTTCGAATCCCTCCACCGGCACCAAATCCGTACCAGGGCGAAGGCAGGATGACGTCCGGCTCGGGCCGGGCGGATTGTGGCACGCCGCCGTGATCCTGCCACATTCCGGTGGGCCATCTCCACGCAAGGCGAATCGAATTGTTCTCGTTTCGAGAAAGAAACAGGATCGGCCGTGGGATTGATCTGCATCCGGTAACGGACTGCTCAGGTCGCCTGGGGGAATTGTCGGCTGTTTGGCGGGGAAAAAGGCGCCGCGCGCCGCATTCGGCCAAACATTGAATTCCAAGCAAAAATCTACCCAGAGTTGTAAATTCGGCGTCGAAAGCGGAGATTCACTCTCCTTAAGGACAGGGTCAGTTTCACAAATCGAAACAATCCTCCCGCAATAATAAGATTCTTGCGGGTCTGTGTTAACCAATTACGTCCGAAATCAGGCGGTTGCCGACAACTTTCGGACATTTTTCCCTTTGTCAGACTGCGGCATGGGTTTATTCCAGTCTTGGGGGCTGAGGTGCCATGGCGCACCGGGCCGATGTCTCATCGGTTTCGAGCATGTCTGCAGCTTGGGGTGACAACCCCACTGTCGTGACAAGAAATGATTAACCAGTCGGCCCTGTCAGGGTCGGCACCGACCGGGTCTGTCCGGGAGGTATTTTTGCGAATTTGGCCGCACGCCTGGCCGATCGGGAGACGCTGAAATGACAAACGTGAACCTGACCTTCGATGACCTCGGCGCCGGCACGGTCGTGGACGATGAATACCAGGCTCAGGGGGTCACGATCTCCTCGATCGTGGACGGCGAAGTCAACGATGACGAGACGCCCGCCATGGTCTTTGACACGAGCGATCCGACCGGTGACGACGACGATCTGGCCACTGACAATTTGGGCAACGTCCTGATCATCCAGGAAGAGAGCCACGACGAAGAGGACGACGAGGAGGGTGACGACGAAGAGGGCGACGAGGAGGGTGACGACGAAGAGGACGACGAGGAGGGCGACGACGAAGAGGACGACGAGGAGGGTGACGACGAAGAGGATGACGAGGAGGGCGACGACGAAGAGGATGACGAGGAGGGCGACGACGAAGAGGATGGCGGCGATGTAGAACCCGATGATCGGGCTGGTGGCGGCACGCTGCGTTTCGACTTCGCAAATCCGTCTACGATGAACTCGCTGGTCCTGCTCGACGTCGAGGAATGCGCGCGTATCGTGCTCAAGGACGAGCACGGCGACGTGATCTACGACGAGACCCATTGGACCCCGAACAACGGGCAGAAAGAGGTCGATTTCGGCGGCATCGTGGGCGTCGCGAGCATGGACGTCATCTTCTACGGCTCGGGCGCGCTGGATAACGTGAACTTCGACACGCCTGCCGGCCTTGACGGCACGGTCGAAGGCACCGCGGGCGATGACGTGATCGACGTGGCCTATACCGGCGATCCCGAAGGCGACATGGTCGACAACGACGACGCGATCCTGCCCGGGGATGTCGGCGACGACGACCTGATCGAGGCCTATGGCGGGGATGATACCGTCCTGGCCGGCAAGGGCGACGATGAGGTCCACGGCGGGGCTGGCAACGACGACCTGACCGGCGGATCGGGCGATGACACCATCTTCGGCGGAACCGGCAACGACAAGATCGTCGGGGACGGCCCCGACGGCGTGGCGAACCCCGCGCCAGAGGCAAAGACGCTGGTCTGGGAGGAGGTGGCCGCGGATGGCACCCAGTTGAGCGGCACCACGTCCTACGACGCCGGCGGCATCAATGTCGACATCGACTATAACCCGCAGGACCACGGCGCGACGGCCACGATTTCCGACGAGGAGATGTATGTCGAGACGGGCGAGGGCTTCGACGGGGACTCGAGCCTTGCGCTTTACGGCAAGGGCGGAGAAGGCGGCTGGGACGACACCTCCACGACCACTCTGAACTTCTCGTCGACGTCGGCAGCCTTCGAGGACGAGGTCCAGAACGTGGCCTTCCGCATCAACGATGTGGACCTGGCGACCCAGCTTCTCGACACCCACGTCGACCGGGTGACGATCAATGCCTTTGACGCCGACGGCAACCCGGTCGATGTCCAGATCACCTCGGAAACCGGCGACCAGATCATCGACGACAACCAGGCCACCGGCGACATCGATGATAAAAGTCACGACCGTGTGACGCCCGCCTCCGAAGAGGGGTCGATCCTCGTGTCGATCGCCGGGCCGGTGTCGAGCATCTCGATTGATTACGACAACAACAAATTCACCGATCAGCAGGTCAATGTCTCGGACGTGACCTTCGAGACCATCCCGGTGACAGGGAACGGCCCCGAGGGCAATGACGTGCTCTACGGCGGCGATGGTGATGACGTGATCGAGGGCAACGGCGGGGATGACAGCATCTTCGGCGGCAACGGCAGCGATACGGTCGATGGCGGCGACGGCAACGATTACATCGACACCAGTTCCGATCTGGTCCTGCCCAACCCGGATGTCGGCTACCCCGGGGTCTATCCG
>Ga0102940_1000231_pt1 | contig 38463 bp, 21 predicted proteins | sample SalPonR2_C_D1_MG_FD_78215 | JGI IMG/M metagenome (GOLD analysis project Ga0102940, IMG submission 78215) | Salt pond soil microbial communities from South San Francisco under conditions of wetland restoration - Salt Pond MetaG R2_C_D1_MG | ecosystem: Environmental > Aquatic > Marine > Intertidal... | reverse complement strand
TCGAAGCCGGCGAGCTGGAGCAGGTCACCAAAGCTCAGCTGATCAATTTTATGAAAGATCGCCTGAACACCAGCTTGTCACAGATTCAGCTCGCGCCCGTCTTTGAAGTAGATCAGCCGCTGCTCAAGCAAATGAACTGGTTTGAGGAAGAAATTTATGCCAATACGATGGATGACTTTTTTGCCAAAAGGCCCGTCGAATACTCCAAGCACAATCAGTCCTTCACGGCCGATGACCTCTTTTAACGAACCCTAAAAAATACGAACACCCAATGGTTACCAATATCAAGAATACAAAACCTTTTCACTGGATTACTCCCGAAACAGAAACGGTACTTCAGCGTGGCTACCTGCTGCCTGGCGAAACGCCGCAGGATGCCGTAACTCGCGTCACGACCGCCGCTGCTAACCGCCTAAATCGTCCTGACCTGCAGCCGCGCTTTGCCGAACTGGTCTCGCGCGGTTGGCTCTCTTTTTCCTCGCCGGTATGGGCCAACATGGGTACCGATCGCGGACTTCCTATCAGCTGTTTTGGCTCCTACGTAGCCGATAGTATGGACGGCATCACCCGCACCCTCTCGGAATGTATTATGATGACCAAACTGGGCGGCGGTACTTCAGCCTACTTTGGCCACCTGCGCGAGCGTGGGGCGTCTATCCGCAACAACGGGAAATCTTCCGGACCAGTTTCCTTCCTCAAGATGTTCGACGCCATGATCGATACCGTTTCTCAGGGCAATGTACGCCGGGGAGCGTTTGCCGCTTATCTTGATATTGAGCATCCCGACGTGGCCGAATTCCTTAAGATTAAGGATATCGGCAACGCCATTCAAAACCTCTTTTTTGGGGTCACCGTCACTAATCAGTGGATGGAAGAAATGATTGCCGGCGACACCGGGAAGCGCGCCATCTGGGCCAAAGTGCTGCACAGCCGGCAGGAGAAAGGCCTCCCCTACGTATTGTTTTCCGACAACGTGAATGATAATGCCGCCGACGTTTACCGCGACAAGGGCATGCGCATTTACAATTCCAACCTGTGTTCGGAAATTGCTCTGCCTGTAGCCGATGACGAAAGCTTTGTCTGCTGTCTGTCGTCGATGAATCTGGAGTATTATGATGAGTGGAAAAATACGGATGCAGTCGAACTCGCGGTGTATTTCCTGGATGCGGTCATGGAAGAGTTTATTCAGAAGTCGGAGGGACAACCGTATATGGAGCGCACGCACCGCTTTGCTAAACGCCACCGCGCCCTGGGGCTGGGAGTACTGGGCTACCACGCATACCTGCAGAAGAATAGCATTCCGTTTGAGAGTATGGAGGCGAAGCAATTCAATAGCCTGATCTTTTCGCGCCTCAAGGATCAGGCCTATGCCGCTTCCGCAAAACTGGCCGAAGCCTACGGTGAACCGGAAATGCTGGAAGGATATGGCCGCCGCAATACAACCCTGATGGCGATTGCCCCCACGACCTCATCGTCGTCTATCCTGGGGCAAACCTCTCCGGGCATTGAACCTTACAGTAGCAACTACTACAAAGTAGGGTTAGCCAAAGGGAACTTTATGCGTAAAAATAAATTTCTCAAAAAACTACTGATCGAAAAAGGTATGGATACCGACGAAGTTTGGCAATCCATCCTGCTCAAAAACGGATCAGTACAGCACCTCGACGGCTTAACCGAACGGGAAAAAGAGGTATTCAAGACTTTCCGGGAAATTAACCCGCGAGAGATCATTATTCAGGCGGCTGGTCGCCAAAAATTTATCGACCAATCACAGTCGCTCAACCTGAATATTCCGCCGCAGATACCCGCAAAAGAAGTGAATGCCCTAATGATTGAAGCCTGGCAATTAGGGGTAAAAACGCTCTACTACCAACGCTCTAGTTCGGTGGCTCAGGAGATGGCCAATCGCTTTAAAGAGTGTGTGAGTTGCGCCGGATAGTAAAGAAAAGCGGTCGAGCCACTTCTAGTGGCTCGACCGCTTTTTTTGTTTGTTTGCTTACTACTATTCAAAATACGCTTCCATTTGCTGCACGTCGCCCAACGTTACTTTGACGGAATTAAGTTGGTGCTCTAACGCCCGCCGGACGTGCTCGGGCATGTCGTCTTTTTTCTCCAGCAGCTCTTCGTAGGCACCAAGGTATACTTTTTCACCTCGCTCTACCTCTTCGAGAAGAGCTTCTTCATCATCACCGGTAGCGTAGGCTTTTATGTCAAGCCAGGTTTGGTGCAAGCGCCCTTCGGTACTGCCGCCTTTCTCCGGCGTACCGTCCAGCGATTCGATCAGTTCTTCGAGCTCGTGGCGGTAGTGAAGTTTATGGGCAATCTTTTCCTGGAAATAGGCGCGCAGCAGAGGGTGATTGGCTTCCGTCTTGACCACATTAAAGCCCTTTACGGCGTCGTAATTTCGGGTGAGCAAATGATTAAGTTCGTTAATTAGTTCTTCGTTAGACATATATTATTTTCCTTTTTTATACAAAGGATGAAACCGCTTGATGTTCAGACGGATGTATGTCCTGCTCTACGGGCCCCTTTAGTGTGTCTGCCCGTTATACTCCACTTCCTTATGCTTATTTGGAGTATAGTTATCGGGAAGCATAGCCCATATGGCTGACAATGATATCAGCCGGATAGTACTCAACTGGTAGCTCGAAAAATCCATCTTCGCGGGAGATCGTACCGGTGGTGGTGCCATTAATATAAACCGTGGCAAAAGCCAGCGGCTCTGCTGTTTCTGAGTCGAGCAAGTAACCGCTGATGGGCGATTGCGAGTAGACTGCACAGGCAACGTGCAGGAAGAACAGGGGGACGAGTAGCTTTTGCATAGGGCTGTTTACCTATACATCCGTTCAACGAATTTTTCGTTGAAAAATAAATGTAGAATATCACAAGTTTATCCCCATCCAACCGGCTATTTGGCTTAATACGCTCCATTGAAACGACCAAAAATCAACTTCGGCATACCAACACCACAGTCCGGTAACGAACAGCCAAATCAAAAGATGACTGACCAGAAAGGCCCAAATGATGGCCCATACCACGTAAATCCACCCAATCCAGCTAAATGGATGCACGTAAGTAAAGAATTCACTTCCCCCATTACCTTCCACTGGGCGATTAAAGCGTCGCATCACCCGGTGCAAGTGCCCTTCGAACCAGCGGGCATTGAAGCAGGGAAGGGAAAATATAGGGAATTGCCAGCCCCGCATATCGCGATTTATGGCACGCCAACGCAGCTTCACATCGCGCGCGATACCGATTTTTAGACGTCCCGGATTACGGGTCGACAGGCCAAGATAAATGAAGCGGTAACCAAACCAGCTGTACAAGATTCGTCGCATTTGCTTCGTATTAGTGTTTGTGGCTAAAATATATTTTGTTTGCCTTGCATGCAATTTTTTGGTTCTAAAACACTTTTTTGTTTCGCATATTTAGAGGCAAATGACATAAATCACCAACGCCGATCAGAATTCTTATTAGGAATAAGCGAGTCCAGGCCTAGCTTTAGAGAGTTGTTCAATATCATGAAACCAATAAGCTATGGTACCTGATTTTTTGCTTGAGCTAAAAGCCTTCATTTCTCAGCCCTGGCCCTGGTATATAGGCGGACCAATGATTGCCTTGACCATGTTTGTCCTCCTTTATTTTGGTAAAGAGTTTGGCATGTCGGCTAACCTGCGGGTGATGTGTGCGGCCGACGGAGCCGATGAAATGGCTGATTTCTTCAATTTCGACTGGCAGTCGCAAGGCTGGAACCTACTGGTGGCCCTGGGTGCTGTATTTGGGGGTTATCTGGCCGCCAATTACTTTAGTGGTTCCGAAGGGAATATTGCGCATATCTCGGCGGCTACGGTGAATAGTTTAAAAAATATGGGCTTCGATTACCAGCCGGGTGAAGTGCCGCTGGTTCCCGAGTTCTATGACTGGAGCTACCTATTCACCTGGCGTGGCCTGCTCATTATTGTCGGGGGTGGCTTCCTGGTAGGCTTTGGTGCCCGCTATGCTGGTGGGTGTACCTCTGGCCATGCGATCAGTGGTATTTCAGCCCTACAGATTGCGTCCGTCTATGCCGTCATTGGCTTCTTTGCTGGTGGGCTGATCATGACCCATTTACTGTTCCCACTCATTTTCGGATAGACCAATCAAAGATTGAAGTTGGAAAGCAAAATTTTTGCCTCTGAACTCCCGAAGTGAGCAATGTTTCTGACTACATATTTCTGATCTCTACTTGCAAAACCTAAGACTTAATTTCAACTCGCCATTATGAAAATGTCAAAATATATCCTGGTCGGTATTCTGTTTGGTATTACCTTATACAAAGCGGAGGCTGTATCCTGGTTTCGCATCTACGAGATGTTCAACTTTCAGTCCTTTCACATGTATGGGATCATCTTGTCAGCCATTGCTCTTGGTCTACTGGTGGTACAGTTCATCAAATGGCGTCATTTGAAATCTATCGAGGGTAATGAGATCAAATTCAACCCTAAAGATCGCCACTGGCCGCGCTACATCATCGGTGGATTTATCTTTGGTCTGGGTTGGGCTCTGGCCGGTGTTTGCCCTGGTCCGATGTTCATTTTGCTGGGTAGTGGCTATACGGTATTAGTTGTGTTCCTACTGGCCGCGATGACAGGTACCTTTGCCTATGGCGTTTTGCGTAAGCACCTGCCACATTAGACAGGTAGGCGAACCAGCAGTAGCATCAGACTGCCCTTTTCAACTGAAGCATTACGCTCGTTCCCACTCCAGTAGATTCTTGTATGGAGCCTTCCAGTTGTCGGGTTAATAGCTGAATCAACTGCGTGCCAAAGCCACTTCCCCGCGCGGAGGCACCCGTCGGCTTACCGATACCATTATCCGTAATAGACAACTGTAGTTGCTGCTCACCCGTCGGCTTAAGTTGTATCTCGATCCGACCAGTGCGCTGTTCTGGAAAAGCGTACTTCAGCGCATTGGTGATCAGTTCATTGACCATCAGTCCGATGGGGATCGCGGTATCCATATCTAGCTCAATAGGGTCCATGTCGACCTGTACATCGACCTGTTCCCGGGCGTTGAACGTCTGTAGCAGATTGTCGCTGAGTTTTTGGAAGTAATCCCGCATCTCAATACTAACCTGCTCCTGATTTTGGAAGAGTTTTTGGTGAAGCAAACCCATGGACCTGACGCGGGCCTGGCTTTCGAGCATAGCCAGCTGGGCCGATTCGTCCTGCGTCTGGCGGGACTGTAGCTCGAGCAGGCTGGAAATAATCTCCAGGTTATTCTTCACGCGGTGGTGGATCTCTTTTACCAGCACCTCGTTCTGGGCATTGCGTTGATCGAGTAGTCGATTGATATTCGTCAGGTCCTGATTGAGTGCTTCCAGCTTTTGGTTTTTCTTGCGGTTGCGTCGGGCATTGTACAAAATGACGGCGAGCAAGGCTACCAATAACGCCACGATGCCCAGGACCAATAGCTGAGAGCGCCGTTGCTGAAGAATGGTCGCTTGCTGGCTACTGATGGTGGCCTCTTTCTGATCACTATCGTATTTGATGCGCAATTCATTTTGCACGGCGGCCAGTTCTTCGTTGAGTCGTTTTTCCTGGCTCTGTTGGGCTTCTGCCAAATAGTAGTAGGCCGAGTCGATCGGCCCGGTCTTGCGGTAGCATTCGGCCAGCCAGAATTGATTGTCTTCGACCGATTCCCAGTCGTCGATATTTCGTTCCTTGTGATGCTGTAGATTGGCTTTGATGTGGGGAATGGCCTCGGCATATTTGCCTTGTAGGCGCAACACATTGCCGATGTTTCCCCGCCAACCGTCGGCATCGCCGGGCGCGGGTACGATGGTTTGGATGACGTCCCATCCATACCTGAAATCGGTCAGGGCCTGCTCATAATTGCCTACGGCAACGTGGGCCTCGCCGCGCCAGGAGCGTACATTGGCCATGTGTACATTATCTTCCCAGTTGTATTCTTTCCCGATGATATTGACCACCTGTTCTGCTTTTTCCAGGGCGAGCTCAGCCTGATCGATCTCCGGATAGGTAAAGATCAGCCCTAGGAGGGGCTCAATCAGATCAGTATCTTCCTCGCCATGTTCGGCAAAAAGGGCCAGGGATTTTTCACCGTACAATAGTGCCTGGTCATACGCCCTCGATTCGCGAAACAGATAGTTGAGGGTAGCATATGCACTGGCTACCTCTAGCGGCAGGTCGATTTCCTCAAAGATAGCTATGGCCGCAAAAATGTATTCTTCGGCCTCCCGATAGCGGCCCAGGCTTACCAGGTCCATCCCTACCCGCTGGGCCGCAGCGGCGGTCTCTTGTTGGTTATCGGTCTGTTTCAGGTAGCGCAGTACCTGGAGATCGTGGTAATAGACCGAATCGGGATCATTGGAGGTGACGCTGTAGTAGTGCCAGTTGCCCAGTTCTTTATGTACCTGGGCTATTTGTTCCGCATCTCCTTCCTTTTTGGCGCGCTCCAGGACATAGCTGGCCAGTTCCCTGGTCTCGGCGTGCCGCTGACTGTTGTTGACGTCGGAGACTTCCTCGCTGAGCAGATTGATCAGGCTGTCGAGGGGCAGTTTCCGGGAGCCATCTATTTGGGCCCAGGACGTAAAGCTGAAGAGAAGGAAGAGCAGAGTAGCGGTAGGTTTCATGTCAAATAGATTGAATGCGTTCCAGGAACGCAGGACGATGGGTTGAGCTGATGGGAAGGGATTTGTCTTTGATCCGAACGGAAGATTCATCGACTTCATCCACCTGTCTCAGGTTGACAATGAACGATCGGTGGATGCGCTGAAAGTCTTTTGGCGGAAGCTTACCTTCCAGGCTTTTCATGGGCATGGATAGTAGGTATGCTTTATCGGTAGTGTGGATGCGGCAGTAATTCCGCTCGGCTTGCAGATAGAGGATATCCGCGAGCATTACCTTTACGCGGCGCTCTCCGGCGAAGACAAAGATGCGATCGGTAAGTACCATCGGCTCCGGGGAGGAGGGGGTACCTTGTTGGTCGATCAGGTTTCGCGTCAGCTCCAGGGCCCGGGCCAGTTCCTGCCGGTTAAAGGGCTTGGCGAGGAAGGCATAGGGCCGCGCCTCTTTAGCCTGTTGAAAAGTAGCCTCATCGGAATTGGCTGTTAAGAATACGACGGGTATCTGGTAGTCGGCTCGTAGGAAATGGGCGAGCTCGATACCATTCATAGTACCTTTCAGCTGAATATCCAGTAAAATGATGTCGGGCCGATTCTTTTCCAGGTGAGGGAATACGTCCTCCGCTCGCGGCAGGATGCCGGAGACCTCATACCCCAAATCCGTCAGGTACATGGATATCTTTGCCGCGATGATCATCTCATCTTCGACGATCAGGATAGAGGTAGCCTTTTGATCCATAGTAAATGCTCGGTGTGTGAACGGTCTGATTGCTAAAATACGGGATTAGAAGGAAATTCTTCGGTCAATGTAGTGCCTTTTTCGGTCAACCAGAGTCAGGGTTCGGTCATTTGTCGAGGTAAGGAAGCCAGCGTACCTGTACTTTCAGAAGGAAAGGAATTGAACGGGCGTTCAACACGTTCTTCTTTGAATAATATCTTTGCTATGAAAACAATGTACCCAGCCTTACTTGGAACTGTTTTTTTTCTATTTCTAACCCAAATTAGTAGGGCGCAGGTTACTACTTCGGGGGATACGATAACCTATAATACTGGTAACTTCTCCGTACTCATTACAGGTTTACCAACTTCTGCAGGATGTAGTACGGCCAATGGTACGGGCATTTATACGGGTGATCTCAACAATGCTGGTGGTCGGCAAGCACAGGTTACGAGTTGTGCATCGCCGGATCGTCTGCATCACTTGGTTGAGCGAGGCAGAAATTATAATGTGCGCATACAAATCACCTCCAATAGTATTGGATATGGTGTGCCATTTGTTCGCTTTTTTGATAATGCAGCTAACCCCGGTAATACATTTATCATTGGGTCAGTACCTGCAAACCTTGGTAATAACACCTTTCAGTACACTTTGAACACCACTAATACCAGTGGACTTGATGCCGCCTGCTTACGCATTTCTTTTACCCGTTGCGTAGCTGGTTGTAATGATATTTTTGTCCAAGATGTAATTGAGGCAACTGAATTGACAATCCCCATCTACGTGACCGGGCCCAGTACCCAGGACCCAAACGGAGCGGTAGCGATCATCGACTCCATCCGCTCACCAGCCATTCCCTACCTGGTACTCCACGATCCTCCTGGCGATAAGAGTTCTACGACCTTCGAAACCGGCGAAACCTATTGCACTAATGTGGAAACCCGTACGGAGGATTCCCAGACCGAAGAAGTAGATCTGGGCTTTCGTTTTGGCTTCAAGGGCGATGTGGGTTTCATCTATACCGTCAGCCTGGAGGTTTACAACCAATTCAATTTTGAATGGGACCAGACCTTTACCCGCACGTCCAACACCACCCACGAAGTTTGTGTAACCAATAAACAAACCCGGAGTACGCCCGATGATGCCAATACGGGGATTAGACCCGGTCAGAGTTATTTCCTGGGCCGCAGTACCATGATGCTGTACGGCACCTACGATGCCTGGTATTTTGAGGATTGTAAGCTAAAATTCGGCAAGCGTCTGGTGATGGGCCCCACCGATGACGATTCGGTGGAAAACTTCTTTTTTTCGGAAGACCAGGTAAAAGAGGAAATCGCCAAAGAGCAGGCCGTAGCCAATGATCCAAATGAGACCGTGTACCGCCGGACCTACGCGGAAAACCAAGCCGATCTGTGGCAGCAGATGCTGGATAAGAATGCCGCCAACAAAGCCAATGGAAATTACGGAAACCAGGAGTGCTTCGCACCTGGTGCCCCAGCTGGTCGTTCCAATACCTCCACCGAAACCAATTCCTATAGCCTGGATATTGACTATACCTTCGAAAACAGTACCGGGATCGAATTCTTCCTGAATGCCGGTGGTAATGGTTTTCAAACCAGTTACGAAGTCACGACCCGGCAATCCTTTGGAGAAGGGGTTACCCAATCGGCATCCTCTACCCGGACGGTAGGTTATACCATCTGGGATGACGATTCCCTGCCCGAAAACATCTGTGTGGAGGTAGCGGATGACCCCGATTATGGCACGCCTATGTTCCGACTGGGTAACCAATCGAGAACCTCCCGTCCTTACGAGGGTGGATACCAAATCGATCAACCCAGGGTGGAAAATGGCGAACCGGGCTGCCCGAACGATTATGTCAATGTCATCAATGCGCCACCGGGGCAACCGCTGGAAATCCCACTGGAAATTTGTAACGATAGTGATTTTCCCCGTTCTTACGAGTTACGTCTGGTCAATACGTCCAACGACAACGAAGCCCTGGTTACGATGAATGGGGTGAGCCTGGCGCTCTCCGCTTTCCCCTTCCAGGAAATCCCCGCCAATACGTGCTTGACCCGTAACCTAATCGTTACCCAAAGGGATGCCCAAACGCTGGATTATAAAAACCTGCGCCTGTTCCTGGCTCCCGAGATGCAGTCCGATTCAACAGTACGGGAATTCATCAATGTAAGCGTTAGTTTTGGTAACGGGACCATCGACCGCTGTGCCCAGGATAGAGATTTCGACAACACCACTGATGCCCAGGACAATTGCCCGGATGTATCCAATCCAAATCAAATGGATTCCGATAACGATGGGCTGGGTGATGCGTGTGACAATTGCCCCAATACATCCAATGCCAATCAATTGGATACGGATATGGATAGCGTCGGGGATGTGTGCGACAATTGCCCCAATACCCCCAACAGTGATCAGGCCGATGGGGATAATGATGGCGTCGGAGATGTCTGCGACGATTGTCCAACCCTGCTGGATGAATTTATGGAAGATACAGATGGAGATGGACTGGTTTGTGATAATTGCCCCACCGTACCCAATGCGGGCCTGCACTTTGACGGGGAGGATGACGGCATTAATTACAAAGAACGGTATGATTTTGCCTTAGACAACGTGGCCGATGAGTTCGCCTACGAGTTTTGGGTAAAACCCGAAAGGGCTATCCCGGCCAACGAGACCGAAACCAACTTGACGAATTCTACCTCCTTCAATAATTTCAGTGTGGATATTCCCTTCGTGTTTTATCCCTCCTGGGAACCCACCGGGTTCGACATGAAGGATACCGTAGTGGTTGGGGTAGCTGTTGGGACCAACGGGGTCTTGGTGATGGAACGTCGGGACCGGGAGGTTTTCCGTTCGGTACTGGTGCATTACACACCCATTTCCGATTGGACCCACATAGCGGTTTCCGTAGATCGGGGCCAGACACGTTTATTTGTCAATGGAGAATACCGTGCCAGTGGTTGGCTCACCTCGGAATTCAACTTATTGGTGCCATCTTACGAAATTGGAAGCACCAGTGAATCCTTCTACGCACAGCACCAATTCAAAGGAGCATTAGATGAGGTGCGGGTTTGGGGCACCAACCGCATCACCGAGGAAGTTCAGGCCAATTTATTCAAGGAGCTTATCCAGGGAGGGGACTTAAAACTGCATCTGGACTTTAACGAAGGCATACCCAACGGGAATAACGCCTCAGCTGGTAGTCCAACCTCGGATATAGACTACAATAACTTTTTCTATTCCGGATCGACTTCCAATTATGTGGTCGGCCCACCCATTGAAAACTACGATGGCGACAACAACAGTGTGGGTGATTTCTGTGCTGACCCCGCTGCGGTGTTAGATGATGATAACGACGGGTTACGCAATAATGTGGATGACTGTGACAATCAACCATTATTAGGTATTCCATTTGACGGGAGTGATGACTTTATATCGATTCCAAATTCAGCGACTCTGGCACCGACCACCAGCCAAGCCATTACTTTTGAATGTTGGATCCGGCCCACAGCCAACTCCAGTGGCGTAATCGCATCCATGTATCAGAACTTTAATTCGGGGGCTTCCAACTTCTTTATCCGGCGGGATGCCGATGGGAAGATCACCATTACGGGTAATGGAACGAATGTAATGACCTCCACTACGACTACACCTTTAGGTACCTGGTCTCACTTGCGCATTGAATTAAACAATAGCGGACCTGCTCCTACCCGAATTTATATTAATGATGTCATCAGCGAAAGTGGCAGCCTGAATTACAACACCACCAATGGTGGCCAGCCTTTATTGATTGGTAGGTTAGGCAGTGGATCCAACTATTTTGAGGGCGACATTGACGAGATTCGTATTTGGGAAGGGGTACAAAGTATGGACCGTAATGCGATCCTGACCGGGGATGAGGCTGGTCTGTTGGCCTATTACGATGGCAACGAAGGCGACCCCAGCATCAACGCCAGAGATTTTGTTACGCTAAACGATAAAACCGGAAATGGGAATGATGGTGCATTCCAAAATTATTTATCAGTCGGCGAAAGAGGATTGGTATTTGACGGGCTCAACGATTATGTCAGTGTACCAGATGCAGATGAAATTTCTTTACTCGGTGATTTCACCCTGGAATGTTGGGTGAATGTGCCCGATTTCATCAGCTTCCGATCTATTGTAGGTAAAACCAACGGAGTGAACAGCCAGCCTTTTCCCTTCGATTATTATTTATTACGTCCTTCCGGCATACCCAGTGTATTGGTCGGTAACGGAGTCTCTTCGCAAGTAGTCAATGCCACTAATGCACCGGCGGCTGGTCAATGGGCGCATATTGCCGTGGTCAAAAGCGGCACTACGGTTACCCACTACCTGAACGGTCAGCCCAACGGATCGGGAACCATCACCACGGCGGCCGCTGATAACAACTCCACTATGCTCATCGGCGGCCGGGCCGACCAGGCTATCTGGATGAAAGGACGGCTGGATGACCTGCGTATTTGGGACGTAGCCCGCACTGGAACTCAAATCAATGACAATTACACCCAACGACTGACAGGCTCCGAGAATGGCCTGGTAGCCTATTACCCGCTAACCGATGTTCCAGGGTTTACGCACATTGATCAATCCGGGACGGTGTATGACCGGACAATGAATACAAACGACGGAACAGCCCTAAATTTTGGAACTATTCCAGTAAGTACAGCTTTAACCTACGGTGCCCCCGTTTCCGGTACCGATTCCGACGGCGACGGCGTAGGAGACCGCTGTGACTTGTGCCAGGGCGATGATGCCACCGGTGATACCGATATGGATGGTATCTGTGATGATATCGATCCAGATACGCCCGTTGCCTGTGATGGTACCGTTATTTCCATTGATGCTATTAATTACAATGGCAGTACCAACGTAAGGGCCAGTGAGACGATAACCACGAATGGATCAGTGGTCGTACCCGACGGTGCCGAAGTAGCCTACACGGCAGGAACGTCCATTACGCTCCGACCCGGCTTTACCGCACAGGGCCTATTTACCGCCCGCATCGACGATTGTATCCCGGCGGTCATGAATGCCGTGGCCAGCGATTCCACGGAGTTGATGACAGCCCACCAATCCATCGAATGGCGTATTCCCGACGAAGAGATCGGGGAACTGGATATGATGATCTTCCCGAATCCAACGAGTGGCGTGGTGACTACTCAATACTTTTTGCCGAAAGGCGGCCCGGTGCACCTGGTCTTATTCGATACACACGGGCGTTGGGTGAAAAGCTTACTGGAAAATTGGCCCCAGGATCAGGGGCGGCACCAGGTGACCTGGGATACCAGTCAACTGAGTAGCGGATTATACCTGGTACAGATTCGATCGGCCTCCGGCATCAGGGTACAAAAGCTGATGGTCAGTAAGCTCTAATCCTCCAAAAACACCTATTACCGGCAACGATGAGTTTTGGTTTCACTGTACTTCGTGCTGGGAACTCCAAAACTCATCGAGCCAAGTATATACTCGCTAGAAGTGGAATGGGCTTTGCCCATCCAGTCTAAGTGCCAGCTTGCAAAGTGGAAGGATCGTTCCCGGCTCCACTTCGCAAGCACCTTACATCGTGTTAATCCCGGTGAATAACCATCCGGCGCACGCATGACTGCCCGTTTTGTTCCAGCAGCAAGATGTAGATTCCGGGGCGTTCCGCCGCTACTGATAGTTCAAGACGGTAATTACCGGCTGCCTGTCGGGCGGATGCCAGGATCGTTCTCACCTGCTGCCCCTGTAGATTGAACATTTTCAGACGCACGGGCCCCTCCTGCTGAAGCTGGTAACTAATCTGTACGCGATTGTAGGCGGGGTTGGGAGCAATCCGCAGGGTGGATGCAGTCGTATGGCTGTTATGCGCCAGGTATGGCCGGCTTTCCCGGTAAGCTGATGGTGCGGATAAGGTACAAAGGTCTGTAACCTGGGCAGAGAAATGGGCACCGGCCTGCACCGAAAAGCCGGCTCGCAACACAATGGTTTCTCCGGCCAGCGCAGTGACCGAATCGCCGGCATATACCCTACCTCCAGACAAATCGAAGGTATCGAAAGAGGCATAGGTGCCGGCGGAGAGCGTATCCAACGCACCAAGGAACAGCGGCTCGTACACAATGCTGTCTCCGGCTACGGAAGTACAGGGATCGGGATAATTGGTTTCCAGGGGGCCAATATCGGGCGTAGCCCCTTGCTGCCGCGGCATTTGGTCGTAATCAACCGCATAACCCAGGTCGAGTCCAGCATCTATGGCGGGTGATCCCGTCTGTGGTTGGTAGTCTCCTCCCGCCTGATCAAGGAATAGCGGATCACCAAAAAGATTACCGGCAATAGTGTTGGTATCGACTCCATTCAGAGCATTAAAGGCTGCCACGGAATAGTGGGTGGCACTATCCCGTACAAAGACAAAGTTGGAATCACTTTGACTGTGATAAAACAGGTTATTCTGTATGACATTTCCACCAACCCCAGTCGTGTCCGGGTCGTACAGCTCCATGCCGGTACCCACGGCGTAGCGTTCGTCGTAGGGAGCCTGCCCCACCTGATAGATGATATTGTTGCGGATTTGGTGTCCTTTTACCGTACCGGACCATCCGAAGCTGCGGATCTGAAAGGCCGCTTCGTCGGTGTCGATGATGAGGTTGTGATCGAATTGATTATCCTGACTGACCAAATTGGCTCCATAAATACCCATGGCGAAGGCAAAGGCGGTCGGCTGCTCTTTACTGGGCGAATTGCGCATGCCGACAATGATATTGTGGTGCACCGCATTGTTATTGCCGTTCACCTGTGCCGTGGTGCGGCAATCTTCAATCAGATTACGGTAGAATTCGTTATCCCTACATTTATTGAGCAGGCCGTCCATGCCTAGCGGATGCGCATAGGGGATATCGGGGGCGGTGATATAGTTATCGTGAATGTGATTATCGTACACTCCTTCGGCATCACTTCTATTACCCAGCAGTTCGAGGGCGTTATGGGCCCAGTTGGTAAAGGTGTTGGCAAAAATGGAGCAGGAGTGAGCACCATAAAACAGCTTTAATCCATCGCCACAGCCACGCTCCGAACCGCTGCCGTAGAAGAACGTAAATCCGGAATCAAAGGTGTTGTCCCGTACAGTTATGAATGCCGCCGCTCGACGTACCCCCGATAAATCCTGGTCGATAATGGTCAGTCCGGAGTTGGCACTACGGCCCAGAGCGCATTGTCTGACCACGATATGTTGACTACCCCGTAGACTGAGCGATGCACCCCAGCCTCCACGAATATCCAGCTCATGGAATTCCAGATAGTCGGATGCAAAAACCTGAGCCGTTTCAAAGTGAAGGCTACCTTCAATCCTGCCGTATTGGGAAGCTGGATTTTGTGGGGATAGTAGATATAACGTGGTGTTGGACGCATTCCAGTACCACTGCCCAGTTGCGCCCGTATTATCAGCAATCCCTAAGTCCTGGAATTCATGAGCTCGCAGTACTTCTGTGCTGTCCAGGAATAAACGCCCCGGACTGCTCGGCAGCTGCATTTGCCAAACGCCGGCTTCCCCTTCTGTCCAACTCTCCGGCTGATCCGAACCGGGGAGAATTCCCCGCCCGGAAAGGATGGGTAAAGGGTCGGTGGGATCACCATAGGCACCGTAGACAATGGGTTGTGCCATGGTGCCAGAGGCATCGATATACATTTGTAAACCGGGCCATACTTCTCCCCGTTTGAACAGAAAGGTGTCGCCGGGTGCCGGAAAGGCAGCGCGTACTTTGAAGTAATCTTTCCAGGCGGTGGCTGGGCTCAATCCATTATTTCCGTTGGCCCCGCCGGAGTAGTCGAGGTAATAGGTTGTGGCTGGCAGCGCAATAGCGCAAAGCAACAGCAGCAATAGCAGATAGACTTTTTTCTGGGTCATAGGACGGTATTTTCAGCAGGGTTATGCTCAAATATGGTCGTGGGAGATGTTCACTATTTAGGTGCATCTGCACGACCATATCCGGCAGTAATCCCCGTTTACGGGTAGTCCTATAGGATATCTGTTTTTTTAGCCTTACGGCAAAAGAGTCTAGAACTTGAGTTTTTCGTCTTTATCCCACAGGCCCCAGTAGGCTCCCACATCTCCTTCGTCACCTGTTTTCCAGGATTCGTCAAAGGAAGAGAAATAAAAGGTATCGATATTATTATCCTGTGTCCATTGTTGGATATTCAGAAAGTAACGCAGTGCGTTTTCCCACGATGGATGTGCGTCGTCGAGCCCGGTACCCTGTGTGGGCCAGCCGGTTTCGGTGATGATCACCTGTTTGCCCTGAGCAGCGTGCAAAGCCTGATAGTACATTTGTTGGATATGTACCAGAGAATAGTCGATATGGCAACCTTCCCAGTAAGGATAGCAATTCGCCAGGATGACATCGCAGGTCTCCGTAATGCGCGGGTGATTACTAAATTCATAGTAGGCATCCACGTAGCCGACAGGAATATGAGGAACAGCTTGCTTAACCTGATTGATATAGTCCAGCAGTTCTTCTTCATTTAGCTCATTGCGATAGAGCACTTCATTCCCCACGGCGGCAATATCCACATAGCCATCGCGAGCCGCTTTTATCAGCCCTTCGATTTCCTTTTCATTCAATTCCTTATCATCGCTCAGCCAGGCGCCGACCAGTGTTTTGAGGCCAAATTCACGAGCCACTTGAGGGATCAGCTCATTGCCTTCTACACAGGAAAAGCTGCGCACAGCCTTGATGTGCGGGGCGATAATAGCCATCCGGCGCCTGATCTGCTCCTCGGTAAGAATACTTCCGGGCTCCTGCCCTTCTTCGTAGGCACTGAAGCAAAGTCCATACAATCCATTCTTTAGGACATCGTGAAAAAATTGATGCTGTTTTTCCACACTCTCATGGGTAATATTGATCCCCTTAAGTCCTTCTCTTCTTCCTGATCTTATTGACATATTTTTTTATTGTTTAACGACTTCACCACACCGTGTATGAAGTAAAAAAAGTCTAAAATAATCAACGAAGCACCTTATGACAGGTATTTGGGGGCTTCGTTTTTATCCCACAGTCCCCATTGCGTACCTACTTCGCCTTCATGAACGACCTTCCATGACTCATCGAAGGAAGAAAAGTAGAAAAGGTCAATCTTTTCTTTTTGCGCCCATTTTTGGGTATTGATGAAATACTTCATGGCATTCTCGGGGGAAGGTATGGCTTGCAGTACCTCCTCGCCCTTACTTGGCCATCCGGTTTCGGCAACAACCACCTTTTTACCCGGTGCCGCCTGGGAGATGAGCCGATACATTTGCTGCAGATAAGCAAGAGCATGCTTATTATCAGCACCTTCCCAGAAAGGGTAACAATTGATCAGCACCACATCGCAGGCCTCGGTCAGGTCAGGATTATCCAGGAATTGGTAGTAGGCATCCACATAGCCGACCGGCACCTGTTTCGAAACCGTATCTTTTACCTGCTGCAGGTAGCGTATCAATTCCTCTTTAGGCAGCTCCTCCCGCAACAGCACCTCATTTCCAACCGTAGCAATATCGACTAATCCTTGTTGGGCTAACCCAATCAAAGCATTAATTTCCCGTTCGTTCCTTTCTTTATCTTCGCTAATCCACGCCCCAACAACAGTTTTAAGGCCTTTGTCGCGAGCAATGCGGGGGATGAGCTCATTCCCTTCCGTACACGAGAACGAGCGTATCCAACGCGTATGCGGCATGATGATATCCATACGCCGGCGAATCTGTTCTTCGGTTAGTATATCTCCGGTATCCTGCCCTTCTACGTAGGGGCTAAAGCAGATACCATGGATCCCCTGTTCGAGGGTGGAGGCGAATAGCGACCGAAGATCCGCCGTCGAATGCCGGCTAAAATCCATACCAGCCACTCCGTTTAAGTGGAGTGCAGCCCCTTGCATCGAAAGCAACTTTCCTGGCAGGTAAGCAGATGACGCCTTCTTGGCTTTCTTTCTGCGATCGATAGCGGCCCGTGTTTGGTTTGCCTTTTCTTCGGTTATACTGTAATCTTTCATCACCCAAATCGCAATCACTGTCCCCACTACAGGGAAAAAGCAGAAGAAAGCATGTAATGCGTCTACCGCTCCCTGTTGCTCTGTCGTTGGTAAAGAAGGATCAAGGCCAACCAAAGAAATGGTCAGACCACTCAGTCCTCCGGCCAAAGCAAATCCTATTTTTACCATCCACCAGTAAATAGCACCAAACGTTCCTTCTCGCCTTAATCCGGTATTTAGCTCATCTACATCGAGAATATCCGCAGTCATGGACATCATAATGGTAAACAGGCTACCGATACCAAAAGAGAACAGAGGCAAGGCGAAGATGTACAAATATGGTTTTCCGGGGACAAACAAGAAATACAAGGCGGTGTAGCCTAATATGGAAATGGACTGCGACACTAAAAACGCTTGCTTTTTACCTATCTTTTTGGACATCCAGGCCACGATGGGGATAACGATAAAGGTCGTCCCCAGAGCGCTCAGAGAACCAAACAAAGTCACCCATACGCCCGCATCTCCGGCGTTCCCATTGAATAGCTTATAGACAATGACAAAAAAGGTGAGCGCCGCTACGGTGTTGAAAGAACCAAAAATCAGAAACGTGGTCACGCATAATTTTCTAAACTCCCTCAGCTTGAACGCCTCTCGAAAGCCATCTAATATCTTGGTAAAGCTGGCACCTATGTTGCTGGCGTTCATGGGCTCGTAATCTTTATCCAGCGTAGACTTGCTTTTGATGAAGATTGCGGGTACCATGGCACAAATAGCACAAGGGATACCGACCCAAATGGCGAGGCTGCGTGTGGCTACCTCCGCCGAGGGAAACCAGTCCGGATCGTACATGATAATCCAGAACCAGGGAGCGATCACCCATGCCCATTGCCCTATCCATTGGGCAACGGCCATGATATTGGTTCTTTCGTGAAAATCGTCGGTCATCTCGTACCCCATAGCCACGTAGGGTACACTGAAAATGGTGAGTCCCAGATAGAAAACAATAGACCAAAGAAAAAAGTACCAGAAATTGTAGGAGAGTGAATTGTCGATATAGAGTTGCCACATAAAGATGAAAGCAATGCCCATCATGATCGCTCCCAGCATCACATACTGCCGGCGCCTTCCCCAGCGCGATTTGGTATTGTCTGAGATGAAGCCCATGATAGGATCGGTAAAGGCATCAAATATTCTGGGCGCTACAAATATCGCTGCCCACATGAAGCCGGTAAACTTCAAATCTTCGATCAGGACCACCATGAATATCCCTAAAATGGCCGGAAACATCTGATTGGCGAGCATCCCCACCCCGAAGGCAACTTTTTGCCCAAAGGGCACCTTACCACTACTAGCTGTTGTTGTATTACTCATCACTGCTCATTTATTGCTTGATCAATATGGTTTGAAGTGCTCGACTGCTGATGCTCAGGTTAGTGATTCGATCCTCAAGAGTCAGCGAAAACGATTTATCCTCTTGTGTGGGATTAAGTATGACTATGGCGATAGATCCGTCCGGGTTGCGCGCGGCCGTGGTCATCAGGTCGTCACTCTTGGAAAGGCTGTGGCCGATGCGCTTGGCTCCGGGGCGGATGTATTTACTAAAGTGGGCCATAGTATAGTACAGGGGCGTAAAGTAAACTTCGTCCTGATCCGGGTCAACAATGACCGGCGCCACGCACCAGTTCTCGAACCAGTTCGGACCACCCTGCCGGTTGAGGACCATGTTCCAATCGACCCAGCCATCGACCCAGTTGTTGAGGCAGCCGATAATATCGCGAGCATAGCGGTAGACCGGTACGTATTTAGGGTGCAGGTATTTGTCTTCTTCCGGGGCCCAATCCCAACCCCAGTCGGTAGCTTCTTTTGACCAGTACCATTCGTCATTTTGCCACTTCGGTACCTCGGCATCGACACAGGCTTCCGTTTGGATCAGGTGTTTATCGGGGGCTTTGCGGTGTGCGTACTGCAATTCTTCGGGAAATACTTCATAGGTACTGGCGTACCAGTGGATGGCAGTACCGTCGAAATATTTGGCCGTCGCTTCGTTCTGGTACATATCATCTACCCACTCTTTCAGGTGCTCCCGGTTTTGGTCGTATCCGAGGAGCTTCACGTCGTGTCCATCCGCTTCTAACCTGGGGCCGAGGTAGTTCTGTACAAAGGCCGTCATTTCTTCCGGAGTGAAATGCATACTCTCCCAGTTGCTGTCGTTCCCCAGAAGCTCGTTCTCTACCGTGATCCCCCAGATATCGATGCCTTCATTCTGGTAGGCCGTCAGATATTTGGAAAAGAAGAGAGCCCAGGTATCGCGATATTCCGGCAGCAGCTTGCCGCCCCGCCAGTCGTTATTGGTTTTCATCCACGGTGGCGCGGTCCAGGGGGAAGCAATAATATTGAACCCATCCTGAGAAATCGCCATGGCATCCTTGATCATCGGGATGATATCATCCCGATCTTCCTCGATAGAAAAGTTTTGTAAGGAGGTATCCCCAGCCACCGGTGCGTAAGAATAATTACTCAGGGAGAAGTCACTAGAGTTAATGTGGGTGCGCGTAAGCGAATAGCGGGCTCCTTCATCACCAAAATAGGCTTGTAGAATGCGGTTCCTGTTTTCGGTACTTAGCTCATTCAGCAGATAGGCCGAGGCCTCGGTGAATGACCCCCCAAAACCGGTAATGACCTGATAGGTAGAATCGGGGAATACCGAAATTTTTACCGTAGGATCCGCAGAAGTAAAGTCTGTACGTGGGGTCAGCTGATTACCACTGGCCGAGGTTTCGTAGACCTCCACTTCCAGGTTTTTCTCCGAACGACAGGCTCCAAGCATAAGCATGAGAATTAGGGGCAGGTAGACTATGTATTGTGTTTTCATTAGATCATACTTTTTGGGCGAAAGCCTAAGCATATTACATCGGCTTCACGGGTGGTAGTAAGACTTTTTTCATTAAAGCTTCTTTATCGCCGTTATAGGTTTTAGTAATTTCGTTACCATCCCGGGTCAATCCATCGAACACTTTCTGATCTACCATATCCCAGAGCATGTATTTTGCCTGACCATCGACGGTAAACAATCCAAAATGATTTTCTGAACCACGAGGATTCATAGCGTCTTTCCAGGGCTCATCGAAGGCCTCGAAGTAGAAGCACGCCATACCTTCCTCACGTGTCCACTCTCGCATACGCTGGTAATAGAGTGCTTCCTTATATTCATCAGTAGCGTGGGAACCTTTGGGGCCATAATAACCAGTAGAGACACTAGCCCAGCCAGTTTCGCCGATATGGATAGGCTTGTCGACGCCCAGCCCCTTCATATAAGCAGCCACACTATCGTACTGCGTCCGTGCATAGTCGGCAGCCCGGTCCATAGCCGCAGCAATTTGCTCCAGTTTTGGCAGGTCCGTTTCCGTTTCCGCTACGCCCCAGAAGGATGGATTGTAATGGGTGTCGTGCATAGGATACGTATGCATGGAGATGAAGTCGACGGCCCGGATTAGTTTGTTCAGGTCTTCGACATGGTACTCTGCGCCACCGCCCCCCCAGGAGGCAAAATTGTCAGAGCTGGTAATCCAAAGACCTGTGGGAAGTTCGCCGGATGCTTTAAGTTCCTGAAGGTGGTTGACCCACTTCAGGATTACCCATGGCTGTACGTAATAGCTAGCCGCCCACTTGACCATGGCTTCATTACCTACGGCAATGACTTTGACAATATCAGGGTATGCTTTCGCTAAATTTACGGCACGCTCAATTTCTGCGGCATTTGCTGCTTCGTCTTCAGCGTCATGATTAGGGTGTTCAGTCCAGGCCCCTGCGCAGTCAATCCAGGCTCCTAACATGACGTACATTTCAAATTCCGGATCAGCATCCTTTAACTCCCGGATGGCCTTGATAACATTGGTGGCATGAGCCAGTTTTGTATTGTAGGTACGCAGTACCTTAATACCCATAGCACTCATGATGAGCATATCCTCCTTAAGTTGGGCGATGGTCGGTTGAATATCTCGACTTTTTTGGCGGTAACCACCGTAGGATATAGCTAAATAATCGGGGTTGCCTAAAATATCTTGCGCCATAATGGTTGTCGTAGTATGAGATTGGGCCGTATCCTTTTCGGTATCTTCCGTGCACGATGGCAGGAAGAACATCGCAAAAAAAAGAGCGGCAGTGATGATTTGATATCGGAAAGTCATAATGATAATTTTTGCCCAAGTACTTACCGTAATTGGTCAGGATCCAGATGAACGGTAAGTTGTTGGACATCATCGGTTCGCCAAAATACCTGATGGCTTAGGGTGGTGTTTAATTGTAGACTATCTACGGATTCCGTGGTATCGTCCGCCATCAGAACCTCAATTCGATTCTGCTTGGCTATCCGATACACTATGGGCACCTGACAAAAGGTAAAGGCAAGGGACTCTGCCGACAAGGAAAGGGCTTGTGGCTGACCATTAAGGCGTATGTAGTTAAAGTCCACTTGCTGGGGCAAAAACTCTACTTTACGCAATAGACGAGGATCGAATTGTAATTTACCATCACGGATGGTTACGCCAAGTTCACCAAAGCGACAAAGAATATCCTCTTTAACCTGGCCGGTCATCCCCGGTTGCTGTGCCCCCTTACCGGCGGGCGTATGGGAATACGGATCGGTGGGAAAAGCACCGTATAGTGCGGGCGACTTATGTACGCCAATACCCTCATTGATTTCATAATAGTGCTCTAGCAAACGTCCTGTCACCTCCTTAGAGGCATTGCTATGAATAGCCTGCCAGCAGCACTCCTGCACAGCCAGTAGCAATTTAGACACCATATGCCAGTAAATAGAGCCCAGACCTTCGTACCCGAAGAATGTACCCGAGCGCCCGGTAAATGCCTTGTGGTTAAAGATTTTCTCGAAAACACCCAGTATTTGCTTTTTCTCGGCACGGACCAGGGCTTCGTAAGTAGCTGGTAGCTCATCTAATGCCCGACGTAAGTCTGCGGCATTACGGAAATCACCATTGAAGTGATACGCACCGGTGACATCCTGGGTGATAACCCGCCGGTTACCATCCGCAACCAATTGGCTAAGTAACCGCGAGGAAGTAACCGCCTCATCCGGGATGCGATTCTTTTCCATAAAACGAGGCAAATCTTTATCGGGATATAAAATATAGCTGTACTGATCTTCCCGGAAAAGTTTACTGGCTTTTAGGCCATCCAGTACGCTAAGGGCTTCTTCGGGCGACAAGTAACCGGAGCTCAGTACGGCAACTTGTCCTTCCAGCATTTCACTGAGGCTAGCAATTGTAGCTGTTTCATCCTCCTCGACCGACACTAAGTTGTAGGCATGGTAGAGATTGTCCGCACGCTTATTAGCCTCGATGGAGCGATCCATGTATTGCAGGCTAAGTTCCACCAGTTCGCTAACCGTATCCAGGGAAATGGATTGTTTTTTGCCAGAGAACGCCTGATCATAGATGCGGGAACGATAGTCGCCAGCTGCCTGACCAAGCTCACTTAGGATGCGGTAGCGGTCACCATCACTAACCTGACCGTCCAGCAAATGACGGTTCTTGTCAAGGATGCTAAGTACGCTCTGGAAGAAGCCGCCTAACTCTTCCGAGACAGGCACCTCCTTTGCTTCGGTATCGGCAAACACCTGATGGAAAAATTGCAGGAAGCGACGCAAATAGTACAGCGTTACCATAGAGACGCCGTTTCCGACCAGAGCATTATTTGCATCATTCCATTCGGGACGCTGTGTGTTCATCCAGATACCACCTTCAGGAATAAAGTTGGACAGTTTAGCCAGTAACGTGGCCAATATTTTTTCCAGGAAATTCACCCGGTATATAGCACCGGATTGATCCTGCAGCAAGGCACCATCAGCCCCTATTTCAGCTCTTCGCTTTCTGATGTCATGATCGGATGCCAGATCAAACTCGATAGTATCCTTGGGGTCTTCCAAAATATCGGCGAAAGGCTTGATGCGGTAGGGTACGTTGGCGTAGACGAATATATCCTGTTCGAAATAAGTAGCGAGCGTCCCCGGAGCATAATCCTCCAGGAATTCGAGAAATTTCAGCAGATAGATAATTTGGTGGTCGCCCCAGTAACCGATATACGACCAGGGATCATCGGGCTCGATCGTTTCCCAGTCGAAGCCATCCTTGGTAACGCGATAGGGGTTATACCCATCGAAGGTAGTGGCATTGACAAACTTGTGAATCATATTCTCGATAAACCCGGGGTAAGAATAGGCCAGGGCTTCCCAGTTCTGAAAAATATCGCGCCAGTTACCCTCGTAATCCAGTATTTTTGATCCGTCGTTCTCGTCGCGGGTGTTAATGGAAAATTTATTCCACGGGCGGCTGGGGTCGCCATGGCGCCGGCTAAACTTAAGCGGCAGGTATTCCATCGCCAGCCTTTTAAAGTCAGCCTGACTACTTTCCTCGATAATTTTCCGCAGCTCCGGCAGGGCAAATACTTTGGGCAGGGCATTCAATTCGCTTTGTATGGCCTGCGGAACTTTGGCATTCGCCTTGGTCAGATAATTGGTGAAGTCTCCTTTTTCAATCTGATAATTCTGATCAAAGATCCCACCGCGCATAATATTGAACAACACATTGGAGAAATGCCGCGAATCGCGCAGGGGATCTGCGGTCTTTTGCAGACCATCGGCGGCAGCGTCCAGCTTTCGTAGGCGACGTTTTCCTTCTGCGATGTCTTCTTCCACCGCAGCCATCAGATCAGCCGGTTTCTTCAGCATTTGGGCTAACCGGGCAATAGCTACGTGGTCTTTATTGACATCAGCAACGACCATCCATTCCTTTTTCGCGGAAGCGGCAAGTTCGATATCCGCCCGCACCAGATAAGCGCCTTTTTCACCCCGTACATCTGTTTCCTGGGTTAAGGATTGTCCCTGACGGAAGGCTTTCAGTTGACGGTCGGACAGAAGGTGTAGGGTATTGTCCAGGCCGACCGACCAGACTACATTCGCTTTTAGAGCCTCACTCGGTTCGGCCCGGTCGATAATGATGGCGCTGAGCGCAAAAATTCCCAGGCCGGTGTCGGACTCGAGCTCACTTTTTTTGTAGGCATCCACCAGGTTGCTCGAAGCGTTTTGTAAATCGCTGGGGACACCGTAAGGCATGATATTCTGTAAGCCATCCAATATCTCCACCTTGCGTGTATCCTCCGTATCATTAATCAGCGTAGATTGGCGGACGAAGCCAAATTTATCGCTGGACTTCCAGGCATAGCGAAAGGTCAGGCCCAGATCGTGATTTATTTCTTCAAAAACTACCTTATTGCCGTATCTGTGCTTGTATAGATTGCGGGTAATCTGGTACAAGCCTTCCATGCGACTGGAGAAGGGCTCCCAAAGATGCTTGTTGTCACCCTGATTTACGCGAACAATCGTTTTACTTCCGGTAATTTCGGCCGATTCCGTGATCTTATCGTCGGTATAATAGGGAAACAAGGCATATTCTGCATTTTTCCGTCCGGCGGTTAGTCCACCATTACTGGAAATAAACAACCAGTGGTTTGAATCACTGACGATGCTCATAAAGAATGGGCGTATAGCATCGCTGTTGGAAATCTTAAAATAAAGCTCATTGTTCAAAGTCACCTGCTGTATAGAAGTATCCTTGGCAAGGTCAGTAGTTGTCATACTAAGCGTATTTGTCATTTTTTCTAGTTATCGACGGCACGGTATACACGGACATAATCTACCAGCATCGTCTGCGGAAAATTCGTTTCAGAAGTCGGAAAGCCTACGTAGTCGCCGCCCACAGCTACATTCAGGATGATGTGAAACGGGTGGTCGTATACCCATTCCCCGGGGACATCATCTGGAGTGACACGAAAGTAGGGCTGTCCGTCAACAAAATAGTCAATATAATTTTCTCCCCACTCGATTGCAAAGAGATGGAAGTCTTTATCGAATCGGTCATTCATAAGGGCGAAAGATTTGGTAAGCGCTTCTCCTGCGGAGTACCCCGGCCCATGAACCGAGCCATGAATGATGTGGGGCTCCTGACCACGGAGTTCCAGGATATCTATCTCACCGCATTGCGGCCAGTCAACCACGTCGATATCGGATCCCAGCAGCCAGAAAGCCGGCCAGATGCCAGGGCCGTAAGGTAATTTGATCCGAGCCTCAAAGCGGCCATATGCCTGGTCGAATAATCCTTTAGTGGTTATTCGACCTGACGTAAAAGCCGAGCCGGCGAAGTTCTCACGGCGAGCGATAATGGCCAGATTGCCATTGCCATCAGTGGAGACATTTTCTGCCCGGTCGGTATCGTATTCCAATTGATTATTACCCCAGTCGGTACCAATATCGAATTGCCAATTTGCTGAATTGGGTAATTCGCCGGCCGTTCCATCAAATTCATCAGACCAGGCCAACTCCCATCTGCGATCGTCAATATCAGAGACTTCGTCATCATCACACCCGAAAGCGGTTAACAACAGGACCGCCAGGCCACTGAAAAGTAAGATCCTTTTCCATTGGCCTGGTCTTTTTTGGTACATTATATAGTGATTACTCATCATGTATCTTTTTAGTTCTGTTTATTTATAGAAGTACAGATTATCCACGAATACCGTACCTTCGCCCACGGGTTGGCCCGCGATAATGTACTGAGCTATATTGGATTTGGTAGTCAGGCCCGGTAAATCCGTGAATGGAATATCAAGGCTAATCCACTCCCCCTGAGCGGGCATATCGAATTCGATCCGGTGCTGCACGTCATCGCCCCCATCAAAGGCGCCATCAGGTCCAAAATCGACCAATACAAGAGCCAATTGCGTCAGGTTAGGTGTCCAAACGTCAATGTGGAAGTGGGTCATTTCACTGGCATCGACCGTATTGGTGGTAGTCTCGATCCCTACAAAGTCAAGGTTGGAGTATTTCTTCGTAGCATTACCGTCAACGGTTACATCTTCGAAGTCGGCCACTGACCAATCAGTACGCCAAAAGTCAACATTCACATCGTCGTAGGCATCACTAAACAGCGAGATCACGTTCGTGGCATCCTGCGTAGGGACCGGAGCGGCCTGAGTGGGCTCGGTGGCGATATTATCGTCTTCTTCAGTATAGAAGTACATGTTGTCTACATAGAGCGTTCCTTCCCCTGCTGGCTGACCCGCCAAAATATACTGCGCAATATTGGATCGGGTAGTCAGGCCCGGTAAATCGGTGAATGGAATATCAAGGCTAATCCACTCCCCCTGAGCGGGCATATCGAATTCGATCCGGTGCTGCACGTCATCGCCCCCATCAAAGGCGCCATCAGGTCCAAAATCGACCAATACAAGAGCTAATTGCGTCAGGTTAGGCGTCCAAACATCCACGTGGAAGTGGGTCATTCCACTGGCATCGACCGTACTGGTGGTGGTCTCGATCCCTACAAAGTCAAGATTGGAGTATTTCTTCGTAGCATTACCGTCAACGATTACATCTTCGAAGTCGGCCACTGACCAATCGGTACGCCAAAAGTCAACATTCACATCGTCGTAGGCATCACTAAACAGCGAGATCACGCTCGTGGCATCCTGCATGGGGGCCGGAGCGGCCTGAGTGGGCTCGGTGGTGACATTTCCGCCGTCTTCAGTGTAGAAGTACATGTTGTCTACGTAGAGGGTGGTGACTCCGGTAGGTTGACCTACCAGAATGTACTGGGCGATATTGCTGGTGGTGGTCAGCCCAGCAAAATCACTCAGAGGAATATCGAGGCTGACCCATTCCCCTGCTGTGGGCATCTCGTAGTTGATTTGGTGTTCGACATCGTCACCTCCACCAAAAGCACCATCGGCCCCGAAGTCGACGAGTTTGATGCCCAGAAAAGTGAAGTCAGGAGACCACACGTCGAGATGGAGATGGGTCATGTTAGACGCATCGACCGGATTGGCGACCGTTTCGATACCCGTGAAATCCAGATTTGAATACTTTTTAGTCGGATTACCCTCAATCGTTACATCTTCAAATTCAGCTGCCGACCAGTCGGTACGCCAGGTATCTACGGGCACATCATCGTAGGCGTCGCTGAAGAGGGAAACCACATTTACCGCATCACGAGTAGGAGTGGGTGCCGCTTCGGTAAGCTCTGGAAGTGGATCTGCTTCAGCCTTATAATAGTAGACATTATCTACAAATATATTGGCCAGATCACCAGATAAGACCAGTTGGGCAATGTTACCACGATTGGTTAGCCCCGTGAAATTCGACAGCGGAATATCCAGGCTGACCCATTCTTCGCTTTGCAGAGTAGGTGCAGTAAAGGTCAATTCGTGCGATGAATCGTCGCCGCCGCCAAAAGCACCATCCGGCCCAAAGTCCACTAAGAGCACATTGAAGGTCGCCGGGGGAGCTGTCATGTCTGGTGTCCAAATATCGAGATGAAAGTGGGTCATCTCACTGGCGTCAATCCGCTCTGATTCGGTCAGAATGCCGACGAAGTTGAGGTTTTTATAGCGCTTTACATCGTCGTCACCGATTTGGACATCGGCCACTTCAGTAGTGGAAAACTCCCAGAACGGATTCCAGGTATCAACCAGGACATCGTCATAAACATTACTGAACATGGAGATTACACTGTCGGGGTCCTGGGGTGGAAGAGGCGCAGCCGTTGGAGGCAATAAGGGCTCGCCTGATGACGATATACGTACGGAGCCATTAGCAGCCAGATCACCTATGGCTCCGGTAACTACCGCCTCACCTGAATCAATAACCATAATTGTTCCCGCCTCATCTACGGTAGCCACAGAAGAATTACTGGAGCTGAAGTTGAAGTAATCAGGGGAAACGGTCATGGTTTGATCTACACCGTTCGGCAGATTGAAGCTCATGGATAAATCAGTCACGGAAACCCGGTCGCCCGTTTCGGCTTCTACATCCCGATCCTCACCACCCTCGATAATCGGTGTAGGATTAGCCAGTGTTCCCAGGTTTTCAAACTTCATTTCGTCAATCCAAAAGGTATAACCCTTGCCATCTTCGGGGCCTTCGGTATAGAAAAACAAGCCGCGTTCCTCGGTCAGGACGGACGGGTTGGGCAGTGGGATATAGTATTTCTGCCAATTGGTATTGATGCTTACGTCAGAAATAGAGGCTTGATAAGTGCCTTCATCCAGATCGTTTCCGAATCCCAACAGATCAATAGTAGCTGCTTGTGAGGCTTTCGCCCAAAAGGTCAGCGCATCGTAGCCTGAAAGATTACGGCCAACGTTCGATACAAAAGCACCACCAGCATAGCTGCCTTCCGGATCCTCGGCTCCGGGTACGGCAAAACGCATGGACGCTTCACCTTCATATACGACATCCATATCAACGTCAAAAGCCGTCACTTTGGAACCTGCAAAAGCATCATAGCTATCTAATCCGGGACCAAAAGCGTCAATAAAAACATCTGGATTTGTAGGAAAGGTGGCTGACTCCAGCTCGTCAAAGTCTCTGGTACAGCCAGCTAAAAGAGCCGAAACCATAAGTCCGGCGAAGAAGTAATTAGTATATATTCGATGGTGTATCATTTCCTTCGTTTTTAGCTTATTTACCAATGTTAAAGTGGATATATGTACGAAGTTCCCATTCCTGTCCGTTGTCGAAGCCGGGAGCTTCCGGGTCACAAACGTGGGCTCCACTGGCATCAAGGGTGTGCGTGGGACAATAACGGGGCGAAAATTCATTTAGGGATCGCCAGGTATACATCAGTCCGGCACGGGTATTTGGCAGGTTGAGCCAAGTGGCTTTACCGACATTGGTCGACAAATCCAGGGTAAGCTGCAGCGGGAAGGTCAGGTTGAAGTCCCGGTGGTAATCAAAGGGCCCCCAATCATTTACCTTAATCATTCCCGTTGCTTTGAATTGCTTATAGATCATTCGAATATCGGCACCGAAACGTTGGAGCAAACGTGGATCACTACCACGTGCCTGGGCGTTCCCCCCGTACATATTGGCAATGAACCCAAAGTCGGGGCTCATCTTAGAGACGATCCGGGCGTGCGCTTCCCATAGATCTTGTGCCGGAACAGCACCGGGGAAAGCAAAAATGGTACGACCATCGGCCAGGATACCAATGGCGGCATCCATGGTTGTCGGATGGTGACGATACACAAACCCCGCGCTGATAGCCAGGGGGGCATCTTCGGCCATGTCGTTATCCCAGTCGTACATCCAGGTTCCCGGGGTTGGGTCCCAGGTAAACAGGATCTCACCGGCGACCATCTCGCGGTTATAGCGCACGGCGAAGGGGTCATCCAGAATATTACGTGGCCGCCCGGGGGCAGGCACGTCTGATGGGATAGGGTCCACTAATGGTTTCTGCCATAAGAAGTTGGGCGCAATTTGAAAATCGCCGACGAGGTAAGTGAACCCGGTCAGGAAATTGTATTGATTTCCACTACCGCTATCTTTCAGGCGCCAGCCGGTAAAGGTACGGGTGTAATCAGCACCACCGTTAGCGACCAAACCCATAGCGGCGCCCTGAGCATACCAATTAAATGGGCCGGAGGAGTAGGTTACTTTGATCTTGCCCCCCCAGGTGTCTTCACTACGAACTTCATCCTGTAATACTTCCGCTTGGCCCTCGGTATCGTTGTACACCTGAAAGGAACGCCCTACCAACGGCTGACCACCCCAGATACCACCAACTTCCAGGCCAACGGGACCTAACTCGGTTTTAGCGTGCAGCGTTACGCGCCGCGTCAGAGGCATAGGAATGGCAAAAGAACTAACCGTATTTGCCAGGCGGTCGATATCTTCGTGGAAGATACCGGTCAGGTCCACCTTGCCAACTGTTCGACTATATTTTACCAGTACCGCCGGGTTCGCAGCCCACCAAAGTTCAGGACCGAAGGCTACCTTTAAGCCATCCAGGGCTTTTTTACCATCTATTTCTACACCAAAGGGCGCTACACCATTATAAATATCTATGTTGGGACCGTAGTTGGCTTCAGGGTAGAGACCAAAAAAGTCCCCTTCGTATCCCCAGTGGTAATGTCCGGTCCGGTAGAAACCTCGCAAATCGTACCAATCGGTATTCCATTCGAATTCAGCCTGGTACAAATTGATGCGATTTAGATCACCGAGCTGTAGGTTGCCCTGAGTGGAGCGGACCGTCTGCACACGTCCCCGATTCTCGTAGAAGATTTCATTGATGGGGTTTTCGGCTACATTACCCAGGATGTTAACCGAAGCATTGAGCCGTATGTTATTGGTCGGGTTAGCTTCTACACCGACAAAGAACGACTGCATATGATCAAAGCCTAATTCATCGGGATATTGTACGGTATTAGGCTCGGGATCTACCGGGGTGCTAATCTTATCGCCACCGGTAATGAAGGTAGTCAACTCCGCCCTCAGGCCACTAAGGCGAACCTTTTTCGTTTCTTCAGCCTGCAGAGCTGCCTGATCACCCCGGGCTTTTAGTACCGCTTCCGTAATTTGGATATCCTGAAAATGCTTGCGAATATCGGCCAGATTCACACCGTTAGCGTAGGGAGCAATTTGGTGTGCCTCTTTCAGTGCATAGTAAGCTGCTCTCGGATACAGGTCGTACAGGCCGCGTGGGTTGGTCGGACCTTTGGCGCAGATACCGAACCATTCTTCGTTCATATTATTTCGACCTTCAACGAAGTCGTTTGTGTAGCCACCATTTGCCCAGGAAGCGTTGGCATCGTGTACGTCCAGATTGGTGGTTTGCCCGTACTTCCACCAGCCATCACTGAACTGAAAGGTGAATCCCCCAATGGAATTATTGGCGAGGCCCATGCCGGCCGCGTTTTCGTAAATCTCTTTCCAGTTACCAACCATATAGTATGCCTGACTGGCCTGGTCTTCTCCGTTCTCCAAAGCATTATAGGCATCAGCTCCAAACTCTGTGAATAGAATCGGCTTTCCGTACTCATCGGCTACTCGCTGAAAGGCATCACCGAAGGAAACACCTCGGTACATATTGGTTCCAAAGATGTCTACGTTCGGGCATTCGTCCACGATGATTTCCAGGAAAAGCAGGTCGCCATTACACATCGCTACCGGATGATTGGTGTCAATGCCTTTCATGATCACCGCTGCCTCGTCGAACAGCTTGTACATGGCTTCTGCCCGAATCGTCGATTGGCGATCTTCAATGGGAATATCTTCCGTTTCGGCTCCTTCCCAAAACAGACCGTAGTTGTTCTCATTCCCCAAAAGGTACAAGAGCAAACCTGGCGTATTCTGATATTCCTGAACCATCGCCGATACCTCGGACAATAGTAGCTCGCGAACCCTGGGATCCGAATACTCGGTATTGGCCATCCATCCCCCATCGATGGTGAGCCCATAGCGGCCAAAGGAGTGGTTAAGCATCGTGTAAATGCCATAGTTCTCGTAGATGTACTGAATCCACTTGGGCTGTATGCCGGTGTACACCCGAATGGCATTTACGCCCATATTCTTTAGCATATTCATTTCCCGGTCAAGGGCAGCTCGAATGATATCATCGGGCTGATTCCAGAGGCTGTAGTTGAAATTGGTTCCAATGGGGAAGTAATCCCAGTTCATCCCATTGACCATAAAATCGGAGCCGTTAACGGTCAGAGTCATGCCCTGACTGTTTTGCTTTACGCTCACCCGGTCAGCCTGGGCAAAAACCGAAATGGTGACTAAGCTTAAAACGATTAATAGGAGGATATTTTTCATAAAAACCTAGGTTTTGGCGCAAGAGCGCATCCCAAAGTAGATGTCTTGATAAGATAGTTTATCAGTCAGCAATCATCGTATGCTATATTAATAAATTTAAACCCTATTGTAAGCAAAATTTGGTTTTAAATACTTTGTAATTCTTTCGCTAATAGACTATACACTACATTATTATTTGGCTTAACTACCCTTGAATCTACGATTGTTATACCACTCACAAGTTGATTGAGGGTTTGCCCAAACCACTTATAATGGGTATACAGGAGTCAGGGAAAGTGTCATTTTATTTTCGTTTTGCCTTCCTAACCGCCCGTTTGATCTTTATTTTAGCAAAGTGTTTTTTTAGTGCACGCGAAGAGGCATCTGCCGCGTAGGGCTCAAACTGATGCACCTTATCTACGATATAATAAGCAGCCCGCGGGTAAAGGGGGTAGAATCCCTCCGCGTCGGTAGGCCCCTTAGCGCAGATACCAAACCACTCTTCGTTCATATTATTTTGGCCTTCCTCGTAGTCTTCTACATATCCTCCATTAGCCCACGATGCGCTCGTGTCATGTACATCGAGGTCGTACTCCTGCCCCACTTTCCACCATCCGTCACTAAACTGAAAGGTAAAGCCGCCCAGAGAAATACCCGTTTTCCCCATACCGGCAGCATGGGCGTAGACTTCCCGCCAGTTGGCTAAAAGGTATTTGGCTTGTGCTGCCTGGTCTTCAGCCTTTTCTTTTGCGTTGTACGCATCCGCACCAAACTCCGTAAACAGTATAGGCTTATTTAACTCGTCCTTCACCCGCTGAAAGGCATCTCCGAAAGAAATTCCCCGATAAATATTGGTGCCGAAAATGTCTACATCCTGGCATTCTTCCGCAATGATGCCGAGAAATTGTAAGTCTCCATTACATATTGCTACGGGGTGCCCGGAGTCGATTTCCTTAATGGCCAGGGCCCCTTCGTTAAATAGTCGATACAGGGACTGGGCCCGCTCGTTTGCCGAGGCACTGTTTTGCGGAATATCCTCCGTTTCAGCACCTTCCCAAAACAGGCCGTAGTTATTCTCGTTCCCTAATAAGTACATTAGTAATCCCGGCGTACCGCGATATTCCCGGGCAAGCTCACGTACTTCCTCCAGTAATATAGCATGTACTCTCGGGTCGGAATAGTCGGTATTGGCAACCCACGAGCCTTCAACCGTCAGCCCATAGCGGCCAAAAGCATGATTAAGCATGGTGTATATGCCGTATTCCTCATAAATGTATTGAATCCATTTAGCAGGGACGCCGGTGTATTGCCGGACGGCATTCACACCGATATCCTGTAAGCGGCTCATCTCCTGATCGAGCGCTTTTCGGATAAAGTCATCGGGTTGATTCCAGAGACTGTAAGTGTAGGTGGTACCAATAGGGAAATAATCCCAATTCATACCGTTAACCATAAAATCACGGCCGTCCACCACAAGCCGGGTACCTGCCTCATTTTGCTCTATAGCAACCTGAGCGAGCCCCGTCGCAGCGACGAGGGAAAAGATAATCGGGAGCCAAACGATTTTCATAAAGATGTATGTGATTGATGATGACTTTCTAAAGTATACCGGCAACGATGAGTTTTGGGATTCCCAAAACTCATCGAGCCGAGCATATACTCGCTAGAAGTGGATGAGCAACGCCCATACCACTTTGTGAGCGGTATAGTATGTTCTGCTTATCTGGGGCTCACCTGGGGCTTATCTTTAAACATAAGATTATTTCCTATCTTCTTTTTCAATAAGAACCCCAACATTTTTTTCACTATCGCCTGGCGTGACTACATCACAACCAAACAAAAAATACTACAAGTGTCTGGTAATTAGCTATATTGCAGTGTTAAAAAACTGCACATGCCTGTATTTCGGCACAACGTACGCTGGATGATATGCCTGCTTTTCATGGTAGGAGCCGGCAGCCTGCAACCTGCGCTAGCGGGTAAGTATCCCATGCAAAACTTCGCGCCCTCTGAGTATCAGGCTGGAATACAAAATATTGACTTTGCGCAAAATCGTAACCTGACCATTTTTGTCGCCAACAACCTCGGTGTACTTTCCTTCAACGGAACGTATTGGACAACACATGATTTTAAGACCGGAAAAAAGAAGCGATCCCTGGCCTTTGACGAACAGACCAACCGTCTTTACGTAGGGTCACAGGGAGAATTTGGGTATTTTGACGAGGACTGGCACTACGTGTCTCTAGTAAATAAAACGCCAAAGGAAGCGCGTGACTTTGATGAAGTATGGGATGTGTTTGTATTAGCAGGCAAAGTCTATTTCTGTACCTTCCGCGGTATTTATATCTACGATGGCCAACAAATTTCTCTACTTGCTCAGGAAGGGGGCCTGGAAAGATCATTCCTGGTGGCGGATAAACTCTTTACGCAGAATCAGCAAGGCCAGCTCTTTGCCGTGGAGGATCATAAGTTGCTACCGTCCTTTCCACAAGGAAGAAAACAGGAAGTTATTGCCGGAATTGTTCCTCAGGATCAGGGCTATATATTATTTTATCATTCCGGACATATTGAGTTCACCACACCTTTTGGCGTAAGCCGTATTTATGATCAGCTTGCCAAAAAACTGGCCGGCACGTACGTCAATCACGTCCGGCTACTCTCCGACACCCGCCTGGTCATTGCCACCCAAACGGCCGGATTGTTCCTCTTTGACCAGCAAACCGGAGAAATAGAAGTCATCAGTACGCAAGAAGGCCTGTCTTCTAATGCCTGTTTGCGTACTTTCCAGGATTTTTCGGGCAATCTGTGGGTAGGAATGCAAAATGGGATCGCCCTCATCGATGTCAATGCCCCGATGCGCATGATCAATCAGGATTTGCGCATTCAGGGAAGTGGTTATGCCGCCTACACAGTAACGGAAGGAACGTATTATACCACATCAAACGGCATCTATTTTCTACAAAAAAATGCTCCTCAGGCCGTTTTCCTGCCCGGTACCGAAGGGCCGGCTTATAGCATTCGCAATATTGCCGGCAAGTTGTACGCAGGGCACCACCGGGGGTTATTTCTGTTAGAAAATGGTGTTGCCAGGCAACTGGCAAATACGGACGGGCTCTGGGACCTTTTACCACTGGAGTCCCACCCGGGATACGTGATCGGAGGCACCTATTCTGGCTTATTTCTCTTCCGGATTAATGAGCGTTTTGAGTTGGAGCCCCGGCAGGAAATTGAGGGCTTTACTGCTTCTACACGCTTTTTTGCAGAAGATGAAAAAGGGGACATCTGGGCCAGTCAATACTACCAGGGATTATACCGGCTGACGTTGTCGGACGACCTGACGAAGGTGCAGGTCAGAGACGTCTCTCAGGCACCCGATTGGCCGGCTAAAGAACAAATTATTTTGAGCCGGGTGGATGATGCCTTGTTTGTCGCCGCAAAGTCGGGTTTATACCGGCTCGATGTCCAGCAAAACAAACTGGTCGAAGCCGGTCTATTCTCTGAAAAAGTCGGTCGTCAGCCCGTATATCTCTTCGACCGGGATGAGCAAAACAATATCCATGTTATTGCGGAGCATACGGTAGGCTTTTTCAAGCAGATTAGCGCGGGTAATTACGTCTTTGTTCCTTCATCCCTGTACCAGCTCCGCTACTATCTGAACAATGACCTGTTGCACATGTCGCCCCATACCGATCGGGGAGTTTTGTTCTCCGCAAACCAGGGTTTCATTCACTACGATCCAACATTAGAAGCGCCGGTTAAAGTACCTAAGCCGGTCGTGATTAAAAAAGTATTTAGCGTTACGCAGGGAAAATACATTTATCGGCGTCAGCCATTTTCCGGCCGACCGGAAAAATTGCCTGACCTACACGTCGATGCCCGGGCCAGAGTACTAACCTTTGAGGTGGAGTCATTCCATTTCCACAATATGAATAGCCAACAATTTCGCTATTATTTAAAAGGATTCGACGAGGAGTATAGCGCCTGGACCACCTCCAATATCAAAGAGTACACCAACTTACAGGAGGGGAAGTATACCTTTTTGGCGCAAGCCCGCAACTATTCCGGCGAGATAACGGATAGTCAGATGCTATCTTTTACCATAGCTCCTCCTCTTTACCGGAGCCTCGGAGCAAAATGCCTCTATACTGTTTTAGGCATACTACTGCTTTTTGGGGTCTTCCGCTACCAAAGAATACGGTATGCCCAAAAAGCAGGTCAACTTGAAGCAGCCCAACAGTTGGAGCTTACGCAAAAACAACAAAAGCTTAACGAAGTACAACAACAACGACAAAAGGAGCGGCGCTTGCTCGAAGAAGAAAAAATGCAAAGTGAATTACAGCACCTGAATAAACTATTAGCTGCTTCCACCATGAACCTGGTGGTAAAAAACGAGTTTATTGAATCCATCAAAAAAGAACTCAAAGAGATAAAACAAAAAGGAAACAGCAAAGAGACTAAAAAAGCACTGGAAAATATCGTTAAGGAAATCGATGTCACTCTACGCCTGGAAGAGGACTGGGAGCAGTTTCAGTATCATTTTGAACAGGTACACGGTGATTTCCTGAGCCGGCTGCGTACCGATTATCCCGACCTTTCGCCCAATGAGCAAAAACTGTGTACCTTTTTACGCCTCAACCTAAGTACAAAAGAGGTTGCCCGGTTGCTGAGCATTTCGCCCCGGGGGGTAGAGGTAGCTCGCTATCGCTTGCGCAAAAAACTGCACCTGGAGCGGGGCGATAATTTGTCAAAGTTTATTTTGGAGTACTAGCGGCCATTACTAAACAACACCTTATGTGACAGACAGCAGGCACTTTAGAAGTGCCTGGCATCTAATGTTCAAAGCTCAGCCTCAAACTTAATACTCCAGGCAAACTTCCCCGGTGGTTTTTGCCGCAAGGCACGAGGGATAGCAATAGAAAAACCGGTACCGTTACGAGTCCATTTTAGGGGTTCATCGTGGCCTAGTAGATAGACATTGCTACCCTCGACCGGTACAAAATCATCGATTTGGATATGAGCGGGGAGCGTGGTTTCCGTTTCAGCGGCGCGGTAGATGGCATAAATCGTATTACTGTCTTTTTTGCGGGTATAGCTGATCTTGCCAGTGGCATAGGGTGCAACAGCGCGCGTGGCGTAGATCGCCTCACTGTTTACGTCCATCCAATCGCCGATTTCCCGCAGTAGGCGGTAGGCATCTTCGTCCCAGGTACCCGCTGGGCTGGGCGCGATATTGTAGAGGAGGTTCCCTCCTTTGCAGACAATGTCGATGAGCAGATGTACGGCCTCATGACCGCTCATGTAGGTGGCATTGGGCGAATATGACCAGCCACCACCCGCGATGATGCACGACTCCCAGGGGTAGGGCAGGGCACGCTCCGGCACCCGGTTTTCGGGGGTGAGGTAGTTTTGGTTGGGCCCTTCTACAGCCCGGTCGACCACGATCAGTCCCGGCTGCTGCTGCCGGGCTTTTTGCGCCAGCTCATCCATTCGGATGTCCTGATTGACCATGGAAGACTTCTGGAAGCCGGTCTCGAGTCCGGCCATTTGCCGGGTGTAATATTGTTGCAGATCGTCCTTGCCTGACTTTTGCACCCAGCCGCCGTCGAGCCACAGGATGTCCACCTTTCCGTAGTCGGTCAGCAGCTCCATAATCTGATTGTGGGTATACTGCACGAAGCGCTCCCACCGCTCCGGATAGGCCGCCGGATCGTAGTTGACATTGCGATCGCGGGGTGGGAAATAGGGCCACCAGTAATCGTCGGAATGCCAGTCGGGCTTGGAAAAGTAGGCGCCCGCCCAGAGTCCTTCGGCACGGAAAGCGTCAAAAATTTCCTGCGTAACATTAGCGCGGGGATGCTCGCTAAAGGGCGTTTTGGCTCCGGTAATTTTGTAGTCGGTATACTTAGAGTCAAACATGCAGAAACCATCGTGGTGCTTGGTGGTAAACACCAGGTATTTCATGCCGGCGTCACGGGCCGCCTGAGCCCAGCGCTCCGGTTCGAAACCGGTAGGATTGAAGGTCGTTTGCAGGTTTTCGTAGGCCTTGACGTACTCAAAGTACGTATTGGGTGTGCCCTCTTTTTTGCGCTGACACCAGCCGTAGTCTTCCGGGCAGATCGACCACGACTCCACAATACCCCACTGCGCATAGGCACCCCAGTGCATCAGCAGGCCGAATTTCATGTCCTGCCATTCATCTAGCTTCGCTTTTACGAGGGGATCATCGACGGGGTAGTAAGTCTGCTCCTCGTGTTGGGCATAGAGGAGGGAAAGGCTTACGCCAAAAAGGAGTAGCAGGAATACCTTTTTCATCTGTATTGCTTTGGTGGTGGACGGGTAAGATAAAGAATCTCTGGTTATCTAAATCAGGCTCTCCAACTCCGCAAAGCGTTGGTTGACGGTTTCGCAGAGGGTGTCGATCAACTCCTCATCGGGCAGAGCGCGGTTGTCAAGTAT